>Ga0065711_1003043_pt1 | contig 37146 bp, 15 predicted proteins | sample Hoacrofraction12_FD_59098 | JGI IMG/M metagenome (GOLD analysis project Ga0065711, IMG submission 59098) | Hoatzin crop microbial communities from Cojedes, Venezuela - Epithelial fraction 12 v2 (version 2) | ecosystem: Host-associated > Birds > Digestive system > Esophagus > Crop | place...
GCACCCGCAGCCCGCCCCTGCGGGCGGTGCCGGGAGGCGCCCGTGGGCCGCCGCCCCGCTATGCCGCCCCGCGCTCCTCCTGCCCCTCGCGGCCTGCGCGAAGTTGCGAGGCAATGGATTGGACTACCTTGAAAACTTGTAGTTGGTAAATCCAGGCAAGCTTTGATTTCGTCACCTCAGCCGCCCCTGTGGTTTTTGCGCACCGACTAACTGAGTAATAAGCCCACGGTCTTTCTGCAGTCGGAGTCTGACGGCAGTTTTATAATTTTTTGGGTCATCTTCCACCAGAGCTGGAAATGTGCTGGTTTTCCTGCGGTCCTCTGGAATCTAGTTTGTACATATTAAGAAAATACATTCACTGTACATAAGCTTACCGGGTGAAATAATTCGTAAGTCAGTTAAGATTTATATAATGTTCAAGCCTATTCTTCGAGACTTTTTTGCAGTAGGAATCCCCTGCTCTTCTGTGAATACTCAGATGATTGCACTGAAATTTGTGAAAACTTCAACAAACCGTCTCTCATGAGAAAATACTTTCAAACATTTTTGAAAAATACTGCATGAAATTCTATGGAAAGGTGGCAAACAGTTGTGTCTAGTGCAGCAGATTAGGTCTCGCTCCTTGTCAGTTGTGTGCCAGCTAAGAGTGCTTGACTTCTGTAGCAAAGGTCTCTTAGGAGGCTAATGACGCTGGACCGCAGGAGGTAGTAGGAATACATTTAGTTTACTATTTTGGTCTGCAACTTCCAGCAGAGTGAAAAGTAACACATTTATGCACGTACGTACGGGCACAGTTTGATGTTAAACCAATCCAGCCCAACAGATAAAAGGTGAGCCAGCTCCACGTTACCTACCCAAACAATCTTCCCTCTCCCCTCTTCCACTGTTACAGGTATTCCTGTAACTTCAGTTCAGGAAACTCAACTGACAAAAAAAAAAAACAAACTGACAAAAAAAATCTCCAAAAAACCACAGTAAATGCACCCTCCCCTGCTCTCCAGTTGAGTGCCAGTTCAGCTGCCTGAACAAAGCGACCTTGCGGTCAGAAGTTTGTCAGCATCCATTCAAGGGCAGAGGTTAAAGCATTTGGCTGGAGCTGGACTGTTTCTTCTGTAAGCACTCAGCTTTTACGCTGGTGTAGCTGCACAGGGAAATGGCTGCCTGCTTGATTTCAGGACGATGAGCTGGGATAGTGCAGCCCCTGCTCTTGCAGGTCGTAGGACTGGACACTGGGTAGGGGCAGTGGGAGTTCTGCTTCTACGGCGCAGCTCTGAGCCCAATCCGTCCAGCTTCATTCTGACCGTTGCACCATGGTATGGATTTTGAATATGGACTACAGTATAACTCTTTGCCCAGTTGTTTTTGCATCGTGTACAGGACATTAAACACAAACGTTGTCCTTCTGCGGATTATGGCTCAATCCCATTTAACTGAAAAACTTCCATCAGTATGGGTTCAGTGGGAGCTGAATTGTCTTCATGTTACTTAAAGAGTCTCAACCATGCTTTAACTGAATCCTCTACTCTCAGAAGCGTCACTGATAATAGTAGTACTAAGAAGTTTTAAAAGGAACAGAAAGCTGAAGAAATTGAAAGTTACAGAATTTTTCATATACTAACTGCAGTTTGTTTTGTTTTTACAGGTGGGCACACAACAGAAATGCTGAGGTTACTTAGCTGTTTGTCAGAGTCGTACTCTCCTAGACATTATATTTTTGCAGACTCAGATAAGATGAGTGAAGCTAAAATACGTTCTTTTGAACAAAAAAGGGCTGAAACATTCTCCAATTCCCAGGTAACTTGTTAAATATGCTCTTTCAAGATAAAATGATCTTAACATGACATTCAAATTCAAGGCAATTGGGAAGTGATTCTTTAAAAAGGTATTTTTAAGATCTACAGGTGCTTTTGATTTTCTAGGGATTGATAATCACTTGCACTACAATTAAGCTAAAGTTGCCATTCTGTACATACTGGTTTTTACGTTTCTAAAAGTGAACTAAATAAATGCTGTTGAGAGACACTGAAGATGCAAAGTAAACATACCTAAAAATAGCAAATTGCTACCCATTTTCACTACCATCTTCCTTACTTTCTCTTAAAATTGTCTTTACCTCCTGTGAACATGTTAATCCATTTAAAACAGTGAGGGAACATAATTATAGTAAAAGTGACTGTACAAAGAAGGCTAACTCTTCCTCAAGAAAAGCATGCTGAGAATAAATCTCTTTCAATTTTGTAAACCAGCTAGCCATGGAAATGTTATTTGTAGTTATAAAAATACTCAGGCAGAAATATGGTGGGATTTTTTTCTTTTATTTTTTAGTTTCCCTCAGTGACATAATGTGTTTTTTTTAAAGAAATTATATCTTAAAATGTTTTACCTAGTAAAACCTTAATTGATATTATATTATTTTTGTGTGTTTCTAGACTGTGTTTTGGTTGGATTTTAAAATTGAGCATTAGTTACACATGTTTAAAAAGTATGCAATACCTCTTAATGTCAGATAGTTTTCTGGTTGATGACCCAAGCAAATGTGAAACTCCTAAAAATAATGAAAAAATCATGGAAAAAATAATGAAAATATCTTTATCTTTTTGTCAGATGTTTACTTTCTTTGAGCTGGTTTGCTGTATCATTAACAGACAGCAGTATGACTGGTGACTTGAAGTGTGATCTGACATCTAGTGAAATTAGTAGAAAGATTATATTTTTATTTAGGAATTGGAATAAGTACAATGGAAATGAATGTTCTGACTACAAAAGTCTTAGTCCTTTTGAGTCAGTAGTACAACACGCAGTAAATTAATTATTTACATGGTACTGAATTCATATGGTGCACTTCTGATATTTCCTTGTCTTCAGCAGCACTACTTGGCCAAAAGGTTGTAGGACTTGGTGCCAAAGATTTTCAGAATAAACCCTTTTAATGTAAAGCAACTACTGCTAAGCTGAGCAACAGGCTCACTTAAGAATAACATTTTTAAGTTTGTTTACCACTTTCACCTTGGAAAACGAAGGTTCCTTGCCTACCACAGGCTGCTGAATCAAGTGGGGATGACTTAGTTTAATAATGAGCATGGCAGTCTCTTCTCTCATTGTGCATTAAGGATGAAAGTCTGGTAAAGTGACTGGAGGTATTTCTTGTTCAGAGAAATCTTGTTTGGTAATTATTCACAGTCATACTCACTTATCTGAAAAATGACCAGCCCTATATTATTAAATTTCTTGAACATATTTTGAGTATTCAAGAATTATGCAGTTTTCCACTAGTTCACTTAGTTTTGCTAAGCAGCTTCCCTTTCATACCGTCTCCCTCATTTTCCTTCAACGCTGAAAGCCAGAGGAACATTTTTGGCTACATCTGAGTTTGCTGTCTGCATAACAGATGCTCATTTTCCTTTGGCCATTCTTTTTCCACTGCACAAAAATACTTAGAGTGAAAATGTAAGATAAATTTTGGAAAGTAAAGGTCACGTGCCTGTAACATATATTTGCTAGCTTTCAGAGTGTGCTTTCAAATACTGTGTTTTTTGGCACTGGGAATGCTGGAGATCATCAAGCATTTAAAAATCGTGTGTTGGTAGCTTCTTGGAGCTTTGAATAAGTGAAAGGGAAAAGTCTGAATGCTTCAACTCATAGCCATTCCCTTCCTCATCTTATCAAGGAAGTAAATTTTTCCAGAACTAAGGACTAGACAGAAGACAGATTACAATAACAAACAAAGAGACAATTGGTGTACATATTTAACAAATTCCGATGTGAAAAACCACAAATATAACCAATTTATATTTTGATCTGTGGTCTAGCCAAGTTCTGTAAACTACAGTATTGAGGGAGGAGGAAAGGAAGTCAGAATGAGCATCTTGCTTACAAAAAGCAAAATGCTGCACCTCTACCCACCAAGTCTCTTGAAAAAAACAGAACCGAAATGCCTCCTATGAAGCATCTCTGGTCCTGCTATTGCTTGCCTCTTTTTTTCTCTGTTGGCCCTGGCCTGTAACCACAACTATTCTGTGTGGATGCTCTCAGAGCTGTTACTTGGGCAACCTTCTGTGCTCAGCATAGAGAACCTGCTTCAGCTCCTGCCTACCTACTCTAGCATCAGAAAGACAGCTTAGATTTGTTGACTGAAGAACGTGAATTCTTCACTAGGTCTTGTACCCCCATTTGTCATGTCCGAGATGAGCAACCAGATTAACTAACCTTTACATAATGCTCATCCGACTGCGTGTTCTTTTCCAATTTATGTTTCATGAGACAGATCTTGCTAAGAAATCTTGTTCCTCAGCAGGAAAAAGACACATGTAAACCCAGTTTCTTTGCAAGCATTGCAGTTGAGCATATTCTAATAATTCACAGCAGTGGCAATTTTCCACCTACTTTTCCTTGCATGCTTGCAAAACAATATTAACTAGGTAAAGGACTACATCACTGGTTTTGAAATTGCAATACCCAGTCAACTGTTATAGAATTGCCAGTGTGGAACACTTGTCTTCAAATAACGAAATGGTTTCTCACTCCACTAAAGATGTAAGGAAATATAAATGCAACAATATGACACTATAGAAGATGGGGGAGCAATTTGTCTGTTTCTGGTATCAGACATACTATGCAGTTTTGCTACAAGAGATGCAGGAGGTACCTTTGTCTGGAATGCCAACATCAGATGAGTGCCTGGGATTGCAGAAGCATCTGACCGTGGCTTTTAAACAAACAGTCAAATCCGGTTTTGTTTCTTAGCTTAATATTTAAGTGTTGATGAAATCCTAACATGTGCCATAGACACTGATGTACAAAGTTTCAAGCATATTTTTTGAAGACCATAGATAAAATCAGTTTGATCTTTGCTTGAATTCTACAAGTAAATTTCTACTTTGATTGGGGTCCCTGCGAAGTTTTGCTGAAATCAGTTTTTTTATGATGAAGAGAATCACATACATTGTTTTGGCAAATATTGTTTGACACCATTCTTACAGTGAAGGGAGCATCCTGAATAGTTCCGCTGAGACCTGATCTGCCTAAAACTGCCTTACCATACACATCTCTTGCAGGACTGAATACTATGCAAGGGTCTAAACTCCACTTACGGCATTTCTTTTTATCACCTGATCTCTTCCAAAGCTCTAAGAAATAGAGAGGTAGTGATAACCAGAATCCTGTTGAATGGGGAGCAGAGGGCATGTTTACTTTTCCATATTCTGTTGTCAGACTAACACAGAGTTTCAACACTTGCAAACAGAACATGAAACAACCAATCTGTAACTTGTTAATGCCTGCCAGCATCACCGAAAGCAACCTTATCACATTGAAACAGGAGAATTTGAGTCAAGAAAATTAACTAAGTATTCCGCATTTATAAGTAGGGTGGTTTTTCTTTCCACCTTATATATTAAAAAAGCCTCAATTATTGCTGTTCAAGACTGGTTTGTAGTTTGTATTTACTGTACAGCTATTGGCAACTTAATCTTTCGTGGTCACAAAACACCAGGGCTAAGCTATGTTAATTAGTGATGGTGTATTTGAAGTAACTGGGCAATTTTTGGTATTTGTCATGATATTTAGACTCTCACTCCCAATTTGAGTTCTTCCAGAGTGGTAGTGATCTGTCCGACATGAAGTGAGATAGTCACCATTGTCCAGATCTAAACAATATGTCAACATCAATGAGCAGCGCACTGCAGCCAATGTATTTGTTTTTCATTTAGATAGAAAAAAACTTCATCGGCATCAGGACTGCCTTCTGATGTAGCAGTAGTTCTTAGGTGTAGTTCCTCTGCATCAAGGTAAAAAGCCACCTGCGAAGAACTGCAGGAAGCCTAACTACTGTTATTGTTTACAGTGTTCTGAGACAAACAGAACATCTGTGTTTTATTAATTTGATACCTTTTACACACAGTGAATGACCCCTATGTTTGCGCAGGGGAAGAACAAAGAAAATTATTTATTTAACTTGTTTTTTATTTATTACTAACATGTTCTTTCCTGTTCCTTTATGCAAATATTTTGCATTTTGAATATGCATCTTGCATATCTTTTGAATACTCATTGAGTATTCACTTAAGGACAGTGATATTTGCTGTTACATTTTTAATAGTATGCACCGAACATTAACTGTGAAAAGTTGTTACATTTTCTGCAGTGTAAATCCACGAAGAATTTAAACGAGAGAGAAGAGTCACCGTGCTTGGATTTCTCTAATCAGATGTAGATTTGTGTCTCGGTGTCCACGAGGTGGGGCCGTATGTTAACATACTGCGGCTGGAGCCGCTCTAGCTGAATTGTTTATGAAGTTAGGAATGCTTTAAAGTAACATGAGAAGAGATTAAAAAATAGATGTATAGTTCTAGTATTTCGTTTTACTTTATTGCCAGGATTGCTAAGCACGACACTGAAGAAGGCATCTAAGAAAAGTTTTCATACCCAAACATTTCCAAACTAGATGGGGGGGGGGAAGTTGGCACAGACAGATCTAATAACTCTGTAGGAGAAGCAACAACATTCTTAGAAAAATAACAGTTCAACTTATCGTGCTCTCTTCCAGTTCACCCTTGATCGCATTCCCAGAAGCCGTGAGGTTAGACAATCTTGGACCTCCTCTGTGGTAACAACCCTCTACTCCATACTTTACTCCCTTCCTTTGACCTACAAACTGAAACCAGATTTGGTAGGTAAAGTAAATTTTAATTTATTGAGAACTTGGTAATCTGCATCATAAAACCATTTGGAATATCAAGACATTGCAGACTGTATCTCATATGTACGTTTAGATTTACAGTTCACAGGAAAAGTATTTTTGAACGTAAAATGAATACTGAAAGAAATAGCAGCAATACACCAAGAAAGAGAGAACGGGTTGCACTGCTGGTGAATTAGAGTAGCAAATACCAGTTTCCCCATCAAAGTTTGGAGGTAACGTCAGAGAGTGTGTCACTCCCTTGTTAATGCTAGTAGAGCTGGCACAAACAAGGTTGCAGATTCAGGACTGCAACAGCACAAACTGGACCTGAAAGCCTGGTTATCCTGTTGGCTGCTCTTGCTCCTGAAACGGTACGACCTGTGGGGAACAGGCAGGTTCAGACCAGCAGAAATATATACAGATTCTGTTCTTGTGCTTACGCGGACTTTTCAGCTATACGCATATTTATTTAGTCTTTGTCTGGCTAACATTAATTAGCTCATCTAATGACAAAAAACATCACTGCTGAAGTGGCAGCTCCTCAGCACTTTAGTAATGTTTTCAAGCTGTTCGTAAAACTGCATTCTCATGGTGATTACGACATTTATTTAAAAATATTCCACATACTTAATCAAGTCAGAAGCATTCAGGGTTGTGAGATTATAGAACTAAAATAGAGATATCTGATCAATAGAGTTTTGTTTCGATGCAAGACTCAAAAGGTAGTGCTCTGGACTCCCAGGTTTAAGTCCTACTATTTTGGTTAAAGCTGGCTTTTTGCTAGAGTTCTTGTCATCTTGAGTCAGTTATCCAAACTCGAGTTTTTTAAAAAAGCATTATTTTAGCAGAATTTCAAATTAATATTTTATGTGTTTTAAAATATTTTAATGAAACCTCTAAAAACTTGTGCAGTTAAAAGGTATTTTTCAGAATTTAGTAGCAGCATATATACCCCCACAGAGGATGTTTGTAAGCAGACTTTTTTTAGTTCTCACTGTGAACTGTATGGCTAATTCTAAAGAGGCTCATATATATTTGTGATATTTTGAATGTTTAGAGAAGCTGCTGTGAATAATTTGATCTCTGGTTTCAGTAGTGCTGGTCAGTTCCTATCAGATCAAAAGCTACTTGCTTGCTGGAGCTTTCAGAGCAGTTTAGCATGCAGAACAACAGAAGCAGCTTTTTGCAGTTCTAGTTCTTCAAGCCTATTTTGAAAACTGGAGATAAAGTTGGGAGGGAGGAGGAGATAGCATACTGTTCTTTTCACAGTGATTTTAATCAGAGGGGAGGAATAGCAAAGGGATGTTTACATGAAGCAGACATCTTACAGCAAACGTGAGTAACAAATATTTAGGAATCACTTTGCTACACCACTGGTTTCAATTAATGTATATACTTCTTTTAACTTATTGTTGCAAAAGAAATTGACTGGAAAAATCTCGCTGTGTAACTGAATATATTAACAAAAGTGTCAACAAGACACATCACAGGAGAAGAGCAGGAAATTACTAATCTAATTCCATGGTTTCTCTGTTTACAAGAGGAATTTAAAGTGACAGTGGGATTTACACGTAGAATTATTAGAAATGGTTTTGGAGTTGATAAACAGTGATAAACTGTCAAAAGTCTAACACTTTTGAAAAACACTTCTTGTAAAATTAAGGATACATTTTAGCAAGGCCTTTAAGCCCTTTTGTAGTGTTTTACGGGAACCACTGGCTCAAAATGCTATCCAAAGAGTCCTTATCCATGATTAGAGAAGGGCTGGAGGGGAGAGAGTTACCAAATATGTTTTTGCTAGGTACCATCATCAACCGCATTAGCAGCTGATACTGCTACTGGCAGAAGCATCTCCGGCATTATGCCGAATCTCTTACCACTTCAAAACTGCTTGAGTACTACTACTTGTATGCATATCTTAGTTTAAGAATTCTGTGAAATATAGTAAGTCAGAGAGCTGTAAAGATTTTTAAACACTTATCAAAGGGTTCAAAACACTTATCAAAGGGTTCAGGAACTAAAATGCTTCACATTACCAGTGAAAAGATTCTGTGTGGTATGTGAAGCAACTGGTAATATTCAATTGCCTTAAGAAGAAAATGTTTGTGGTGAATTACAACTCCCCCTACTCTTGGTAAAAAGTAATGCTTAGTAGTTTAAAGAACTAGAAAGGGTGGGACAAATGTTGGTGTTTACAGGACTCATCTATAACTTTCGGCACAGAAATCAACACCTGAGTTTAGAAACAAGCACAGTATTACACCATGCTGAGCTTCATATTTTTAAACAGTAGAGCTTATGGGTAGTGTGCATTTTCAGTCTAGGCAACTGTTTTTGTTTAATTGCAAGAGGGAAAGACAACTTTGAATTGCTTCTAAGTCATTTGTACATATGAGTGATCCCCAAATCCTTACACTGGCTTTTAGGCTTGTCAGAAGTGTGTGCGTGTTTGAAGGAATGACTGAAGTCTTCTCCAGACACCCAAAAGCTAGAGAAAAGCAGGAATGTTGCCGTTTTCAAGAAATGCAGGACAAGGGAAGTACTGCAAAGGGAGCCTGAAACCATCAGGTGCACAAAGGCAAGTTTTGAGGCAGGTAGGCTTAGGCTGGCATAACTAGCATATCTGTGGAGCCAGAATAGCTGTAAAAGGGAAACAGCAAACCTAGCTGCACAGGAGTTACTTTGTATGTGCTTATTTACATGAGCACTGTGTCCCCTTTATATCTCACACCGATTTTCTGGCAAAGCTTCTTAGTTTACTTTGCATGAGAAAGCAGTTCCTTCTAACCCTTGTTCAAGATAGTGAGTTCAGAAAGAACTGAACAGCTTCCAAAGAGACCTTTGTTGTCTTGCAGGACTTGACCCACACTTGAAACGGGTCCCAAGAGAGTTTAAGAAATGTAAAAGTTAGTTTAGTTCAGTTTGAGATCATCTTCAAGAGGCCCATTTCTGAGTTACAAGCATCTGCGCTCTGCAGAGTTAAGTCCCTTTAGAGATATTAAACCAAGTCACAAAATTAAGATGTCAGAAGTGATGATCGGCTTGTGTTCTTATAGCCAAGAATTATAGAAATAGAGGTGTCGGAGTGTGTTGCAGGCACATCTGTGCTGGGCAGCTTTTACAACATATCAACCTTGGATAGGCTTTCTATGCAGAGGCCTAAAATTCCAGGAAAGCAAGGCTTTCGCCAGCATGCTCTGCCTACACCTTCCTTCCCCCAGAAAAGCTTTTAGAACCATTATCAGTTGCAGCCAGGTTTAATATGTGGTCATAGCCTCAAAGACTGCAGATTCCTACCATGCAAACAAGCAGCTGGTCAGAGAAGAGAGACTGTCATTGCCTTCATTGGGAGAAAGGCTGAGAAGAAATGTAAAACCAGAACAAGATGTTAGAAGATCTGCCATCTGGGGAAAGATGCAAATCTTTCTTAAACAGTTGCAGAAAATTAGACAAGCTGCACAGAGATTTTTTTCCCAGAAAAAATGACTGAATCTTACACAGACTATTTGATGTCCAAGAAGCAATAAACTAATGCTACAGCCTTCCTATAATATGCTTGAGTCAGTCAGTCAGTAGGTACAAGCTCAGAGGAAACCGATCTTCAGTTCTCTTGTTGCTTACAGAACCTTTGTCCGTCTTCAAGTGGTCTAGCCCTTTGGCTATATTGTGATTATTCCAGTCATTCTGGCATACCTGAAATTCAAACTGAAAACAAAGGATACGCGTGCACCACACAGCAGAAAGCTGTATAGAGATTGCATCCAGTCCTTGTTTTCAGCCATAGATGGGCAGTGTCATTGAGTCAGCGATTTGCTCTCCTTTAGTGTAATTAATTTTCCCCTGGAATTGTGCAGAAACACTGCGTAAAGCTCCATTCATTAGTGTATTGTGCATCCTGGACCCTTGGACCAGACTTCTTTTTGCTTTTCTGGGGACACTTCTCAGCAGTTCCTACTGCTTCAGCGCTCTACAGTGCCTGAGATAAACAGATCTTTTCAGATCACTGCTATCTGGGAAGGCCTGAGTTAAATCAGGCAAGGAAGGCAGTCCTTCCGCATTAGGGCCTCCTTCCCGTGGGAAGTCTGTAGTAAGAAGTTTACATTTGCACAGCAAGTACAACAAGCTCTGCTGTCTCCCTCCCCACCAGCTGTCAGCTGAACAGCTCTCTCCTTTTTAAACTTCCTTCTAGCAGAAGCCTGAAACCTGCACAGCTGATTATGCTTCTAGCAGTCTACCAATTCTTTTATGACTGCACATCCCATCACACGCGCCTGGTCCCCCAACTGGTTAAATTCACTACCACAAGCTTCTAGAGTTGCTATAGAAGTGCTCACACAGTAAGCTGTATGAAAGGAGATCATTATTTCATTTCGCAAAGATTTTCCATTCTTTGTGCCCTGCCCAAAATGTCTGAAGTTCATAGCACTTTAACAAATTACTACGATGAATAATAAGTTATTGTCCCTTATATCATGGTTCTTATTAGAACTTTGTGGAAAGCTATAAAATCTGGGAGGTGGCATTTTTTTCTCTATTCACTTCATAACAAGTGAACTTTGTATAATGCAGTATTAAGACTATCTGGTGCATTCTTTTGTACACTGAATCTTTCCCTGCTATTTATAATTCTTTTGGGCTTGATTGATTTTACAGTATATCTGATCTACTGTTGTTGTTCTAGGATCAAAACAGTCAAAATAGGCAAGAGTAAGAACATCAGATTAAGACCATCAATGATACAAATTGTATCATCTAGAAAGAAAACAAAGTTAAGCCATCCAAATTTGTGTTTAACTTCTCAGTGTTAATGAAAATACGGATCTTATTCACCACTTCTCTACCTTGTGTGCTGTGTGCAGCCACAATGTAGAATTACTCTCTGCTGAACACAGATGAATGTCTAAAGCTTTTCAAATCGGTTAGTTTAAAGCTAGGTTGTAGCTCTGCTCTTTCTGTGACTGCCAGTTAGACATGCCTATAGACACTACATTTCAGAGGGAGGATAGAAGTAGCACTAAAGATGAACTGAGATCTTAGCTTAGATTTAAGCAGAGTTTAAGCTAGAGATGGATCAGTCTTAACTCATCAGCTATCAGATTCATTCCGAACCTAATGAACATCCAGGTCGCACTTCCATGTATGTTATAAAGCATGGTTTCAAGTAAACAGTCTGGCTAAATCTGACCTCTGAACCAGGCCACTGGTATGCAAATACAGATTGATAACACCTCGAAGTTTTGCATTGTAAAGACATTTCAGGCAGGTATTTGATGCGGATTCTTGCTATACCAACTGCAGTGATTAGGCAATAGCCTCAAAGATATTTATATACAGACAAAATATCAGTTTTAGCTAACCTAAAATACTGCTTTGAAGTTCTAGTTAAATGAATGCCTGACTAATGAAAGACACTGAGAGACTCATTTTAGGTCACCATTAGTAATATGTATGATTATATTTAAAAGTCTTTGGATTTACTTTCTCCTTTCCTTTTCAGTAGAAGCAGGCTGCCATAGTAAGCAGTACTTTTTGATACCAGGAGATGAGATAAGCTCTTATTTTTAAATAGGCTCTAAAAGGTTAGATGGTATTTCTCATGGTGCTATGATCAAGAGACTTTAGTCAGGTTGAGACACAACCAAGGTGGCAGTTAGAACAACAGCTTGCTGAAAAACAGCTAGTACCTAGTGTTTGTAGCTACAGATGAAGTTCGTTAACTACCATTTCATTTACTTGGCAAAAGCCTTTTACTGAATTTGTTTATGACCAACTTTTTCATCCACATAAAGTCATATTTCCTTTACTTCCTACTAATTTATCAGCAGCAATAAACCACAGACCCACTTTGTGGTAATGTATGTAGGGAGTTAGTTTATCCTCCCCACTGCATCTGCCTTGGTAATCTTGTTCTTTTTTAACCAACCTTTTATCCATCTCTCACAGTTTCTCACAAGAGTCACTGGTGCTACTGTTTCCTGACACAAACTTCTGGCAGAGATCATGGTGTTTGGTTGGTCCCCCTGACAGTCTGGGTGTTAATGTAATGTTTTAATAACCAACGCTAACATTCCGACCGACTTGAGCATTAGTACCACTTGCATACTTGTTATTTATTATTATTTTCAGTTGATTGGTTCTACGTTTCTCATTTTACATTTGGCAGCTAGGCTTGGGGAGTATGCTGAGCTCACATGTCCCATTCTGCTTCCACATACCTGCAGAAGCATCACACATATGGATGGAAACTACCACTCCAAAGACCTTTTAATCCCAATGATGGATCTGCCAACTTTCACCTGAAATACAAGGGTGGTGAAATGGGGTGCCTAAGGTTAGCTTCATATAAAAAAAAAAAAAAAAGTCAGTCAAGCCTGCATTGTTTCTTTATGCATACAACTCTAGATTCTCAAACTGTCCTCACTAAGCTGTTGCCTAAATTTTGAGGCTCTTAATGATCTCAGTTATCTTTCTTTTAATCAGTAAAGCCTCTAGGCACATCCAGAAACAGACCTGAGCTGTTTAAGTCTTTACAGTGTCAAATAGCCACAAGCATAGCCAAACTCCTGAGCTCTGCTGAGATGCAGAAACTAGGAGCTTCCCTCACTACTTTGCATGTGGATGGTGATCCAAATCACATCAGCTGGGCCCCTTCCCTTGTCTCTTGCCCCTGAGGACACTGGGCTGGTAACTCTGGGTCAGGCCGCTAAGTGCCTAGAAGGCAGAAGTGAGAACGCCTAGTGCTGTTACATTTAAATCCTGTTGTTAAATCTAGTTCCTAGTGTTTTTTCCTCTCCTTTTCTCCCATAGAAAAATCCACTAGGTAGGATTATTGTCTCCTCTCCCCAAGCTTATGTAAAGTGAGAGCTAGGGAAATGAGGGAGTTGGTCATGCTTCCCAATATATTTCATTCTATGGTGAAAATAATACTCAGAAAAAAAGTAGTGCACATTAGAAACCCAGCTGTGCAATGCGCTAATTTAGCGTGCTCACTCTTTCACTTCTCTCTTCCCCATTCTAGCATTCACTGATCTTATTTATCCTAGTTAAGTAATCTGCCTGTAGGACCACACATGTCACTGCTTGTTTTGAAGAGCACCTCACCTACTATGTGTTCTGCATGATAATAACAACAGGAACTGTACCAACAAGATGCACAGAAGTGGACTAGAAAGGTTTTCATGGCAATGCTACAAGCTATAGCTGCTGACCAGCCTGAGCCCAAGCTGTTGCTATAGAACACTGTCACTGTCTTTTTGCACCCTGATGATTCAAGTGATTTGGAGAATAGAAGATGAAAGTGTACCCAGGTATAACTCAATTCTACCTTAGTTACTTGATTTACATTAGACTACACGTCTAGATTTTTTTGTTCTAGTCTGCATTCCACAGGTATGTTCAAACAGGAAATAGGCTGTAAAGTTTTAGCTGGGTTTATGTACAGGTTGTAGAAAGAAGTGAACTGGATAAGATCTTCACTATTCAAAAAGAATAAGCCAGTAAGTGGTTTAATGACCTTTACATTGTTCAAACAGCACCTGAAATTATTCTTTCTCCCCACCAATAGCAAGAATAAGGAATTGTTGGAAAAGGTTCCTGCCTTTTTTTTAAAAAAAAAAAAAAAACTTAAAAAAAATTAACGATTCTAAGCCAGTTTTCTTCAAGGTTCAAAACTTGAATTTTCAGACATGCTAAAGAGCTAGACTAGCAAAAGCTTTAAGAAGATCATTCCCTCCCACATGCTTAAGTATGTGAGCTAAGGAAAAATCCCTTTCTCTTAAATTCTCGAGTTTCTCCTGTTTTTCTGATTGTCAAATAGATTTATATTCCCTAGAACAGATTTTATTTCTGTCATAACTGTACCTCCATGCAGATGAACAATGTATCTTTTGAAACCTTTCAGAGTTACTCATTTATGAAAAAAAGTAATGTTTTTTCTGTTTGCTATCCCTGCTTAGGTAGCCGTCAAAGTTACTAGCAGAAATTGATTCTTCATGGATATGGCCTGATATGTCTGAACATATTAAAAAAATAATTCTATTCAAAAAAAATAGCATGTACATTTTGTCTTATTCTCCAAGTATACTGCTGAATCAAAACACATGCTAATAAAAGCAACACTCCATATCTGGAGATCTTAACTGAGGAGGATATACAGGAATCTTAATGCAGCCTCTGTGAGGAGTAAGTTATTGTTTTCCTGATGTTAAAGTAGAAAATACTGATTTGAGAGGAAGTAAGTGCTGTGCCCCAAATCCTGTGGTGAGTCCACAGCAGAGCTATGAGTACAGCCCTGGTTTCTTGACTCTCCAGGCTTGCTTCTTGGTCGTGAGATCATAAGGTAAATATATTTACAATTAAAGATTGAGATATTTGTTCATTGATGCTTTTGTTAGTTTAATTTTACAGTTAGAGCATCTCCAAAATTAAGAGAGCTGGTCCCACAACCGCAGGGCTGCAATGCTTGCAGTTGTATTTCCCACAGACTTGGGGCCTGTGTGGGGTACGCTGGGCAGTCAGCTGAACCAGGTCCTTGGGAATCACGGGGTGGGAAAGGGGAACAGCTGAGACCGGGAACCCAGATTACAGCTCCCTTTGTAGATAGCACTCATTACTTCTGTAGGTGAAGGAAAAAATGTTCAGCTACATACTTCACCTTACAGGGCATTAATGTGAAGTTTTCAAAACAGTAAGATAATACTAAAAACAAGCAAGTGCTGATGAGCTCATGAGATGCTGTAACTTACATGGCAGAATACAAATGAATTCATTGCAGGCTCTCTCTTCTTGTGCCATTGAAACAAACAAGCTCCCCCAGCAAACAAATGTTTTTGATCATTACACTCTGAAATTATATAAGGCAATAAACTCCTGAGATGTCAAAACACTTAGCTCCTATCTGATGAATGCACGAGTCCAAAACTAGCCCTGATACAAAAATAAGTATGGTGTTAACGGTTTTTCTTTTAGTTTTACTTTCAGTGTCCGAGGACCTCTACTCAACTTTCACTAAATGTGACTGTTCAGTTTCCCTGTCACTGGAATCATTCTCTGCTCCATTTCCCTTGTTTTTGAAAGATTCTTCAGGTTATTCTACGGTCAAATTTGTAGTTTCATTAAGGAGGCTTTGTTTGTGTCAAGACAGTGTCTGCTGCCCGCTGTTAGTTTTCTGTATGTAATTTAATTGTGTTTGTTGTTACTTCTGCTACTTCTGTGAAAGCTTTATTATTTTTGACTGCCATTGTTTCTAGAATTTCTTAAGGCTGATTTTTGTGAGGTTTCCATGTATTGTAACTTGCTATGGCCCTTTGTTTTTTTTATTATGCAAGTCCAGCTACCAAAAACACAACATTTGGGTGTCTGTCATCAACTAAGACCATGCAATGAAAATAAAAATGTATAATGCACAGATTACAGTCCTGTTAGCGGCTTTCTCCAATTGGCGCATTTCCTTGCTGGCCTTTGAAAGCCCATTCCAAAGCCAGAATTCACTTTGCCTAGCTGGAAACTTGTCAAACTTGGTCCAAATCAAGGAACCTTCTGCTGAAAATACCTTTGGCTGAAGAGTTTTGTCAGATCTGTAGATGGCCTAAGTTGTTCATCAGAGCTGAGTGAGATTGGTTTATGCTCCTCCTTTCTCCTGATAAAGGGATTTGTTTGGGGTTTTTTTTGTTTTTAAATGAAGCCTTATTTGCAAACAGGCAAGCTTTTTTTCTTAATCTCTTCTATGAGAGGATAGCAGTCTTTTAAAACTCCTTTTTCTTCTGTGCTAACTTCTTTTCAGTTGTGATTCAGATTGGTTTCCCGCTTCCTCTCTTCTATTCTTTCTTCTTTTTTTATCCTCTTTTCCTTTCCTTTCCTCTTGCCTTGCTTAAAATGTCAGGAACAGCTATTCAAATTTCCTTGGCTCTTCTGACAAACCTCAGAGATATCTTCTGAGCTTTCAAATTTTAACAGGCTGAACAGTTACTTTTTGTTCCCAGATGTTAAATAGCCATTGAAACGAAGTATTTATCAACAAAAGCTGAGTTTTAGCAGTCCAGCAAAAACACAAACAAAATAATATATTACTGCTTTTAGGCCCACACTTGTTCCTGAGAAGCAAAAAATGCCTAATTGTTTTTTATTTTCCTACATTGTTAAAGAAGTAGGTCTGTTTACTTGCATAGATATACAAAGATCATGCAATTAACCCAGCCGGGGTCAGTTTTGTATCACTCCACTTGCCTTTGGCTCTTTTAGTAGTTCTCTGTTAGCACCATCTATTCCCTTATTCTTATCTCCAGTTGTTTAGCATTGTGGGGAAGGGAGCCTAACCAGGGCTAAGGAGGCCTGAGGGATGTCCCGAACATGCTCCAGGAGGTAGCTCCATAGCTGGCGAGGAGCGCATCACCCTGCAGCAGCAACCAGCACTCCCACACCACAAGCCTGCTCAGCCCTGGAAAGCTGGGCAGTTTTTCTGCTCTTGTCTAGGTGGCAAAGGCCAATCTCTGTGGAAGTCATTAAGGAGAACAGCAGGTGTTGACAGTTTCTTCTGCAAAGCAAATCTCACATTAATTTTCCACTTTCTACGAAGTTTAGGGAGACTTATGTTGTCCTCCCTTTGGTGGTTCTAATTTGGGAACATAAGCAGTACTCAAATACTTGTTCATTAAAGATATACAGTAAATGTACGTTTACGTATTTATGAGAAAAACTGCAGTTTTTCTGCTTTACTCATTTTTTTTTTTAACCAGTGGCCTGACATTTAATCCCAGTGAAGCTGTGAGCTATGCTTTCAGTGTTTTAGCTGGTACATGTCACTCTGCCACAGTGCTGCATTCACCAACTCTAAAGCAGCTTTTATCAGCAGTGGTGCCGTGTGCCAGTGTTCCCAGAGTGCCAGACTGCTGGCTTAGCTTGTTTTCTTTCAACAGCTGTAGAAAATGTCTGAAACAGAAAGGCAAGAACTGTTCAATTTTTATATGACAGTGATTAATATGAAATTAGATTTATAGAGAGAGTTGCTAAGTATAAACATTGTAGTCTGATCCTTTACTTTTAAACTTCCATTAATATATAGATTAGTTTATTGTACAGTTTAAAAGTCTGGATACATTGAATTGGTAGAGGATTTTAGTATGTTGGATTTAGTTTATAGGCCTAGCTCTGAAGTCAGGCAGCCAGTGAGCCAATTTAACAGTTAGCTGGACATTTCTTTGCAATAGAGGCGAATGTGAATGGTGTGAGACCTGCAGCACTGGCTTCTGGAACAATCCCTTATAGCTTGTCGGCCACAAAGTCGGATAGCCCAGTGACCAAGAAAGTCCTTGGGCTGTGGCAGCTCAAGAGGTGACAAGGGTGACAGAAAAATTGACTTTGGCCCCTTCTTTCCCCCTTTCTGCTGCCTCACAGAGGAAAGCTGAACCAAACAAACTAGAGATCTTCGAGACATATCTCATTCAACGCAAATATTCTACAGGCAGCCTTGTAGCTAAAGTAAATAGACATTGGGAAACACGTACCCTGAATAGCCGGTTGACCTTGTAGAGGCCCTGGTCCTTTCTTGCCCAATAGATGCCTGCTTCTTCTCCACACCATACTGATGACTGCCACTGGATTCCCTGAGGGATACTTGTTTTCTGCTGGAGAGGAAAAACAAAAGCCTTGGTCTTTTCAATGTGGAAGACATCAATCATTCTCCAAAATCTACTTTTGAAAGGTGTTTTGAAATTCACTAGTAGGACAGCTCACCTTTTCTTACATGTTTAAGGAAGGCTGGAGATGATTCAGTTCCTTTCCACTATCAACAAGTTTGTATACTGGCAGGAGCTGAACAGCAGCATTTCTAGATTATAGATTCCACAATGACTTCTCTTGTTTATAATTTATACACTTGTTTTCTCAGAATTTGCCCCTGTATCCCTTCATGAGTGTACAGGGTTGGATTCCAAGCAGCAGGAACACTGGTCTCCTCTCTTACTGCTGACGGTGTGAGAGGGAGTTAGTAGGACTGGTCAGACCAGATTTTTGGAGGGGAATTGCCACTCCAACACGTGAGCAACTGCACCAGTTCTAGGTACAACATGTCTCTAGACACGCACTGAAGGTTAACTGAAGGTTAATTTTTAATGGTCAGAAAGGTTGATTAATAGTTCTGACTTAAAGATCATGACCCCAAATTCAGATAGGGCTCTATTTGTCTGTTGACTTCAGAAGGTTTATACCAGAGTCTCTTTCAGGGGACAGTTACTAAACCTGAGCATTTTAAAATAGGAACATCTATAGTCAGAGTATTTTATGGGCATTTTGCATACAGAGATCCTATAGAGCCATATCTGCTTTGTCATTTTTGAACTGATATGTGTGGAAGGGGAAAGAGCCGAGGACATGAGTTACGATCAGAGCATGTTTTTTTAGAGATGCGTGGTCAATAATTTTTCTGATCCTTTTTCCTGCATGCAAATACTTTTACATGAATCAAAGGGCATCTGAGAAGCAGCTTTCAAGTTACAAATGATCAGTAGAAGGTATAAATTGAGTGTGTCATATCAAAACCTGGATGTAGTAAATGTTTTCTGTTTTGCATCTCAGCAAAGTAATAACAGCAACTCATTGTGACCTTTAGAGCTACATATAGATTCACAGATAGACCAATTTACTATTATTTCATTATGTGAGCTTTTGTGAGTACACTTAGTTTGGAATTCATTCTAGCATTTACCTTTGTGTTTGCATCTAGACACAAGAATACCAAATACCAAAAAGACTGGAGCTGCTAGCTAATCAAGGGGGGAAGTAGAATGAAGTGTATGGCACAGTGGATTGATAAAGACCATGACTGTAATAATCCAGCTTTTTATAAAACCTGTTCTACCATTCTCAGCTTCTGGGCTGAGGAGAATGTTAGGACGTCTACCTGACCTAAATCATATCTGCGATTGGTATTTTTTGTGTCACATTGTGGAAAGTAAGGGACCGATGTGAAACTCTCTCCTTCCTTTAGACAACTGGGTTGAGCTTTCGTAGTAGACGGCATCTAAAAGAGTGCAGAGCCAGCACGAGTCCAGAAGGAAGACACATGGAAGGGCGCCTGTGAAAAGGGATACAGGGGGAGATGAATAACAGAGATCACAGAGAAAACCAGGGAAGAGAGGGCTGGGCAGAGTACAGAGAAACATCGAAATGGAAGACACTGAGGAAAGGACAGGGGAGAGGACTGTAATGCAACAGAAAAAGGGCTTGGGGAGCAATGAAGGTGAAACAATATTTGTACTCCAGACAGCTCTACTAAAGGAAAGGGAAAGCAGAGATTCTGTTTAGCAGTGGTGCACGTTTTTATCTGTTCGCTTGAAGCTGAATTTTGAATCTGAAATCAGTAGTCAGACTGAATATTCAGCTCACAAAAAAAAAGCAGTAAATGACTGTTTTGGACAGTTCTGGTGCTTCTTATGCACTTGTCTGAAACAGACCCAATTCTGCATCAGGGAACCCAGTGGATTTTGCCTGCAAACACAGGAGAACACTCCAAGTTGTTTCCTGTGCCTCTACACTACAGTAACAGATGTTATTACAAACAGAGATACCTAAACATGCCTTAATTTAGGTATCAGTAGCCATGTACCAGTAGCACAATCAACATCAGTGCAAATTAATCAAACTTGTCAAGAAATAGGGCATAATGCCTGGTTTAGTTCACAGGTATGGAAAAGTTTCTTTGAAATCCTAAAAGGCAGCATGTGTGGTTGGTTTCTGTCCTTGCTTGCCAATCCAAATGTATAAAAAACAGATCTTCATTCTCAGCAGATTGTAGAGTAGGTTTTAAAGTCCCAGTATGGATATACTTGAAATCACGTTCAGCAGGAGGTTTGAAACCATAAAATCTAGTGTGCAAAGTTGGTGTGTTCAGTTTCTTTGCTTCTTAGCTATAGAACTGCTAATATAAAAAAATTACACTGTTGCAGTTTTCTTATACAAGCATTTGTGGCTGTTGATATACCCTAAAATTTCAAGATTAAAACAGTATACAGCGTGTCACTTGTAAGGTTTTTCCGGAAAATGTCAGCAAGTCTTGCAGGAATAAATAGTTCACTTAAGATCAACAATAAAATCAGAATAATTTTGCATACAGTATTATATTCTGTTGATTCTGATAAGAAAAGACTGCGTTACGGTCACTAGATTTCTGGGGCCATCTTAAAGGCAAAGAAAAGTATAGGTGAGAGAGTTTGGAGCTCAGTAGCACCAAAGCCACTGCTGCTTTTAACTGAGGCAAGGTGCTGTTAGCCAGTTTATCAGTGGGATCTTGCCACAAACCAGGAAAGGAAACATTCTGAAATGTTTGCTACAGCCCTGAAACAGAAACTCTGATATTTTTCCCCCCCCCCGCCAATGTAATAGCTTTCACAAGCTGGTGAGCTTGGAACAAAAAGATGTGAGTTTATGTGATACAGGGCCATGATTTTATAAAAGAACACTTTATTTCCATGTAACCCCCAGCTGTGCAGACAAGTGCTGATTACATGGTAGTAGTTAAATTTAGTAAGAAATTCCTTGCCTGAAATCACTTTTGATACCAAAGTAGAGTGCCTAATATGCCCTGGTTTAAACCTTTTACTTTTAAGCAATCTGTTTTTCAGTTTACCAATGTCTAAAATTGAAAGACCAATTTCTTTTACTGTTCGCATTTGTAAGTGAATTTGAGATCCTCTGCTACAAGGATGTGACATGTATTTACCAAAACACTTTCCTTCTGTATGCTTGTTTCTATGTACTAGTGTTTATTAAAAGAAAAAAAAAATCCAGTCATGCATATCAGCTAGTAGATTCTGATGAAGGTCCTAATTCATCAGCACATTTTTGCTGAACTCTTGAGTGTTTTGCTGACTTAAGCCAAAGTTCAAGAGGTTTATAACTGGATCCCAGGTTTACTAATCCTAATTAAACTTCTTTGGCCTTATTATGCCTTAATCTGTGCACAAGTCTCATGATTGATACAACACAAAGCTGTGACTGAGATTGGAAGCTGGTTTAGTTATATACCCATGAGTCAAGCAATTCCTTCACTGAAATTGACTGTGCCATCTGAAAGCTCTTCTCCTCCTCCTCGACATGTAAAGAGAGGTGATCTTTTTTGGCAGCTACTTAAATTATGTCTTTTATTTGCCCCAGTCCCCCTCCCTGTTTTTCATAGTCACTTGCTTCAGCTGTTTTTTAAAACATCTTTCGGACTATTTTTTTTTTTGTAAATGTAATGTTAGATGAATATACACACTTTTAATTGTTTACCATATGAAAAAACTCATGTTTTAATTTTGTAAATTGTTTCATCTCTTTTAGATATTGTGCAATGGACCGGGGACATGTGTTCCTGTCTGTATATCTGCTTTTCTTCTTGGGCTTCTAGGAATAAAGAGAACAATCATTGTGTATGTAGAGAGCATCTGCCGTGTGGAAACTTTATCCCTGTCTGGAAAGATTCTGTACTACTTTTCAGATTACTTCATCGTTCAGTGGTCTGATCTAAAGGAAAAATATCCCAAAGCAGTATATCTTGGTCGAGTAGTGTAACAACAGAAGACAGGCTTTACCTAAAATAAATTTTGCAAGCTCCTCACTGAAGAAATGCGTTCATGTAGCAATTTGTTTTCAAGGATTCCTGTTAAGAAATTAGGCTGGTACTGGAAAAGGAGACAATAATAAAGATATCTCTATATTTAAATATATTTTTGTGTAGTTGTATTTATTGCCATCATGTAGGTCTGTTCACCAATACCACATAATGGCCTTAAGTCTATGCTGTCTCTGTTTTCATCTAGTTTTCCTGCTATGTGAATGGCAGTTTTTGTCGACAAATAAATATGGGCATTTGAATGAATTGTAGCATTTCCTGTAAGGAAACTTTGTGTAGTTTTCTAAATTGTAAGAAACAAAGTCTTGTTCTAGCACAACAGACTTTACTTCCTGTGTGCTAGCAGTGAAGTCCCTTGTGAATCCTCAGAGTATAAAGGAAACAGTTATATTAAGTTGGCTTCATGACAGTTTATACTCTGCAGTCTTCCAAAACCCCCAAAGCATTCAACCAGTGTCATTTTTCCTCTGGTCTTGTCAAAGCTGTCCTTATAATCTGTAGTGCATCTTTTGAAAATTGTTGCTCACTCAATAAAGAGGTGACAAGTACCATGCTACAGGCACAGTACTTAATAGCTTGAATAAGTACTTTCTTCAAAGCTTACGTGCAAAGATCCTTAGCAGGTTCACATCATGGAGAACAAGCTGTCACTTGGGAAAGTCGAACTGGTTCAGGCTCTAAAATACAGGAAAGGAAGGAAAAAAAAAAAGGTGTTACTATCAGTAATAGGGGAAGGAACAGAGTTTTCCTCTCTTTTCCTGATACAATGAATTTGACTTTCAGTATATCCTGTTTTCTCATTTTAAGCACCTTACTTTCAGCAGTACAATACATGCTTAAGATTTTGTCATGGAAAATGGTATTCTGTACATCGGAACAACTTTTAAAAGGTATTTTGTTGGAGCTAAGTGTGTGAAAGTCTACTTTAGCATTTCACATTCATCTGGCAAAACGTAATTCTACACACTGTTCCACCTATAAAGCAATATAAACACATCTGTCATCTGTACACACACAGAGCTGTGTGCCTGGCTACAGAAACATATGCAAAGAAAAAAGCTCCAAGAAAAGCAGCAGCGCTCCACAGACTGCACAGCCTGACTCTGGTGAAGCCAAGAGCAGCTCCTCGCGCTGCCGCAGGAGGAGACTCGCTCTCTGAAGCCTTCTCCTCAGCGTTGGGCATCAAAACGCTGCAGCAGCTGTGCTGGTAGGGAGCGGAGGCTGGAATTCAGCTGAACCGAAACGGTGGTTCCTGCTCTTCGGAAGCAAGGGTCTAGAGGAACGGTCTGCTTTATGCAGAAAATAGTCCAGAAAACATGCCGAAAATTACTGTCATGATGTTGCGAGGCCCTGTGGGGAAGCCAGCCATTATAACCTGTCCGACAGGCTTAATAATCCTCAGCGTAAGTAGAGTCCCTTGATGTGGTCACATGTGAGTTCAGAACAGAGAGGTTTTGTGGTTTTTAACCTAGATTATGTCTGACATTAAAGAGCAGTTAATAGGTTAAGACTATATGGGAAGGACTCTCTGTGCCGTACATACTCAGGTCCTTGAAAATGACCTGGCTGAAGTAAATTTGATGTGTACAGGGGCTTTTTTCCCCTGAACTGGAGTGAGCACTACTTTATCAGGACTTTCTGCACAGTTGCAGATAGATTGGTAAATTGGAGATACACTGGACTTTATTATGGCTAATGGTAGTTTATTTTAGATTAGTGCTCTCCGCACCGAATCTTGCTTTGAATCTTGCTTATGGGTCCCTTCCAACTTGAGATATTGTGTGATTCTGTTTTGCAAGGGAACTAGAGTAGAGGGGAGAGAGGACGGAGGCAGCCTCTTCATCTGCTCCGGGTAAGGGGCAGCAGCACAGGCTCAATGCCCCGAGGCTCAGAGGAGCACCGAAGAGAAAAGCAATGAATGCTTCCATTCATGCACCACATCCCTTGCCTGAATAGCCCGCTGGCCTGGCAGGGAGGCAGATTCCTAGACCGCCTGTCTGTAAACACAGCCAAGGCTCAAATGGCGCTGAGTTCACATGCTGCTTCTGTTTAGAGCAAAGCAGAATGTAGCCCATCCTCGTCTTCCTCTAGATTTATACCTTGAAAAGGTATAAAATATATAAAAGCAGCATCTCTGGCTGCTTGGTTCCTCCCTTAGAGCCCTGCCCAGGGCGGGATTTTGGGTTTTGGTGCGCTTTCAGACTGTTGGTTCATAAACTTCGTGAGTCCACCTTTGAATGCTGGGGAGTTCCAGGAATTGTCTTCCATCTGTCACCTGCATGGCAACAACTACTGCTAAAGGGAATCACTTGCCTGTTCAGACTTGTAACCTCCCATGTAAACGCTCTGAAGGTAACAGCAGATTTCTTCACAAGAGGCTGTTCTGAAAAACTGAACCGCTCCAGGCCATCTAGTGTGGAGGAATCTCATTTTCAAGGACTTGGGAAAACATTTGCGGCTTCACTTCACTGCCAGCCTTTTGGGGGAGTGAAGCCAAGAGAATCTCTGCCTGTGTCCCCCCAACTGCATGGTCTTTACTCTGTTTCATCAACCTGGGAAACAACCACACATAAAGTGGTTTTTAATCTGGATAATCAGCTATGAGAGAGTGGGATGGTACCCATTTCCTTATATTTGTTGCTACTGTCCTTACTGATTACTGGCTCAAGTGCCAATTTAAGCACATTTACTTTTTGGCAGTGTATAATTAGTAAGTGAAAACTCGGATTAGAAATGTCCCAGAAATCTGTAAAGTTGAAGTAGCTAGAACTACTCAGGAGAGCACAGAAATGGAAAGATCACAGCCTAACTCTGACCAAAGTCTTCAACAAAATGCTGGCATCGCAACGGTAGGGGACGGAACACGGAAAAGAGTTCCTGGCTTGAATTCTCTTAAAGGAACTTTCGTTATCAACTAGATTGACTTTTCCTTGAAAATATTATCTCAAGTAACTGCTAGTTCTCTCCAAAAGCACAGTGGAGCTGAACCAAACTAGCATTTTGTTATTGAGGAGCTCTTCTGTTTGTAGTAGGTGGGCACAACCAAACTGTCATTGTTGTAGGGGAAAGCTGCATTCTTCCTACTCCCAGCATGGAACAGAAAACAGCGCTCCCAGGGTCTATCCACAGACTTAAAGGTCACTCACTGGATTCCTTATGTTTAAATTCTTGGGTTTTGCTGTGTATCATTCTTTCCCTTAAATATTAACACTGAGACAAACTTGTTTGTCTTGGGTATATGAGGAACATTTGGAGTGAAATACGTCACCTCTTTTTTTCTCCATTTCCAAAAGAGGAAAATGGAATATCTTACGGATTTAAAGCAAAATAGGGAAGAAATATATTCTTAAAGAAAACAGATAAGACTTTATGGAAATATCATCATCAAAATTGGCAAAGATTCAAAAGAGAACAGAAGGCATCCAAAAATTCCTTCCCCAAGTCCTAGCCTGGAAGCCAAATTTTAAATGAGTTTTAGTTATCAGATTGTTTTATCAAGATAAGCATTAGCTGACAAATATTAAGTATTCAGAGTTGCTTGTCTTTTAACCTGGTTGTCTTCTAATGGAGAGTATATGTTACATATACATTAAAAAACAGGTGAATTGTATTTTAGAAAAGGAGGAAGGGAAGATGAAACAGGAACACCAGTTTGACTGTAGTAAAGTAACAATGTGAGAAGAAGGTTAACTCTTCATAAAAAGAGTTTAGGAGATTATTTCCAAGTTATGCCAGAAGAAGGCTGAACAGACTGATCTGAAAGCTAAGCAAACTGATCTACTTCCAGCCAATCAACCAAATTTCTTACAACTCTGCAGTAACTGTTCCAATAAAGTTATGCTGTTCTGTAACATTTTGCAAGCCATTAAGGATTTCTGGGGACAGTAGTCAAAGTCTCAAAAGTAACTTCTGAAGTTGTACTCACACAATTCTTCAGACACCTGTTTTTCATGCAAAAACACCCCATTGTAACAGATGATAGTTAATGCCTTGAAACAAAACATTGCTGTACAGAAATAGCACATAGACCATTTTAGAGACACGAATGCAAATCATGTTTGCAAAGAAAAAAGATCCTCTTATATCTGTGCAAGGGGCCACAGAGCATTAACAGACCCAGTGAGACCATCTTTTCCATCCTTTTTTCACCCCCAGATGAGATTATCAGTGTGCCTTAGCCAACGTGCTACCACAGACTTCATCGAAGCAGCAGCCTGTTTTCCTGGGACAGGAGACGAAGTAGGCTGGCTGCGTGAAAGAGTATCTCAGAGACAGTTAGGCAGCAGCACTTGCACACAAACTTTTGCTTGGTTCAGTGCCAAGTGGCCTGATCCAACTGAACACATATTTTTGGCCCCACAGTTCAGTCCTTGGCAAATAGCACAAAAGGGTTGCCGACACCATTTCTCTCTAAGGACTGCATCTCCTACATCTTCATGATGGAAATGAAGGGTCTTAACTGACCCTTGCTAGACATCTTCACGTTTGCTCAAACACATGGCGTACACAGTACTTCTGTTTCCCTTCTAACCCTTGTGTTGCCTTTCCCTCTACTGATCACACTGGAAACCAAGTCAGCATGGTGGGCTGTGGCGTTACAGTACCACAGCAGACACAAGCTGCTGATCTTACACTGCTTTTATTTCTTCTTTAAAGGAACTTTTGCTCTCCCAGCTGGAGGCACTGGGAATGAACACAAGCGTACAAGGGCTGTAGCTGTGGCCATCCCACTTCGCTGCTGGTAGTTTGCAGTGGTGTGCTTAATAAAAGCCTGACACAGACTACTACTAGGTCATGCACGTCGTAAGTGTTGAAGCTTTAAAAACTCACTTTTTTTCCTTTGATTTAAAACATACTGTGCAAATGGAAAACGTACATTTTTATATATAACATTGGCTATTTATAGACAGTATAGTAGGGGTAAGCAATAAAATTCCCTTCATAAACATTTTCCACAACAGATCACAATACCCCTCTCAGCGTTGTATAGCTCAGAGCAGATTGTGTTCATACTGTCCCTGTAATGCATTCACTGTTAGTTTGGACACAGGTACTGAGGTATGTGTCAGGGACTTACCAGCACAAGGAATAGACCATACAACCCTTAATCTGCATTTTCAGACTGACTTCAGGCAACTAGTTCACGAAAGTAATTATGAGCACCTTGCTGAATGTAGTGTTTAAGACAACCATTCCCTAGGACAGCTTGCATGTAATGAAGACATAAAGATTGTTTAACTGAAGCTTATTTGTCAGTACAGTAATGCACTGGGAGGGTGTTGTCTGTATTATGGGACAGAAAAACACAGTTCAGAAATTTTACAGCAGAAAATGAGCGCTTTAAAAAAATGTACATTCAAAGAAAACTGAATTGTATTCTTTTACTTGATCTGACAGTCACAGAAGTTAGAAAACTGCTAGTACTGGTCACCGTAAGGCAGAGCACAAGCAAGCACTGGGTGAGGTGTTTGAAGAAGCTCCCAGCTCTCAGTACTTAGACATTCCTTCCCCTTTGCTGGCCCATGCTGAGATCACAGACTGTACCGATAAACACCCGGTTGTTCTAGGAGGTGGGTGAGGATATAGGAAGGTAAGCATTGAGCCGTTATGGTTGTTTGCAGCACATTTTGAACCTAGACCTTCCTGAAACTTGGATTTGACTTTCTTTAATCACTGTACTTCCTTATAGCATAATGATAGTCTCATGATCAGTACTGCTGAAATCAGTAGGAATTACTTTGAGGCAGAGGTCATCTTGCAGAAAACAGCTTCATAAGGGACAAGACTTTGCACAATAATTCAAGAAAACCAGGAGCTTTCACTGTAATAGCTTTGGACAGCATTTTTCATCTGCATTGCTGTTCCATGCTGCAGTGGTAATGAGGAAGGAAGAGAAAGTGACATGTGATACAAGAAGATCAACCTTTGTGAACATGCTTATTTAAACTCAGGTGACTATTCTGCACAGTGTAAAATTTCACATTTAATATTTCTTGTATCTTTTTTACCTCCTCGCCCAAAACAATTTTAGCATGTTGTTTTATAATCCAGTTAATGGGTCAAACAGAAATATGCATGCAACAGAAATTAGCAATTTCGTATTTAGCTATGCCAGTGATAGGCTTTAACGATGCATGTATCTATAAAAAGATGTATTGATTGATTGATAACATCAGTTTTTCACATACTTTTTGTTATCTTTGCCCATACCAGAGGAACAAAGCTAAACAATGTTTGACGTGTTTGTTATTCTCTAACCAGACAGAGACTGGGGGCAATAATAATATTTAACAGACAAAAACAGGGGAAGTGAGGGGTCTCTGCAAGGAATGTTTCATGTTTCAAACAAGTTATAGCACTATATCAATTAAGATATCAGGTGTATTAAACCAGTCTATTGTAAATTGACGTTTCATGAATGGTAGAACAGACACTAGTCCAGTGTTACCAGATCTTCATCAGTGTTCCACACAGAATGTTTCTTTTGGGGGTTTGGAGAGGGGTTGGTGGTTGGGGGGGGTGGGGCTGATTGTGTCATGGTTTATTTTTTTAATACAGAAATCAGGTATTCATGACTATGCAATGAGATGACCTTCTGGGCAGTACTGGATTTAGACAGGTGCTCAAAGAGATTTTGTATAAACTTCAGAAAGCGAGAAAGAGGATATTTGTAGACAGATGAAGTTGTCCTTGCACTACACAGCAGATATGTTTTAAAGGAGTCCGTAACACAAAGTTACAATATTTTTTTTTATGTCTAGATTTAAGAAGTATTTTAAACCATACAGTGAAGTTGTTGTGCATAATCCTGCCCCTTCTATGCACTGGTGCACGGTAAGTTCTTAAAATCAAAAAACCCTCTACTTGGTTTAAGAAAAAGTGGGTATTTGTACTGTTATATCAACAGTCAGATCTGCTCAGTTAGCATTACTGTAAATTCTGCTTTCAGCTGCCAGTAGTTTGGCAATTAGTGTTTCCTGCTTTATTGTTATACAGTGGAATTGAACTCCGCTGCTTTTCATTTATGATCCAGCTTGGGATGTCAGCTGACACCAAAATGAATGTCCTAACCTCCAATTCAGTGGCTTAAAGGATATCTCCCCAACATTCACTGCCAAGATGAAGTCCAGAAATTACTATTCAGCAGCAGTAAACAGGGCCTGTTTTTGCAGGCAGTCGTTTGTAAAAAAGCAAGCATGGCAGCTGGGAATCACAGTTAATGTTCTTTTTATATCCACACTGAAAAGCAAAGTATTAAAAGTAATGCTGCATTATTTGTAAAGAAGCACTTCAGTGATATATGAAGAGCTCTACATTAATATTTGTAATAATTCTTTAAAAAAGTAACCTGGCTGCAAAAGGGTACACTAAGTCAGGTTTTGCAGTGTAGTTAGATACAAAATAGATACCCTCAAAAATCATTGGTGTAGGGATCTCCACTCTTCTGTCACTTACAGAGGGAAGCTGGCCACTGACGAGCAAAGGTAGTTATCTCAGAGCACAATCACAATTCTAAGCGTATTTTCTATTTAACTCCAGACTAGAAAGAATTCCTGAAAATCTTCGTCTAACTTTTTCCTTGAATAACAAGAATGGAGGGCAAATAGGAAGGCTGAGGAAATACAGAGAGCGCTGCTTCCATGTAAAGTACTACTTTAGGAAAGATTGAACAGATAATTCTTAAAGGAAAGAAATTATTATTGCTGCCTTACCCCCTACTCCTCCAGTTCTTTCAGGTTTATTGAAGGGTCAGAATATATAACACAAAGCAATTCAGGTTTTATACTGTGTAGACTGAATTTACTACTGGTCTGTAACGCTGAACTGTACTGGCTGTGATGTAATGAATATTTCCAGAACATCATACTCATTTGCCAAGCTTTTCCTGTAAAGAATGTTTATTATACAATGCAGATACAAAATAAAGTTGTCTCTGTTCACTTACAGTTTTTAACCTCCATAACTAGAATCTTCCTTGGTGGTTACAAGTAAACATTACCAGTACTTTCTACTTGCATGCAGCTCTCGCTCCACCCCACACACCCTGCTTTTGGAGCTATGCCAACAGCCAAAGCACGCGCGAGAACTGCAGGTACAGAACAGTACCATCCCCAGCACTGCAGCTACTGCTGAGTAAGCACACCTAGCACACACAAAGTACATCATATTAATATCACCGAGTTTTAAAGAATAGGTATTCCTTGCATTAAAACTTAAGCAATTAACTACTTTAGATATTAAATCTTTGTTCCAGTTTGGGAGAAAAAAACAAGAGAAAAAAGAAAAAAAAAAAAAAGACTTCTCCCCAGCGCACACACATGAGAAAACAAAAAACCACCACACTCAACATCCTTTGGAAATTCTGAAGTTTTGTGGGATGCAACACAAGCATAAAATTGACAAGATTAATGATCTGGGATAAAGTGGCTAAAAACCTCAGGACTCTGTATTCTGGTACAGTCTCAGTTACCCGAGCATCAGCTATTCCTAATTCCCTTCTCTCCCCCAAAGTCTGAATCACATCCTCTGACATCTATTGAAGTCGATTAACAGTGACACAGACTATTTGAAACCTCGCTCATCCAAACAGATTTGGGATCCTTACTGTTGTAACAACTGAGCCTCCATGCCATGGTAGCCAGCCTCTGGCTAAATGCCACTGTATCTCAGCTAGTCACTCACCATATGCAGCACTCGGCAGCCTTTTCTCCTCCGCACTGTTTCAGTCCCAAATAACCCTACAAAGCACTCCGAATATCACTTTTGCTCCTGAAATTACCGTAACTTCTAAGTGAAGCACTACCATGGAAGTTCAAAGAAGGATAATGAACTGAAGTTAACAAACAGGCAAAAACCACCACAGCTTCTCAAGCTTGTAACAGTACCATGTTGGGGGGGGGAATGGTTCTGATGAGGAATTAGTCTCATATAGAAAATACTGCCTAGATAATTAAAATTGGAAGAAGTCACAGAATTGGGCAGCAAGGAGGAGGTTTCTGTTCCTTGTTTCTGTATTCAGATTTCGACTATTAAGGCAAGAATATTACTGGATAATTAACCAGCCTTTTAAAATATCAGCACTGCTCAAGCATAGCCTTGTTTTAATAAGTGAGTGTGAAGATTTTAACCATCAGAAAACTGACCTATTCATAGGTCAGTATGCATTTGGTATCCAAGTAAATAAGTTTAAATAATGAAGCATGAAGTTGCATAAAAAGTTACCACATTCTATTTTAAATCAAATCTGTTCTGAAGTTATTATGGGGGAACACAATGGAGGATGAAGAAAAAAATTGGTTGAACACGCCATTCCTTGAAACGTGTATTTGTCCGGACCCTGCTAAGAGCTGCACTCAAACAGAAGCAAGAAGAACATGCTCAAGTGGCATAAAAAACAGGTTTTGGGATTCAGGGAAGGAGATAAAAATGTTCAAATCAATCTCAGATCACGCTGAGCAGGCATCAGCCAAATGGTACCTGTAATAGCCTCTGTCCACATCTTGGAGAGCCAGAAATTGCCTCTTCCAAATACATATGGGGAAAGTTACATTTTTATATGTATATATGGAAAGTTAACGTGCTAGCTAAAAGTCAAGAATTACAGAAGCACAAAATACCACAAAGTTATTGTCTTCTCCCTTCCTCTAATTCTCTAGTAGGGTGATCGTCTCCGAAACAGGGTAGAAAACGGAGTCATGAAGCTTAATAGAAAAATAATGAAAGTTTCAGGCTTCAAAGTCATTCTGCGTTACAATTAATGGGTTATATAATTCATTTTTGCATCTGCTCAGAGTTTAAGAAGAGTGGGACACTTACTTAATATCAAGTCTTGATAACTTTAAGGCGTTCGGCCAGCAGCCCGTTCCCATCGGGGTGGAGGTACCCCATGGCTCTGAGCGCTCCCTCGGCTCCCGGAGCAGCATGCTCCCAGGCTAACAACACCAGCTAGTGTGAAGGGCACTTGCTACTTCTCTTTGTCACTACAGTATTACAGTTCAAATACAGTTTGTCTGTTGGCAATAGGTGTGTGTATGCTCGTCCTCTGCTCCCTGCCACTGCGAGGAAAAATTCTGGCGTGTGCTGGTCAGTCGGTCCAGGCCTCGGCTCTCTGACGTCCAGGGAAGCAGCGCAGTGAACTTCAGGAGCAACAGTACAACTGATGGGAAGTCTTAAGAAGAGCCATCAAAAGCAGAATAATTAAGAAGGAAAAAGCCATCATTTTTAAGGGGTCTAGTGTTCTCTTTAACAGGAACACAAAGATACAGTGCCAAGTTAATTGCCTACCAAAGTCTGCCTTAAGGAGAGATATGAAAGCTTGAGTTATTTTTTTTCCTTCACAGACATGAAAGAAAACAAAGAAGAAGGAAGACATGCAAGTGTCATCTCCCTCACAAGGAACAGTTCTGGCAACGTACTTTGTCCCTGCGGGCATTTCCTTTGTGTGTTTTGTTACATTATTCTTGTAGGTAAACATCACTGTGAAATAAAATTGATGGCTGTTAATACTTAGCTTGTTGACAAACGGAATCAAACACCTCAGCGCTGGTGATACAGACTGTCTGCAAGTGTTTTAGGTCCTACTGATGGCAAAGTGAAGCCTACCAAATAGGGGGGAGAAATGACTCTCTGACCTGCCTGCTGCAATTCAACAAGCTTACTTGCTCTTACAATGCTTGAGGAAGAAAATTGTGAAATATGTCAGGCATTTAGATTGCACAGCAAGCAATCCGAAGTCCTTTGTTGCCTTCTGCTCGTGTACTGGTCTTGTCAAGTTAAAAACCAATGCCAGCAGCAAGCTTGTCACGCAGTCGGGGGGGAGGGGGGGGCACACATGACCACACCGCACCCCCAACACTAATCAGGTTGCAGGTTAGTTATATCAATAGTCATCTTCTTTTATATTAGCTCTATCCAGAAACATACTTTGGCATTGAACTATCCTCTAGCTATACTCCCACTGATAAGAATGCAGCTATCACATTTTAAGGGAAGGTCATGAATCTCAAATAAAAATAAAAATAAAAAAGCACAAAAGTCTGCCTTAAGCTTTTTTATCAACAGCTCGCACCACCGGGTAACAAAAAAACCCTCTATTTTCACAAGAGGATGGAGGACAGAAGAAGACTTCAGTGTTAGAATCAATGAAAAAGTGACAGATTAAGAAGCAAGCATTTAGGTATTTTAACAATCTGAATATATTATTTTGTTTTAAAGAAAGCTTGATCTCTACAAACATGGAGATAAGTCTTTCACTTCAGCAAGTTATTTTATCATGAATGTGAGTAACATCATGTTCTTAAAAATTAAGACACAAAGGGGACTCTTTCCCAAAATTAAGACTCAGACTACCAGTCTTAGAGGGGCCAGAACCGATGCTTAAAAACCCTTCTCAAATCAGGGATTTCCACCCCCTTTCACAAAAAGTCTAGGTTTATATTTCTTTTTTTCTACTTTTAGGTTTGGTCCTATGCAATTCTCTGAGCATTTTGGCATCCTGTGCACCTCTGAAGACATCTCCATATAAGGGGATTTACTCAAGCAAAATAGGGAAAACACATATCAGATAATAATTCCATCAAGGCTGAATTTGGCCCCACGATTCAGTTTGCAGTATTTGTAAGAAGTCCATGTACTTAGTTTTTCCAGATGTTGATTTTAAGTCCCTTGTAAGCCAGCCTTTCAGGTAGAATTAACGACTGCCAAGAAAATGTTGACTTCTGTAGTCTGGTACAGAGGAAAGAGGAGTGGGCTACAAACACCTCATAGCACCCTTAATTGTTCTACAAGACAAGAAGATCTCTCACAGGATGAGAACAGTCTGTTAAAGCAGTCAAGAAGCAATACGGCACACATACAGCACAGCATGTTTAATTACAGTACCAAGGGCAGTACTGCATACCCCCCAAATCTTCCAAAGTAATTAGCAGTATGAGCACAGGAATGTTTTAAGTAGATATTTGAGGTAATATGAAGAGATGTTGTACAAACTTACATAGGACATTGATTATTTTCAAAAGGAATCCTAATAAATGAAAGATGGAGAACAGTTTTGGGTTCTGCTGAGGCTCACCATTGCTCTTCCGTAGCGTTCTTAATCTGCAGTTTTTTCAGTGCTGCTGCATGCTGTACGAATGTTCGGTCTTAACAGGCATCAGCCAGCAGGAAGTTGCAAGTCTTACTAGAGTCACAAGTTGTATTTATCCTATAGCTGGTTTAATAACTTTAGTCACATAAGTTAATTAGGCTAAAACTTAACTGAGCGTTAGTGTCACTAGCACCCTGGGACTGGCCATTTCGCAGCACCAGGACTAGTTAACAAACCGACATAGGACAGGACAGCCTGGGAAAACTCCCCCAAGTTCAAGAGAACTGCAAAAGAGCTTAGTTAGCTCCTCGCCTCTTGGCTAAAGCGCTTCGAAGGGGAAGGGAGCAGCACAGCCTTCTCCTTGCCTCACCAGGTTAGTACTCACCCACTAGTATTTTTCCCCCCTTGATCCTTAGAAGAGGACAGCTGTAACTAGCGAAGCTTAGAGGATCCTTCCCTTCCTAAAAGCACCAGGTTACTGGAAAGCACTTTCTTTCGCCAGCTCCCCCATGGGTTACCTGCAGGCCAGTGCGCTCCGTCGCCTGCAGTGCAGGACCCACTCCGCACCAGAGGGACCCCCTGCTCTGATCTCCCCCTGCACTCCTGTGCTTTCGAGCACTATAGCTGCCACCTCCCACCCAGGAACCTACTCCTCTGCTCTAGGCAACATCACACACACACCCTCACCACAAAAAAATGCCCACCGCTGTATTCTCTCCATCTCCCACCCAGCCTCACAGCCAGTACCACCGCCCTCCTCCCCAACTCAGAACCCCACCCCACTCCACTCCCGAGCCCAGCCACGACCCAGCCACGCCACTCAGCAAAGCCTTCCTCCTCCCCTCATGTAGCGCCCATTGGAGCCAGTCCTGGCAAACTACCTTCCTGCACACAGTTTGGCTCTCCCGAACAAGCTCCCGCTATCCCTCAGGGAAATCCTCCCGCTCCTCCTCAGCTGAGCCAGTTGATTAAACCAGGGCCCTTTATCAGGATCAGATGGGCAGGAACAAGACGATAACCCATCTCAGACAGGGCTAGGGCTGACTCCACGTGTCGGACTCGCCCGTCACCCCCTTACACGTCTTCGATCATCGACGCTCACTATGGCTCCGACACAGAGCAGGCCACAGAAATCACAATGCGTATCTGATAGTTTTCCACTGAGCCACATTAGCTCGATAGATTACGGTGGAATTACACAAGGGATGATTTAGGCTCAGGGAGTTTAATAGGACTACACATATGCTTACAATAATTCATGTGCAAGAATGTTTGTAAGACGACTGTCCATGTTTCCAAGAAAACAGGCTTTGTCTCTTCAGAGCCCTTTTTCCTTAGTTTCCAACTGAAGTCATCAGTGCATGTTTATGATATTACATGTGGTTGCTGAAGAAGTTATTACAATGTCACAAAGAGGATTATGACTTCAGGTGGGGAATAATTCTCGTACAAATCCTCTTTCCATACAAACAGCCTTAGTAATAAGGAATGTAGAAAAACAGGGCAAAGATAAGAGATTTACACATAATGAGCCAGATTGCCCAGTATGCTCCAGCTGCTTTGTACTGCACTGATGGATTTGCTTTGTGTTGTCAGAGTGATGCAGAATAGAATGTGTTTTTAACTACACTCAAATATTTCTTACACAACCTTTTCCCACGGGGCGTGAGCATATTACCAATCAGAGAATAAATGGCAGCAATCACCCCAAAAGATTGGTAGCTTTCTCATCAGATGTTCAGTATCAGCATAAAAACACGGAATAGTATTTGTGCCCTGCTCAGATGAGGTAAAAAATAAAAACACTAAATGATTTACTTGAGGATAATTTAAACCTGATTGTCCAGCAAGAAAATATTTTGCCATATTTTTGTCTGTTACTAATCAGGACCATTTTATTTCAAAATTGATGAAACATCTAATTTATGGAGCTGAGAAAAGTGTACCAATTGCAAATGTCTCAAACTTCCCAAGCCACCATGTATTGCAGCAAAAAATGATTGAGAGCACTAGCAAATAAGGTCCTGATCCAACTTCACTTAAGTCAATGGAAACATTTCCGAGGACTTTGGAGGACATTGAATCTAGCCTTAAATCATATGTTCGCTGAAGTCATGAAAGATGAGTTTATCCCAACACGAATGTCTGAAAACTAATGAACTTTCATTATGTTTACGTGAGCCACCACTTCCCTCACCCCATTCTTCAGTTTCCTGCTTCTCTTGCAGAGTTTCCTTTTCCCAACGGGCAGTGCAGGCAGTTCTGCTTCCTTTAATTAGGAACAGCCCTGGCTGTTTTCGTTAGAGGCTGTGCAGCCCCGGAGCGGTTTAAGCTGAGCCGATCCAAGCCCCACAGCATAAAACCACCTCCCGGCTGCCGGGCGGGTCCCTCGGGACTGCCACAGCCCGACCGGGCTCCCGCCGCCAGTCCTTGGGAAGAGCCCCAGTGGTTTCAGCTGGAGTCACCAGGCGCTCAGTCCTGAACTTGTGCTGTGAAACGGGGGCACAGACCAGTCCCTGCTGGGGGATGCCGAGGCGGCGGCCGCTGGGCCGCAGCTCCAGCCGCCGGACCGCTGTCCCTTACCCAGCTGGGCCCGCCGGCGCATCGTCATCCGACTATTATTTGTCTTCAAACTGCCCACGTGTGACTGTGTCTGCAAGGCCACCCTGCGCGCCCAGGGTTCCCGTGACGCCGCAGCACGCTGCAGGTTCGGGTCAGCACGGCACCCGACGCGCCCAGCCCTGACCCGCATCGCCTTCCGGCGCGGCCTTGGCG
>Ga0065711_1029207_pt1 | contig 37145 bp, 29 predicted proteins | sample Hoacrofraction12_FD_59098 | JGI IMG/M metagenome (GOLD analysis project Ga0065711, IMG submission 59098) | Hoatzin crop microbial communities from Cojedes, Venezuela - Epithelial fraction 12 v2 (version 2) | ecosystem: Host-associated > Birds > Digestive system > Esophagus > Crop | place...
TTTTTTTTTTTTTTTTTTTTTTCTGAAATATGACATGCTTCCTGCTGCCAATTTAGGCCAGGAGTACAGTAAGCAGATTTTTTTTTTTTTTTGAGCGTACATGGTTTGGTCTGCAGTGAGAACACTGACGCACAGGAGCAAACAAGTCTCAGTGGAGGTCTGTCTTGCTTGGGGTTGTAATCCTTAGCATCAGCTTGCAGGGAGGGCTTCCTGGTGGCTTTTGCTTTAGGACAGCCTGGAGCTGGCCACACAGCATGCCATCTTGGAAGAGTCAACAGGAGGAGCCTGGGCAAGAGAGAAGTCCAAGGAGTGGGAGGAGACATGGGACCATGGATGTGCTTTGCTTCTCAGCTATCCCTGTGAGCTTCTGCATTGCCTCCCTCTCTGCTACAGAATCACAGAATGGTAGGGGTTGGGAGGGACCTCTGTGGGTCATCTAGTCCAACCCCTCTGCCAAAGCAGGTTCACCTAGAGCAGGCTGTACAAGACCTCATCCAGGCGGCTTTTGAAGATCTCCAGAGAAGGAGACTCCACAAACCCTCTGGGCAGCCTGTTCCAGTGCTCTGTTACCCTCAGAGTAAAGAAGTTCTTCCTCATGTTCAGATGGAACTTCCTGTGCTTCAGTTTGTGCCCATTGCCCCTTGTCCTGTCGCTGGGCACCCACCCTTAAGATATTTATAAGCATTTATAAAGTCCCCTCTCAGCCTTCTCTTCTTCAGGCTGAACAAGCCCAGCTCCCTCAGCCTCTCCTCATAGGAGAGGGGCTCCACTCCCCTCATCATCTTCGCAGCCCTCCTCTGGACTCTGTGGGACTAGCCTGGCCCTGTGTTAAAAGCTGGAGCCTAATCAGGCAAAGCTGTACGGGGCAGCTTCAGCTGGGGAAGTTCCCTGCCCAGGCTGTGCACCCTTTGCCATTGTACTGGGCAAAGGGGCTGGTGGAGACTGAGTTGCCGAGGAGGGTCCCAAGGAAGCAGCCAGGGAGCGTGTTCAGAAAGTGGCAAGCATAGGGGATGCCCTGGGCAGGCTGCTCAAAGACATCCGGTGCCTGGGCTCAATCACACCCACCCACTGCCATCTCCTCTCCCTCTGCTATTGTGTTGGTCTTAACTGCTGGTACCTACAGGCAGTCTTTCTTCAGCCATTAATATGTTATTGATCCACAGCCCTGCTGACAGTGTTAATGGACACTGATTGTGTATTATTATTTCCATAATCGTCCTCAAGCTGGAGTGAATTTTCCTTTTCAAACAGCCCATCGATATCATGCCCGGCATAGTGGGCTGGAGCTGGCCTGGTTAATTTGTTTTGTCGAAAGTTTCAGCAAAGCCTGTGGTCTTCATCCACAGTGGAGCAATCGATGAGACTGGCTAAATAGTGATGGAGCACACAAGGCAGCTGCCATCCCCTCCCAGAACAGGCAGGAGCAAGGTGTCATTTGACTGTCAGGATGCTGCCCCTGCAGCCCCTTCCCATCCTACTAGACCTTCCTCGCTTCTGCTCAGTGTTGTTAGCATGTCTCTTCCCTTTACTTGTGTGCTGGCTTCTCTTTGTGCTCCGCTAAGGGGACGTGACCCCTTCCTCAAAAGTCTCCATGTTTGTATGCCCCTGCTCTTCAAGCAGAGTTGTGCATTGCATGAAGAGGCGGGATAAAATGCTAACTAAAGTAGTGACTTCAAGGCCTGAGGTGCTCCCTGGGTGCTTTGCCATGCAGGGTCCATAACTAACAGTGCCGTAGGGCAATTCCACCCATGCACAGGCAGTTACTGAGAGTGGCTGAGCAGCAAGAAATGCCACATGTGGATTTCCTTAATGAAATGTTTATTCAACCCCACGTGCTCCATAAACAAGGTGCATTTTTCCCCTTTCTGGGAACTCCCTTGAAGATGCATCCCTTACAGGCCACTTGCTCAGGAAGGGAAGGATGAGGGAAAGAGACAGGCAGTTTACTGTGAGGGGTTTAAGCAGCAGATTATTAGCCAGTGTCCCCCCTGCCATGCTGCCATGTAACTGAGCAGCGTGTCTGGGGAGACTGTACAGGAGCAGGGGTGGAGAAGGACCCTGGCTTCTTTGCCTAGCTCCTGTGCAGAAGAGGCTGAAGTATAATTACACCAGATGCACGGGATGGAATAATTTGCCTTGCAAAGCAGGGTGGTTGATGAAGCCTGAGGAAGAGGGAAAGCTCCAGGTGCAGCTTCCCTCTCTCCCCATCGTGCAGGAGGGTGGGTAGGGTAGGTGGGTGGGTGCAGTGTCCCTGTGTGCATAGCTGCAGCTACAGGGTCAGCAGCCTTGGGGATGAATGGTCTTCATCCTAGAGGCTGTCTGCAGAACATGTGCAGGTGGCAAAGGTGGTGGTGGGGCAGAGTCTAATGGTGATGGCAAGCGTTCGCCTGCTGAGAAGGCAGCAGTGAAGTGCGGTTGGTGCTGCGCAGCAAAAGGCGTGAGGAGCCCTCCCTTGCAGTTGCTGACCTGACCAAGGGAGTGTCAGTGCAGTGTCTGTCACTCACCGCCCTCTCTGTGAAGGAGCGCTCTTCATTGCCAGTGTAGCGATGGGATCTCAGGTTCAAAAAGGTTAATGGCTAGACCTGTGAACCAAATACGGATTACTCAGTCCTCTCCAAAAGACTGTTTCTCTCTCCTTTTCTGCATTTTAATGATATTAGCAACCTCTAAGCACCAGGAGTCTCATAAACTTTCCAGATTATGGTAATAATAACATTGTACAGTACACTGCACTGGGAATAAAATTATTTTATCCACTCCAATTTCCCTTTGTTTTAATGCGTAAATATATCAAGTGAAAGCATAGTAGGAAATCTCAGTGCAGAGGCCAAATGCATCGTAAGCCAGCCCTTTCCCAAGGAAGGGCCCGATGCTGCAGGTTGAGAGCCTGAGTTTTTCCCTTGTAAAGAATCTTGCACTCCATATTTGGCTGGCCAAGTTTCTCTGGAGGGCTCTGTGTTGGGAGCCTTCCCTTAGTTGATCTCTTACCTGGAAGTGGAAGGGAAGTGATGATGCATCCATCCCTCAAAATGTTGGGCATATGGGCAGGGAACAACCTGTCCTCTCTGTCCCCACAGAGGTCATCAGAAGTCTTCCTTGGACCTCTGCTACTCGATTTGCCAGCCTGAGGAGAGGGATTCTGCTCCAGCAGGACTTAGCAGGGTGGGTGACACCTGTGCAAGGGCTGTTCTTCATGGGACACTGCTGAGAATGGCTGAGAGTATGACTTCATCTCTAGCACCTGGCCTCATGCTCCAGCCTTTCTGTTGCTTCCTAAGGGTCTTCTGTGAAACTGGTTACTCTGACAGGCACGGTCCTGCCATCCTGTTGTGCTGGCAATGTGCAAACTGTCCGCATGCTGAATCCTCCAGGAGATCTGGGATGATGTCAAACAATACTGTATTCTTTCTGTTCAAGCACATTAAAAGTGCAATTAATCCTCACCATCTCTCTGCCCATCTGTAATATGGCATGAGATGACTTTCCCAGCCTTTGTGCGCTGTGACAGGCTGAGCCTGGAACCAAGACCTTCATGAGTATCATCTTGTGATTAATGCAATCCCATAAGAGCTGGGTTGGTTCATGCTCAGCCCCCACCACTTCACTAAGGTCAAGCTGCAGTCCAGGGCAGAGTTTCTCAGGCTCTTATGCCATCTACCTCAGTGCTTTTCTCTGCAAGACAACCCCAAACTTTCTGAGCTCGCTTTTGAGAGGTCTGGATTCACGTGGGGTTTAAGTCATGGAAGAATGGTTGTTCTGCTGGGAACCTGGTGCTGTGGTTGCAAGAGAGATGTTACATCTTAAACAGTGGGGATTCATTTAAAAGGATGTCCCCTTCCAATTAATGTAGCTGAAAGGTATTAGTGATGGTAACACAAGTGAGTTAAAACACCTGTCAGCAAACCTGGATGCGCATACCCTTGCTTGAAAGCTTCACTGCAGCCTGGTGGATCCAGGGAACAATTTGGGAGAGGAGGACAAAATTATGACATGGGGCTTGTCCCTAGAGTTGTTGTTTTGCTGTAGACTGATGCCATATAATGCTTTATAGTGCCAAATAAGGACTGGTTTAAAAAATGCTTCTGTCAAACTCGGAGAGACACCAGCAAATTGCCACAAGGTATTTTGGTACCAGAATAGTTGCACAAAACCCCTCTAATCCTCTACCACTGTACCTAATGATTTTTCTGTCGAAATGGCCCATGTGGAAATGCCTTTAGGCAGGCAACAGGAAAGGGTTACAGAAAACAGGTTAAATTATGAAAGTGGGATGGCCAAAGGGAAAAGAGTGTAAGCCGAAAGACTTACATTGTATACTACGTGGGGTACAGTAGAGCAACTTGAAGAAACATTTAACTGGGAGTTACAGCTGAAGGCAAATATTCTGATTCTCCATGGGGTGCCTGGAAATTAGGTTTTGCAGCAAGGTCATGTTTGCAAAGGGAGAATAGAGCCACCAGCTGGCAAATGCAGCCCAGAGACTGTGAAGAAAGCTTATGAGAGCTTTGCAGCTGCAGGGTGCCAGGACCCTGCTGAAATGCAAGCAGCATGGGTTAGGGGTGGGGAGGAAAATGGTGCAGGATGGGAAGGGTCAGGGTCTCTCTTAGAGCAGGGGTTTTTCAGCATCACGACCTGAGTCTTGGCACTGTGAGCAATACTATGCAGTGCACGTGGTGTTGAAGGTGTGATGGCAGGTCTGCAGAGGACTGATCTGAGGGCTGAAATGGCACTTGAGACTATCATTTGCATTAAGGTGTATTGACAAAGGTTATATAGGCTTCTGAATTACTCCTCTGCCACTGTTTGCTTGCCAATCATTCAAGATGTCTTTTCCTGATAAGTCACTACTTCACCTGATGTATTTATGTATCTGTATGTATATCCATACATATATGTGTATACACACAGACGTATGTAAGCACATAGATAGGTTTCTGCTTTCTCCTAAGTTTGATAAGACTCTTCTGCCATCCAGGCAGGGGAGGATCACTCATCTGCTCAGTTGTATCAGTGAAGCTTTTGACAATTGGTTTCAGCATTCCATAATGCTTAAGTGATGGCAGGCACGTTCCTGGGAGCCCTGCAGAGGGGGAAGACAGGAGAAGCTGAGGGACTGGTCCATGTTTGTGCCATCATATTATTCAAATACACGTGTTGCTTCTGTTAGTCAACAGTTTAGACAGTAATAATGATTTTAACAAAGTGCCACTATGCTGGAAAAACGAAAGAGATGCAAAAAGAGAGAGTAGCTAGTTGCATGTGCAGTGCTGCTGCTTGGGTGCTGGGTGGCTGTGGCAGGTCAGCACATCGTGGTGACCAGGTTGTACAGGCTGACCTCAAAGGCAGATCTCCTCCACTGCCCAAGCCCAGTGTGCCCTAGGTCTGTTCTGCTGGTGGATTAAACCAGAAGAAATCAGAGCATTTCCCTTGCCAAGGTGATTGGGTTTAGAGCATTTTGGTCATGCCAAAAGAACGGAGGAAAAAAAAAGGTAGTCTTTGAAGCTCGGCTAACGTTGAGGAAAAAGTGGGTGCTCAGTTCAGCTTTAACAGGTTGTGCAAAATCTATGCTTGTTTCAGAAGGCTCGCTAAGGCTCATTGCTTTAAACCCTTTGATCATCTCCTCAGTGATTTGTTCACTTGCATTGTATTTCACTAATGGGAGCTAGAGCTCTGACTCCAGAGTCACCTGGAAGCATTGTAGCAAGATGGGGAAGTATCCCAGGGGGATTCGCACAGAGGCACCGATTCTTAGACACATTTGCGGGTTTCTCTGTTCCTTGAAGTGCGACTGGAGTTTTCCCGTCGAACAAGCACAGGTGTCCCGTTGGGCTGCGCAGTGACTTTCAGTACATCTCAGCCGCTTCGGTGATCACACAAACGCTTTTGGAGAAGGGACCCAAGGGCTGTTTGCACAGGGCTCTGGAGCTGAGGCTTTTTTTTCTTTTAAAAAACCCTGTTATCCTAGAGCTTGTCTCTCCCTAATATTGGTCAGGGCTACAGTGGGACATAGTTGCTGTTTGCTGGGCATGAAGTTTTTAGACTTTGTTCTGGGAATGAACTTTCCACGTATTTTTCAACAGTGCTGGTCTTCACTTGCTTTCCTGGCTGGACTGGCAGTAACTGGGCTCTGCTTGGAGCCCTAGTTGGAGAGATCCCTAGAGATTACAGGTCCCCTGATCCCACAGAGTCTGTTCTCTCTGGCTCAGGGCTGAGATAGGTCGCTGTGTAATTTGGGAAAGACTGCAGCGTGTGCTATGCCTGCTCTAGGCATGTGTGCTAAAAGCTGTACAGAGCTTCAAGGCCCTTTCTGACTCTGCTCTGTAGTTATCCAAGTCCCCTGCAAGGTAAATCATAGTAATCAGGCCTGGTTTAGACAGGTATAGAGCAGTTTTGATTTGACCAGGTCCCTGCTTTAACCACTTGCACATACTCTTCTCTGGGACAGATGAGAGCAGGGAATTCTTGTTCCTCAGCCCCTGCAGGAGGATCCCCCCAAAAAGCTCCATATTCTGATTTTCAGGGACTAGAGCTGCTCATTCCAACAGGACCGAAGGTTTTAAGATGGCAGTTGATACCAGCAGTCCAGGAGATAGGGAAAATCGCTCAATTTTATATCTCCCAAGACCTCTGTGTCTCATACCAAGCAATGTCCAGCTCTTCTCCTCTGTGGCTTAAGAACTGGCTCTTCCACCCCGCCGTGGGAGCAGCCACTCTCAGCAGTGGGCGTAACGGGCTGAGTTGCTGCTTGTTTCCCTCTTTACCACTTCTTTCCTCTCCGCAGCTCCTGCTCAGGCCCAAATCATCCATGCTGGGCAGGCGTGCGTGGTGAAGGAAGACAACATCAGTGAACGCGTTTACACAATTCGGGAGGGGGACACGCTGGTCCTGCAGTGTCTGGTCACAGGACACCCCCGGCCGCAGGTAAGCTTTCAGTCTTGCCTGTCACCCATGCTCCCCATGGCACTTCTTTGCAGTCTCCATGTAGAGTACTGTGGGCGGCCGGGTGCCCAGCTTTCTCCTACGTGTCAGAGTCAGGTAGGGATGCCCCATAGTGCAAGCACTGATTTGTTAAGCTATGAAGCATCTAGCCTTGCTTTCATGGAAAACAGTCCACAAAGCTTTGCAGGAGCCTGCACAGACCTTCTAATGGTCTTCAATATGTGAAGTCCCCCAAAAAACTGAAAGCCTAAACTGAATCCATTACACAAACCACCCTCAAATCTTTAACCTTCTTACTACAAAGGAGGAACAGCCTGAACAGGCTAGGGGAGGCTTCCCACATGTGCTGGCCGTAGGAGTTGGTCCTTTGTGGTCCGTCAGTCTCTCAGCTTCTCTGGGCGTACAGACAAGGGGAACCTGCTTGGAGGAGTTTGGGAAGTTGTTTGTAGTGCACTTTGCTGAGCCCCGCGCAGAGCCCACTGGTCATTACTTTATGTTCACCAACCAGAGGCAAATTCAGACTTCCAGCGCTGGATGTATCCATGCTCTGGTCAAAGTCACAGTTCAGTGGAGAGGTATGGAGCTGAAATTGGCTAACTGCTACAGTCCTTTCTCAGGGTCTCTAGAGGGCTGCATAACCTCAAGCCCCTTGCAGCCACCTCCCCACCCTTCAGATACTCAGGAAGGTTGATTCAATGCTAATGTGGATTTGTGTCTATAAAGATACTGGACGAAAGCATGGGTCTGCTCGCTCTTGGACAGAGCATGTTAGGCGTGGCAGCTGGTGTGTATTATGAGGCTGGATGTGCCAGAATGCACTCAAGGGAGCCAAGTACAATACATGTGCCTTCTTGGCCCCCTTCCCCAGTCCTGCCAAAGATGTTTGTGCAGGGAAGCCATACATCTGCATACACCATTCAACACCTCTGTGGACTTGCTTGTGAGGAGCTACTTGGCTAAGAGGCGATGGCAAAGGAGAGGGAGAGAGACTCAGCCAGAAGGATCTGAAAAGGTTTATCCGTTAAACCATATGCTGGAAACCATAAAAAGGAAATAATCTGAGCCAGACCAGCAAAAATGACCAGCCTAGGCTTGTGACAGTGATGGGCAGACAATAGCTGTGTATGTCAGAAACGAGCAAGGTGGTAGGGCTGGCCTTGCCTGAGGATGTTGAATATGTGGGAAGGTGCTGGCAGGTTGTGGGGATTTTGAGCCTGAATAGCCAGAGCGATTGCCGGACTAGAGCCTGATGCAGACAGCATGCTAGTGGGCAACATTGTGGCTTGCTGTTTCCTGGACATGCACAGGGGACACCAGAGCATGGAACCAGGCATGGAATCCGCGCACTTAGAATGTGGCATGCATCCTGTCTCTGCCCTCCCTCCTTGTGTATGTATTTCTTCCCCAGTGAGGCTCTTATCTTAACCTTTGTTTAATCTTTTCTTTTCCCTTCTATCAGTCAGTCATTAAAGCATGAAAATGTGGCCAAAATACTTAAATGAGATTGAAATTGAAAAGATGAAAGAGCTGGCTGAAGTGTCCTTGCGAACAGGAGACTCTGAGAGTCTTGGGGCCCTCAGACAATTTCATAATAAGCCTGCAAAGGCTAAATAAATCCATGGTCATTAGTTCCAAAAATCTGTTCAGCCCGGTGCTCTGGGAGTGGGATGTAGACAGACACCCTTGCTCTTCGTAGAGAAACAGCATCAATCAGGTGCTGGCAGTGAGCTTTAGGCAAAGTCTGGGCGAGCAGTCAAGGTTATCTGGTCCATCTTGTCTGTGGCGATTGTTGAATGAAAGTCTGTCTTCTTTCTGTTGGCTGATCTTGCTGGATCTCAGTCTGAGTGTAGATAGGCACCGGTGGGGGAGACCACCAGCCAGCAACCTTTAGAAGGGAGACTGCAGACACAGGAAACCAATGGGCTGAGAAAAGCCATCTCTCTCGTTCATTTTCTGGACGGCAGAAAACAAGGGGGAAGCTTGTACCACCACTGCTAGGGCTGTACCTCGTTCCAGACATAAGAATAACCATTCAATCTTTAGGAGTGCTGTCCTTTTTCCACCATTCACCATGAAATATCATGCGGTTCCATTGCCCCCGCAAGCCAGGATCTTAAGACATGTAACATAAGAACAAAAAATGCAAGATAGCTTGAAATCTGAGGGTATTTTTTCTTTTCCTTTTCTGTATCTTTAAAATCAAAGTAAAAGCTTGTGTACTGCAGAAGGATGACTTATAAAAATAACATACATAGAGATTCCCTGTGGAAAAGGGGCAAGAGCCAGATAGTAACTGCATTTTCTCGCCCTTACTTGGAAAAGCAAAAATAGCTTTGCTGTCCAGAGAAAGATGAGTGTTGACTGCAATAAAAGCCGTGTAGCTGTGAGCTGATGTCTGTTGTAACTTTGCGGCCTACCAACCACATGGAGTCCCGGGGCTTAATGCTGAAAGTCCTGTGCTGTGCAGATAGTGGTATAAAACTAACTGAGTTCCTGGGTTTACAGGACCAGAGCAGGACTGGTAAATATGCAGGGTGTGTCCAGGTGAACTGAGGGGTTATCCTGGACACTCGGATGTGGAGATTGTTGACAGATGAGAATCAGCAGCTGGTCTACTGGGACAGACTAAGGTCAGTAGCTGAACTTTGGTAAGGTCTGGTGATGCTGTAGCACCCATTTTTGAGAATGGCTAGGGAGGAGGCAGGAGAGGAGCAAAGGGAGTGCTGCTGTCTCCTGGAACCTCTAGTTTGTGTTGCTGATTACTTGAATTTGTCTCATTCTTCTCATGCAGGTGAGATGGACTAAAACTGCTGGCAGCGCGTCGGACAAATTCCAAGAGACATCAGTGCTTAATGAGACCCTTCGGATTGAGAAGATCCAAAGGCTGCAGGGGGGCCGCTATTACTGTAAAGCAGAAAATGGGGTTGGGGTCCCTGCCATCAAGTCCATTCGAGTAGATGTGCAGTGTAAGTCGTTTAGCGGCAACCCAGACCTTCCCACAGTTCTACTGCATGTCTGTCTCGCTGCGGGGCCGGGCAGGGAGCTGCATTGCCCTAGGGCCACACGCACCTGATTCAGGAGCAAAGGGACTGGTGTGGTGTTCCCAGGGCCCCTTTCCCCGAGGAGGTTAATTCTATCCATAAAAAAGATAGCTCTGCCTGTCCATGTGAGTCATTTTTATCTAGGTGCTGTGATGTCTGTCACTTCTGAAGGTCCCTAGCACTTATCTGGGATGTAGCACTATAGATGGCTTCTGCTTTCTTTGTCTTCATTTTGAAGCTGGCAATGCTTGAAGCAAACCAATGCTTCTTGAAATGGGTAGTGCCTCAGATGCTTGGGGCATTCCTGAAACCAGTGCCCCGCTCTCAGCATTGTTACCTCTGCAGCATGCTGGAAACAGAGCAAAAGACTTTGGGCTGCACCTGAAGAGGCTGAGCTGTGAAGGGGTGAACACGAAGAAATTTGTGAGGACCCCTTGTTTTCAGTAACTCCATGTTTCTCTGGCTGGTTGCAATGTCCATCCTTCTCATGTCCTGGAGATGCTGTTAGATGTCTTCACCTTGGGCCCCAAGTTTTGAAGGTTTCTCATACTGGCTCAATGTTGTTTATTCTTGGGCTGCTGTGGCCAAAAGGGAGGGAAATTAAATTTATCCCATAACCTGTATATGGGAGGAATCCAAGATGTAAGGTCTAGGCAACTTTTGAAGAGATTTGCTCTCTTAGGGAAGATTACCATTCTGCTTGTTGTCGTTGACTATCCACTATTCCAGTTTTCTCCAACCCAAGTAACACCAAATCCCTCTCCTTGCTCATGTCTTCTGAGAAGGCCTATCCAGCAAGAGGTTGATACTAAAAAGATATAAAGTGTGATAAAGCAGCTGGAACTCTCCCCAAACCTGACACCAACTGTTCCCACACTCCTAGCAAGACAGTCGTCTGTACTGAGGTGCACTGTGGTTATCTGTCAGGGGAGCAACCTCCAGGCTTCAAAATCCCAGTACCCTGCCTGGAGTCTGGGTAGAGCTTTGGTGACAGCAACTGCTGCCTAACAGCTTCCTGTTAGTCCTACAATGATGTGACCCTCACAAAGTGTGCCATAGACTTGAACATCCTTAGGCTTTGGTAGGTTCATGATCCGCAATTGTATCACATGGCTTGAAGCAGCTCCCATCTCTGTTCCGTCCTTGCCCTACCCTGGTGTTGGAGTAGTGCAGTGTGAGTGTGCCATCCTGCAGGCTGGGAAAAGAGATTGCTTCAGCAGCAGCCACTTTGAATAGGATGAGAATTTCTTCATGGGCATTGCATAGCTTTTTTTGGTGGAGTTCTGACACCCACCTAGATCTGCTTGGCTTCTCTGCCCATTTCTTCTCCTACATGTGGTGGAAGTATATAATAACTCTCCGTTACAAAGGGGACTTGCTTTTCTCCAGCCTCAGTATGACACCTTGCCAGGGCCTCTGTCTCTAGAAGCAGGACTGTGGCATGAATCTCTTTATGCCCTGAGGGCAATCCCTTTACTTCTGGTGTGCAGGCTGGAGCTAGAGTGATGTAGTGTCCTGTGGTCCCTTATGCAGCTCTGACCTGTAGAACTATGGGGCTAATGGGGTGGCCAAGGGCTTTCTCATACTAACATCTACTTTGCAGATGGACTTGGTAATGTACCTCTGTTCTGCTCACTTGTTTTTTGGGGAGGAGAGACTATTTTCTGCTAGTATTTGAGGTAGGTATGAGGGAACACACAGGAAAAGCCACAGTTTTTATTGAACGCTCACTCAGGCAACTTTCAGCTGAATGAACCAAAATTTGAAAACAAAGTCCTCCTTTCCCTGCATCCCAGTTTGTAGTTGGAGGTAAGTAATCACTCTCATGTGAACCTTGGTGTCCTTGACAGCTGGTCCTAGTCCTCATACTTTTAGTATTAGACAGCAAGGTTGTGCGGGGAGCACCACTGGTGCCAAAAGGATGTTAAACTGGAAACACTAACCTGTGTAGCAAGTTCTTCCTTTGCCCGAGGTGGGCATCAAGTGAGGCTTTAAATTGTTGGTTAGACACTGGCAGAGAGGCAGCTGTTGTTTGGAGTATTTCCATATGGGAGAGGGGGAAAGTACAGAAAAAGAAAGAATGGATGTTTACAAGTTTATATTGCACATGAAACATCCCATGTGATCATCTCCATGAGCAGCCTTGGGCCAAATTTATCATTTGTGCAGCTCACTGACATCAGTGGCGTTACTCGTACATCAAGGACATACATTGTAGGTCTTATTTTAGCTTTTCTCAGGAGTGCTAGACTTAGAGCTGACTGCTGTGAAAGAAGGCTGAAGGATTCGAAGGAGGAAAGGCTTAGCAACCAAAAGGAATGTGTGGTTTTCTGTGTGGGGAGTAGTGGGGAGCCAGGAGAATGGTATCTTCTTTCATCAGTAAGGGAAGTGTTTTCCCGTGCATCCTGGTGAGAAATGGAGCCTCAGAAGGATGGTAGCTACAGAGTTACTCAAGTAAAGTGTGAACAAATAAAGAAGGGTTAAGGAAAATGAAGGGGGAAAGATGAGAGGCTGTGCCCAAGGTCCTGGTCCAAGAGAATTTAGTGTAAAATTCAGTTACCTTATGGCCACATGGAGACAGTACTGTATGGAGAGGAGCCTGTTTTTCTCCGCCTGTGTATGTTTTTCTTCAGCCTTCGGCTTTGTGGTTTGTGTTTTTCTTTTTGTGCCTTCTCATTATTCTGTAATGGCTCTGCTCATATCTCTGAGCTATGGTGTGGTCAAGCCGACAAATCTCAAGTGCCATTACAATTGCTGTCTACCAAGCATACAGCTCATTAAAATATGCAAATCCACAACTTGACACTTGTGATTCAGCAAAGAACACACATTATTTGGATGACAAGTTAGCAGAAACTTGTTCCTGCTTCCCCCTTCCTTTCTGGGAGTCAGATTTCCAAGCTTACAAATCTTTAAAATAAAATATCATGAAAATTTGGTTGTATAGGAGAGAAAGAGATGATGAGCATGTGTCCTCTTCCTCTCTGCTAACATGTGCAGAAGATAGTGCTGGCAGCACAAGGGGATACTGGATGCATGTGCCTCAGTTGCCTTGCAGTTCAAGGTGGTGTCATAAGGCTGCTGAAAACATAGAGTTGCTTCAGCTGAGCTCAACAGATGCCTTATAAGGCATGTTTAAGGACATGGCAACAGATTTGATTGTTAGAGGATAAATCAGTCCCATCTTGTCAAATGGGATCTTTACATTTAATCCCAATCAGTCTCAAAGTGGTTCTGGGAGGAGAAGCCCTCTCAGGTTTTCCCCATGCTTCCTTGATGTACAAACATTGGTATCTGGTGCAAAAGCCCCAAAAAACAATGCCTTTTTTAGCAGGAGGGCCGGCCTTGGGGAGCAGCGTGCACTGGGTTGATAGAGAAAGTATGCTCCCTGCAGGGCTGTTCTTTGTGTCCTTGCAAGTGAAGTGACTGATAACCATGAATCCAATTGTGATGGCTGCATGCCTGGTGCAGGTATGGTGAGGGAAGCAGAAGGAATGTTTTCTGTAAAGGGAGAAAACAGAAGAGAATGTGATCAGCTTAGGAGAGAGTGATAGGGATGCAGTGAGCAGAAGTAGCTGAAGATGGAGAATCAGTACAGACCTTGAAGAAAATACACAGATTCCTTAAATTCCTTTTAATAGGAAGAGAGAGAAATTGTACATACCTTTCACAGTGTCTTGCATCTTATGTTCCCATGGTACCCTGTGAGACTTGCTGCTGTCTAGATGACTCGCCATCTCAGCTCCTTGATGATCTACTCTCACCCCTTGACTTGCTCTCTACAGCTACCTGAAAGGAGGTTATACTGAGGCAGGTGTTGGTCTCTTCTCCCAACTAACTAGCAATAGGATGAGAGGCAATGGCCTCAGGTTGTGTCAGGGGAGGTTTAGATTGGATATTAGGAAAAATTTCTTTACTGAGAGTACTGAGAGAGCGGACAGACATTGGAGCAGGTGGCCCAGGGGAGTGGTGGAGTCACCATCCCTGGAGGTGTTAAAAAATGTGTAAATGTGGCTCTTCGGGATATGGTTTAGGTAGGAATGGTGGTGTTGGGTGGACGGTTGGACTTGATGATCCTAGAGGTCTTTTCCAACCTATGATTCTGTGAAGGTTTGTCATGTCCTTTGTGTGGGCATCTCACAGCCATGGGCTTAGCCCCATGGTTTCAGGAGGGATCTGGGAAGTGCAAAGTGGGACCAGAAGGAACAATGACAGAGCAGAGTTTCCTGGGATCCTTCTGACCATTCACTGAAGCAGAGAGCAGTGATTCGGAGTGTGGGGTGTCCCTGGGGAAGGTGAAGCAGCACACTGGTCTGCAAGGCATATGGCAAGCAGGAAGTTAGCTCAAGGACCACATGGGATCTGCAAACCAGAGGGTGCTTTCTATTCTCTGAAGGTTGTGTGGTGAGCGGGAGAATTTTGGCTTCTGCTGTCTGTTCCCTTTAGATATTGAATATTAGATAATGTTAATATAATATATTAATACAATAATATAATCTAATAAATAGTATTTTATAATATACAGTATAATAGATTAAAATTTATAATATATTAACATAATATAATAAAGTATTGGTTATTAGATACTGTTACCTGCCCTCAGATCAGCTCTTAATTCAGCAGCTGTCATCAGCCAAATGCGCAGGTGCTTCCCCTCTCTCTATGTTGCCTGCAGCATCACCTGCTCTGCAGGCTGTACATGCAGGCCAAACTTCACTAACAACTGCTGCGGCCCTCCTTACCTTCCTTCCAGATCTAGATGAACCTGTTCTCACTGTTCACCAGACCATCAGTGATGTACGTGGCAGCTTCTACCAGGAGAAGACTGTCTTCCTCCGCTGCACTGTCAACTCCAACCCACCAGCTCGCTTCATCTGGAAACGGGGAGCTGAGACGCTTTCCCACAGTCAGGACAATGGCGTGGACATCTATGAACCCCTCTACACACAGGTGAAAAAACCCAAACCTTCACCAGCTTGCGTTTAGCATCTTGCTGATGCAGGGCACTCTGTAGTAGGTTGCGTTTCTTTCCCTGTGTTGATTATGATGCTGGGGAGAGGGTGGTGGTCACTGCAAGGAGCACTGTCTCCAAAAGGGCTGGTAGAGCCAACTTCTGTGTGTGGCTTCCTGGGGGACAAGAGGAGCAGCACAGCAGAAGGGAGCGTGACAGCCCAGAATTCCCTTCCCCTTTTTGGCACTGTCCTTGAGAGCAGGTCACTGCTCCCCTAATGAGGTTACTTGGCTGTTGGATGTCTGAGACTAAAATCCAAGAAAACAGTCCTAAGACTGGGTCTCTTTTGTCTCCCATTACTGATTTTTTTTCTTAACTGAGTACCCAGGCTCCATAAATCAGGGGAATTTCTTCCTGTTTAGCAGTGTGAGTGAATGGCAGGAGTTGTTGTGGGATCCATGAGGCAAAGAAGAGTTTTTCCTAATGGCCATAAGTAACAGAGGCAGCCCAACTGCCTGGGCACTTTCTGACTGCTGTCCTGTGATGGAGTTCTACATCCTTTCTGCTTCTCCTGCTTGTCTGTGCTGGACTTGCCCCTCTGGACACCACTTACAAAAATTAGCCTGTCTATGCAGTTGGAGATGGAGGGGATTTTTTCTTTTGCCAAGGCACTCTGGGCATGTTATCATAAGCTGAGGTCTGGCTCTGAATGTCCTTCAGATGCTGACTACCCCCAGAGCTTCCAGCAGGGCCATTTGGCAGCATAAGGCAGTGATGGGTGGGAAGGGAGGGAGGGCTGGAAGGGCTTCTCCCGAGGGCACCCATTTCATCCCACGCATCTCCTCGCACTCCCAAATCTGGGCCCTGAGCAAATTCTGGCTGAGTTTGATTTCTGAGCAATGCTCCAGGCAACCTTTCAGTTAATGTAGTCATGTTCATCTTTTATTGAAACACGCTGTCTCTGTAGGTCATGGAAATGGGCAGCCAAATGGAAACATTCAGGGGGGTGAGGAGAGAGCTGCAGGTTAACGGCAGATTTGAAGAAATGCTGTAGGTCAGGGCTGCTGTTGGGCCCTGAAGAGAGTTTTGTCTAGTCCAGTACTACGTGCCATCCAACCGGGATATCCCCGGCCTTAAAGGAAGCCACCATGGGCTCTTCCAGCATTCACTCAGCTCAGTGTAATTAACAGGAGACATTGCTTAGTGAGAGGATGTCTTAGGACTTGAGATATTTTCTTCACCTAAATAAGGCATGTGGCAGAATTTCACCACGTTGCAGCATTAATGTGTAAATGACCCAGCATCCTGCAGCTCCTGTCAGGCAGTGTTCCCACCGTGGTGGGTCATTCCCAGCTCTGAGAGAGGGTATTGGGACTGCTGTGCTCACACAGGCATGCCCTTACGGTCCTCTCCTTAGCACCAGCATAAACCTATGAGTTTGGGATGGTAAGAGTAGAAGTTAACAAAAACACGTCTGCAACACTGTTGGGAGGGGAAAATCTTGCTGGAGCTCCAATGCACTACATTTAACAAAACACCCTTCCCAGGGCTTTGTAATATTGTCTTAGAGACGAGCTTGTATCAGTGTCAGGTCTGGGTATGATTTTTACATTAAAAAGGAGGTGAAGACTTTACTTTTTAAGCTTTTAAAAACTTATCTACACTGAAGTTTTATATGCGTTTAACCAACATTTACTAATAATAAACAGGATACATATGACCCTGTAAGTAAGGAGTTGACGTGCACATTGTAAATGCTGTCATTTGTGTGGCATAGCAACAAATCTCGGGGGATGGGACTTTCGTAGGGTTATTGGTCTCCAAGGTATTTATCTTTCTAATTTGCTCAGTTCAGATCCTTGTTCTTTGCATATTAGCATGCCTGAGCTCACTGTCCAGTCCCTTCAGGTTGTCCTCAAGAGGATTTGTCATGCTGACACCTTCTCACATTTGCAGGCAATTATGGAATGGTTTCTCCAAAAGAGATTCAGACAAACACAGGGAGAACAGCAGCAGCAAGCTGTCGTGGGAAGACATGTGAGTTGCAGGGTGCACAAGCTGCAGGATCCATCTCGGAGCTTTCCACATTCTGTAAATAAAAATCCACAGAATGCATCTCTTGTTAATTTAACAGCTTGATTCTGTTTTTACAACAAGCCAGTAACTAATGGAGTGCCAGTGAGTGATTTTGTTTGTTTGTTACTATAGCATGAGACATGGCTATCAAAGTCCGTGCAGTCACTATGGATTTACACCAACATAAATGGGATTAGAATTGGGACAATAGACATCAGAAAGTTTTGGGGGGTTCTTTGAGTATTTCTCTGCATTATCTTTTTTTTCCCCTGTACTGCAAATTTTTACAGTGTGACTGTAGAACTTGTCTTATTTAGACCAGTATTAACACCTTAATCTGCTCTGATTTACTTTGGTTTTGCAATGTTGAGACCCCAATGACATCCTGTGGATTCCTACCGACATCTCAGTGTGAGATCTCGGAGTCTGTTCTGGGACATTTAAGGTTTCTCAAGTTCTGCAAGATGGTTCCCATGGCAGTTGATGACAAATTATGCCTAGACCTGTTTGGCAGCGCTTTCAGATTAAATGTCAGTCGGTTGCTGGGTGTTTTGAGAAATCCTGGAGGTGGAGTTACCACTGCAAAGATTTTGTGTCTCATTTGTATATATCTAGGGGAAGTTGGAGTCTGGAAGGTTCCCTGAGGTTTTTATGGGAGCTGCTGGTAATCTGTAAACTTCGGGGCAGATTATGGACTTGCAGTGATGAGCTGTGCTTTGTACACCTGTGCCTTTTTTCCCCTCCTTTTTTCCAAACTCCCAGGGTGAAACCAAAGTCCTGAAGCTGAAGAACCTGCGGCCCCAGGATTACGCCAGCTACACATGCCAGGTGTCCGTCCGCAACGTCTGCAGCATCCCTGACAAATCCATCACTTTCCAGCTCACAAACACCACAGGTAAGAGGGGAAGCAGAGGGTCCCCGCAGCCCTCCAACTCCTCGCCTGCTCAGCAGCCATTACCCCTCCAGGAGGGTAACACAGCACCCTGTCCAGGGCCTGCAGCACTTCACATTCATGTACATGGCTGCTGGGATTAAAAATCCTTCACACAGAAGTGTTGTGGCCAAGGATGCTCCAATTTCTTGTCGCTCTGTGTGTAGCTGGTGCCTTGGCTAGGCCTGCTGTGTGAGCATTAAAACATACTAGATGTAGGTGTTGAGGCACTGTGTAGTTTTTAATACAGGCACTGGTTTATGTATTTATAATTCTAAGTGACTTTAAAAATAGATTTGATACAGTCTAGAGTGGGGCAGATGCGCAGCAGTTCTTACAAATAATTCATTCATGTGTGACTCTGTCCTGGTTTGCCAGGCTGTGCTCGCAGCACCTCCCAGCCAATGGACTCCACTGCCCGATGTCTGCGGAAAGCAAATGTCTCCAGTGCCTTCCCAATAAATAAATAAATTTTACACTGCTGTTCATGCTGGCAGTGCTTGAGTGCTCCTCCAGTCGTGAACAGAATCAGTTTGGTGCCTCTTGCTTGGCCAGCAAGAACTGACTGCTAACAGAGTATCACGTACCAAATGCTTGCAAGGACCTGATCGCAGCCTGTCCATTTAAAAAAAAACAAAAACAAAAAACTACAAAAACCAACCAAACAAAAAAATCCACAAAAAAGCACACCCACAAAAAACCCACCCACAAAGGCCCCACATGGTTGATTATTTTCAAATAAAGTAAATGTCAGGAAATCGCTTCCAGCCCTGGGGTATTCCGTGATCAGAAAGAAAGGAATTGTAGTTCTTTGAATTATTCACCTCTCTAATGTAACACAAAGTAGTTTGCATCCCTTGTGTCATCTTTGTGCAGTGGAAACAGAACTCTTTTGATGTTGCCAGCTGTTGATGGGATGTTGTTGATACTGTATAAATTATGTTTATTGATCTGGCTTGAGCCCAAGGTGCTGAGAAATAGTTGCATCATTTTATGTGGAAAGAAGAAAAATAATGAGTTGAAGAAAGTGAAATCTAGCTGAAAATATAAATATATATATTTATATATAAAAAAATATTTTCTATGTAGTAAGGTCTCTGAACATGTCTCAAGCAACATATACTGCTGCCTGAGTTTGTCTCGGGATGAGACTGTAGCGAATGCTGGAATATTCCCTTTAAAAACTTATCTTGTGCTCAAGATGAAGGGCTTTGATACAGCTCTTCTTCCCTCTTCTATCTTTACCTTTGAAGAGTTAGAAAGTTTCTCTTCATGTCCACTCCCCCCCTGCCAGCCCACGCACAGGGAAACCACCCTTCATTTTAGTCCATCCACTTTACTGAGTGAACGGGGAAAACTTATTTTCAGGTTGTAGCCAGATCAGAAGCCAGTTATATGGCTGAGTTTACACCAACTTCCTGGGTACTTCGCTCAGCTCTGAACCTGGTAAAACATAGCACATGCATCTGGTTCTTTTTTCTTGTTGTTTAGCTACAGATGTATATTTATGAATAGTTACAGTAGAGCTTGACACCACAAGCTAAAAGGGGCCATGGAAAATGTGTTCCTAGCATATTGTATTAAAAACTGGAGGTGAAAATGAAGCTGATATTGTGCTGTAAGCAGGGTTTGTGTTAAATAATATTTCATGTTAAATATACTCGTGCTATCTGGCTTACTTGCCCTGTAGGTAGTATTGCGCATAGAGGGGAGAATATTTAAAGAAAAATCTTTAATTCTCTCCTTTTTTGCACAGGTCTTTTCTTTCCCTCTTGCACTCGTGCTTTAACAACCTCTGTAGCCTTGGCTGTGCCCAGAATCCTGAGCAGCTTCGCTCAGGATCCCTTCACCTTTACAAATGAGGAGGGCCCAAAGGGCACTGAGGAGCATGGAAATCAATCTCTTAAATATTTATAGACCCAGTTACTACAGACCTTAAGGGGAATTGGTGGGTCAGGTCGTGTCAGGCCAAGGGAATTTTCTTTTCCCAGTTTGTTTGCTGTTCCTCACCCGGTTCACTTTGGCTCCTCTGGCAGTGCCCTTTGGGCAGATTGTAAGGAGATGTGCTTCTGCCCAGCTCTGCGCCAGCAGCTTGGCCCTTGCAGTAGGGGATGGGTTCTTGGTCTGCAACCTGAGCAGGAAGGAGGTTTCCCCTGCTCCTCCTCTGTCCTGCTGGTGTTGTGTGGCTCTAGACCAACAGGTTGGGTCTGCAGAGCCCCAGGACCAGCTCAGCATCGGGCTGTCGTCACCTGCCTCCAGCAGGTTTTCCCTGTCCTCGATTTCTGCAAAATTAAGCAGCCCAGCTGGTTAATTCTCCTGCAGTTTTACTGCAGCAAATTGGACTTCAAAGGGAATTGAAAGCGACTCTTTGTTTTTAATGGTCCCCTTGCTGCTCGGCAGACTCCGCCAGCAGGTTTTCTGAGCCAAGAACAAAAGGAATTGCCACAGGTTACAAATAAATGAGATTCATCTCCTGCATAACAATGTCTGCAGACTGTTAACCTCTGTCGTCTGACTCGAGTGGGAGTGGGAGACCGCGCAGCTGCCACCCAGGGCTCCGTTTTGGGGCACATCATAGGAGTTTGCTGCCTGGAGCTACGCAGGTTGCAGCTTTGCAGTTTCCCTGCCTCCCTCTTGCATGCACACACAGCCTACCCTGAGGCAGTGTTCGCACCAGCATGTCACATTTTTGGCTCGTTGCCTTACTGGGAACATGTCATTGCTGGGTAAGATTGTGTGTTAATCAGGTATGTGCACATCAAACACCGCAAGATCCCTAGATCCAGAGCCTGCAGTTTGTTCTCCCCAACCTTGACATCTTCTCTCTGGTCATAGGCCAGTCTCAGCCTTTCTCTGGCTCTGATGTTGATGATTAGAGATTCCCAGGCAAGACGCTGCATCTGTCAGCTGGCCTGTGTCCTGTGAACCTGAGAGCAGTTCAATGGCAGAGGGCAGGAACAGATATTTGGTATCAGCTATGCTCATCTGACAACCTGTTAGGGAACAGGAATGTGTCCTGCCTGACCACGGTGGGCTGAACTATTCTGTTCCTGGGCTTCACTGAGTCTCATGACACCACCTGGAGCTTGGAGAGAATGTAAAATCCTTCCTTTGCTGATTAGTGCTCGTTAACCCTTGCACACTGTTTCCGAGACTCCAGCAAAGAGACCTTCTCCCTTAGGCACAGCTGGCCACCTCTGGCACAAATAGCAAGCGCTGTGGCCAGGGAGAGGGCATCTGATTCAGTGCACCAAAGCAATATCCCAGCATGGCACTAGTTGCGCTGCTAAATTATGGCGCCGGTGCTGAGAGCAGTCCTCCTCTCCTTGTTTGTGTGGGCTGTAATTCAGACATCCAACACAAATCCAGCACAGCTCATTAACGCAGGGTCCAGGGAGAGAAGAAGCCGAAATGACGCTGTTAAATCAGGCTTCATGAATATGGAACAATGTCTTATTTTGCATTATTATCGCTGTTACTTAAAACATACTCCCTGCCTTTGTGCTGGGGACTGCTACTTTCTCAGCTCTATCTGGATGGAGCCAGTGATGATGATGACAAGGGCTTTTAAAAGGCTTTTCATGGGATGAAATGGACAATACAAAGGGAAGTTTTTTTGATCAGTTCCTGGAGGGGCATGTAGTGAGAAGGGTGCATAAATAAAATAAACCAAAACAGGTACTAGGATATTCAAAAGAGAGATTGTCTAGACTTTTTGAATCAGTTTCAGTTGTGCATCAACGACAATCCCTGTGACCTGGTCTACAGTCCCCAGGTCTATAGAGAAGTGTATTTGACACCTGTGGAGGTGAAGGAGGTTAAGAGTAGGTGCAGAGCTGCTGTTCATGGTCTCTTACGGTGCAGACAGGTCCCGGTTCTCTGTGTCAGGCTCTGAGCTGAAAGGGCCAGCTGCCTGGCAAAGGCTTTGCCTCTCAAAGATGTCTAGTTGGGTATGAGAGATAGAGAGTATATCATGGGGATAGCTGAGGTCCTTTTTTAATGGTAGACCTTCCCCAAGACTCCTTCTTGGGATGGCAACTCTGTGTGGGAGGAGTGGTTTAATCCAACTGTCTTGGAACAGGCAGCTGTCGGGTTCAAGCAAGCTCCTCTGAGCCTGTCCTTTCTCCTTCACGCCTCCAGGGTGGAGCTCTGGTGGTCAGGTAGAAGGAGCAGGCTGTGACTGGCATACACCTTGTTCTCTGCCTGACCTTCCCTTGGGATTGTGAGAACCATCCAGCAAACACTGACATCCCAGTGAGCTTGCCAGCATGCTTTGGATTGGGTCCTGAGATGCTAAGCTCAGTCCATGGTTCCAGCTTCCCATACCTTATGGCAACGCATCTCTTGTTCTCTTGGAGAGAACTGGCTGGATGGCCCAGCCCAGAGAGTTGTGGTGAATGGAGTTAAATCCTATTGGCAGCCAGTCACAAGTGGTGTTCCCCAGGAATCAGTTTTGGGGCCAGTCTTGTTTAGTATCTTTATCAATGATCTGGATGAGGGGATTGAGTGCTCCCGCAGTAAGTCTGCAGATGACACCAAGTTGGGCGGGAGTGTTGATCTGCTTGAGGATAGGAAGGCTCTGCAGAAAGGTCTGGACAGGCTGGATTGATGGGCCAAGGTCAATTGTATGAGGTTCAACAAGGCCAAGTGCAAGGTCCTGCACTTGGGTCACAACCACCCCATGCAACGCTACAGGCTTGGGGGAGAGTGTCTGGAAAGCTGCCCGGCGTAAAAGGACCTGGGGGTGCTGGTTGATAGCTGACTGAACGTGAGCCAGCACTGTGCCCAGGTGGCCAAGGCCAATGGCATCCTGGCTTGTATCAGGAATAGTGTGGCCAGCAGGAGTAGGGAGGTGATCGTGCCCCTGTACTCACACTGGTGAGGCCGCACCTTGAATACTGTGTTTGGTTTTGGGCCTCTCAATACAAGAAGGACATAGAGGTGCTGCAGCATGTACAGAGAAGGGCAACAAAGCTGATGAAGGGTCTGGAGAGCAAGTCTTATGAGGAGTGACTGAAGGAACTAGGGCTGTTTAGTCTGGAGAAGAGGAAGCTGAGGGGAGACCTTATTGCTATTTACAGCTACCTGAAAGGACATTGTGGTGAGATAGGTGTTGATCTATTCTCCCAAGTAACTAGCAATAGTATGAGAGGAAGTGGCCTCAAGTTGCATCAGGGGAGGTTTAGATTGGATATTAGGAAAAATTTCTCTACTGAGAGAGTGGTCAGACATTGGAACAGGCTGCCCAGGGAAGTGGTGGAGTTGCCGTCCCTGGAGGTGTTTAAAAACCATGTAGATGTGGCACTTAGGGACATGGTTTAGGTAGGAATGGTGGTGTTAGGTGGACAGTTAGACTTGATGATCTTAGAGGTCTTTTCCAGCTTTAATGATTCTGTGATTCTAGGAGCCAAGCAGCCTCTAGCCTTGGGTTTTCCACTGCCGTATTTTGTCTGGTTGCCACTCCTACCTGTGCAAAGGGAGTTCATCAGGCTTTTTTTCTGACCTGACTCCTAAGCCTAAAGAGCCTGCGCTAAACACTGCTAAAATGTCATACCTAGCTTGTGCCCCAATGCTAAGCACTAGCGGTGGAGTGTTTTAAGTATGATGTCTATTCTGGGCCAGTGCGAGGTACTGCCTGCAGTATTTCCTAACCATAACAGAGCAGGATGCTCTAACAGAAAGATGTGGTAATGATAATGCTGTAGGGTCACAAACACCTTGTAATTGTAATGAAGTCATGGAACTCTCCAGCTCTCCCTATTCAAACCAGTCATCTTCCAGAACAAATCTTAGAAAGTATGAAACTGTACACAGGCAAGTGGGTGAGTCTTTTTCAAGCTCTGAAGTGATCCTCTTTGTACCCTTGCAGCCCCACCTGCTCTGAAGCTGTCTGTCAATGAGACACTGGTAGTCAACCCTGGTGACAACATCACTATGCAGTGCTCTCTGACAGGCGGTGACCCACAGCCAGAGGTGGTTTGGTCTCACTCTCCTGGCCCAATACCTCCCAACAGCCTTGTGCAAGGAGGCAACCTCACTATCTGGAGGATCCGCGTGGAGGACTCGGGCTACTACAATTGCACAGCCATCAACAATGTGGGGAACCCAGCAAAGAAGACAGTGAACCTTCTGGTGCGGTGTAAGTTGCTCTTTTTCTCAGAGCATGGTTTTTCAGGGTGGAGGGGCTAGATTTGCATTTCTCTTGGCTGTTCCTGTACAGCTGAGGATGCATGTGATACTTAGCAGATATTGGTATTCTGGAGAAGCCCCTGAGCAAGCTTCTTTGCTCTCAGACCAGCAGCTGTGCTAGCACTGCTTGCAGCCTCATCCCGGGCTGTAGCGTTGTCCTAGATTAGAGAATGACCACAGACTGCCAGATGTGAGGCCCTGAGGATCTATTGTGGGAACATAAGTGGGGGAGGTTTTGAGGCAGGTTTTGAATGGAGATGTTGTCTTCCTGAGCAGCAAAGAGCTGTTGTCCTGTCACATGCAAGACACTTTGTTGTCCCTAACCAGTTTTGCACTTCTGTTCATCCCAGCCATGAAGAATGCCACGTTCCAAATCACCCCTGATGTGATCAAAGAAAGTGAGACCATCCAGTTAGGGCAGGACTTGAAGCTCTCGTGCCACGTGGATGCTGTCCCCCAGGAGAAGGTTGTCTATTCCTGGTACAAGAACGGGAAACCAGCCAGGTTCTCAGACCGGTTGCTCATCACCAGGAATGACCCTGAGCTCCCACCTGTGACCTGCAGCTTGGAGATTATTGACCTGAGGTTCAGTGACTACGGCACCTACCTGTGCATGGCTGCCTTCCAGGGAGCACCCATTCCTGACCTCAGTGTGGAGGTGAACATCTCCTCAGAGACAGGTGAGCCTCTCTGTGGCAGCTGTGGACCCCAGGAGAGTGGTTGGCATCCCTAGCTATGCCTCCAGATTTTCTGAAGGACCTCACATGAGTGTCTTGAATCCCAGTGGGAAGAAGTATCACATCCTCAGGCAAGAATTTGGCTGAGACTGGAGATGGGTAATAGTTACAGATCCTCTGCCAGATGTGTTGTGCACCAAGCAGATTTCCTTTATATTTTCTCCTTAGGAAAAGTCCAAAGTGCAGTCCAGTAAAAAATACAGAGACAGGTTTAGAGTGTGATTGCTCAAAGAAGAATCCAAATTGTGAAGGAAGAAAGAGGGGGTGATATTTCACCAAATTTCAAATGTCCCTTTGCTTAGAAGGAAGTAAAAGAGAAAGAATGCTGCTCTTTCCTCTCTTTGGCATTGCTTATGAGGAACGTCCCTTTTTTCAGAGCTGTGGCCAGGAGATTGGTATCATCTGTCATAGAAAATTCTATTAAGAGCTTTAATGTTTACTGGATTGAAATTGCAATCTGTCTGTAGGAGTCCAAGTGTTACAAATGCCTCCCCTCTTTAAAATCAGGGTCAAAACTTCACCCCATAGCTTGGTGAGGGCAAGACTAATCTGTAAGTGTGCATGTCAGTCACCTTGGGGACTGAAATGCAGGGTCTCAGGGCTGCCTTCTTGCTTCTGGAGAAGCGGAGGGTCCAGCTCTGCTCTCCATTACATCCATGTCATCTTGCTGCCTTTCCAGGACCTTGAGGGTACAGCACAAAGCAGCACTGGGCTAATAATCCAGTGAGGACTCTCAAGGGGACCAACTGCCCACAGATTTTGTTCTGAACCTTTGTGGAAAGTTTCTTCTCAGTCCCTGGATGTGCTGGATCCATTGGTCAGGCTGATCCCAATTTTGATTCTGCGCATTGCTTGCTTCAGCCCCCCGGCAGAAGGTGCTGTGATTGCTTTTGGTGCTTTGGGAAGCAATGGTCTCCCAGCAGAAATGCTGGGACCAGCCAGCTCCTAATGAGACTGTGCCCAAAGTCCAGTAGCAGCCTGGAGATCGAGCCCTGACCTTGCCATGGACCTTCTGAACACCGAATGCTGGTGCTTCCCTTCTGCTGGCAGCCCTGGCAAATAGGGTGCTCTCTGTGCCAGCAGACTCCATCCTGGTTGTACCAGCAGGGAATAAAATGTGGGGAACCCTCTAATCCTGGTGCAAAGCCAGCTCTCCCAACCTTGTGTGGCTGCTGCTGTCAGGAGCAATGCTTTTTGCCCAAGATCACTAGATGGCAGAATGCATTTGTGTTTAAGACTGCAAGGGTAGGAGGCAGGGAAGGGCTGGGAGACCCTGGGTGATCCCACCAAAAGGCTGGGCAGTGTCTGTTGGTGCCAGTGTTGATCCAGGTGCCAGCCGGCCACTTCCTCAGAGGAGGTGTCTGCAGTGGCAGTTTGCCCCATGCTCTGGTCCGGCTGGTGGAGGGTGAGCCCCACATGCTCATGTGGATGCTGCTGATGGGGAAGGATGGGAGAAAAGCCAGAGATGTTCTGACGTCTCTGACATCCCGAGCCAGCCAGCCTGCTCTGTGACTCCGGGAATGAAAACAGCCGTCCCCACTGGAGCAGCCCTTCATGTAGCAGCTGAGGCTGTCCAGTATGTGGCATCCCGACAAACAGACATGAGCCGCCTCTGACACGTGGTTCCCATGTAAAAACCCAGCTGGTTTTCCCCAGATCGCAGGATCAGAGCAGGAGGGTGGCACCGGTGGCTCCATGTTTCTCTGCTGAGCAACGCCTGAGCTCGCCAAGGTGGCTGCCTCCACTGAGCAGCTCTGAGGAGTTAACTTTAATTAAAAATAAAATCTTCAAATGCAATTTACAGCTTTTCCCCACAGAGAAAATTGCCTGTCGCCAGGTGAGCAGCTGCTGGCAGTGCTGGGCGCCATGAGTGTCGTCGTCCCTTCACGCTGTGCGGGACAGGGTGTGATGAGATTCCCCAGCCCACAGGAGACCTGCAAATTGAAAATGCGGCCTTGCTGTTGCATAGGGAGGTCACTGCAGAGGGAGACTGGGCTGTAGCCGTCCTAAATTTGCTCTTAAAGCAGCTGTGGGCTGTAACGTGTGCAATTACTGTAGCACACTCTCCTTTGGTGGAGCTGAACTGAGCTAATGTTGGTCAGACCAGCTTGTTACAGCCTCTGTAGTTCTACGTTTTGATTTAAATGGAAACAAAGTACATGGCGCTTGCAGTTACGGAAGTGTCAATCCAAGTGTTGCCACTGTCAGCAGGAAGGGCTGAAAGAGGAGCTTTCGGAAAATGATGACGATCCTATTTGCCTCAGTTGAGCTGTTAACTCTGAAGCCTAATACAAATAAAATATTATTATTACATGGGGTTTAGCACAAACATTCCCTTTCTTGCTTCTTGGTGGAGTTGGGGATGTGAACAACAAACCTCTTCCCACTGACATCTCTGCACCCTTCAGCTGCAGTCATTTGGTTTCTTTTGAGCTTTGTTTATCAGCAAAGTTTCATTTGTCAGTTGATAGCTGGATATTTCTTGAGCATTACTGTACCTCCAGCTCTAACCCTGACTCAGCAGCAGTTCTGCTGCATGAGCTGTTCCCAGCCTGGCCTAGAAGGGATGCCAGAAGTGATCTTTGTTGGGACCCATCTCTTGCCTGAGTGAGCCAGAGATCAACAAGTGCACGGTGAATCTCAATGTAAAGTAAGCAAAGGCACTTAACAGAGCGGGCTCCTTGCTGTGGTTTCGGAGCGAACAAGAATGCTGGATGTCTGATAAGGCTGGAGATGCAATCTACAAGCACTAATCCTATGTCTTAGTTTCAGCCTGGTCTGCATAAGGGAACTAGATACCTTGGCAGACACGACTTCTATTTCTTGACCAAAAGACTGCAGTTGGGAAGTTTACTGACCAGAATTGGAGAAACGGATCGGAGAGGCTTTTGTTTTTGGTTTCCTCTGTGCTAACCCTGCTGCTGGGCAGCATTTTGCAACCAGAGGGATGGGAGCTTGGAGAATGCCCCAGTACAGCTCATACTTGCTTTTGGCATTGGGATACATTGTTGGATCTTCCTTGATGCCCTGCCACTCCAGACCCTGTAGGATGACTTACATGGTCACTGTGTATAGGGGTTGCACTGCGTCAAGTGGAAACCTTTGGAGTTCAGGGCTGTTGGTGTGACTCGAACACAAGCATCTCAAGAGTATTCCTTGCTTGCTGGAAACTCGTGAAATGATTCGCATGTTGTTTCCCTTTTAGTGCCACCAACAATCAGTGTCCCTAAGGGTCAGTCCACAATCACCGTCCGGGAGGGCTCCCGGGCTGAGCTGCAGTGCGAGGTTCGAGGGAAGCCCAAGCCACCCATCATCTGGTCCCGGGTAGATAAGGAAACCCCCATGCCTTCAGGGACAATGACCATGGAGACATACGATGGGAAGCTGCGCCTGGAGAGTGTGAGCCGAGAAATGAGCGGGACCTATAAGTGTCAGACAGCCAGGTACAATGGCTTTAACATCAGACCTCGGGAAGCCCTGGTGCAGCTCAACGTGCAGTGTGAGTATAACCGTACGGTACCGGAGCGCCTGTCTGAATGCCTGTGTACGCAAAAGCCTGTAGGCTCAGCGGGGTTGAAACACTCAGTACTGCTTTCAGGCAGAGTTGACCTTTCTTACTGGGCACGTCTCTTTTGTCTAGGGACCTTTGAACAGCTTCTATTTAATTGGTCTGGCTACACAAGGCTAAGGGCAGGATACTGCATGGCCAGCGTGTTGTAAGTGGAAAGGAGAGGTGTTGTATGTGTTTGTGCACAATGCTTTCCATTTCCCGATCGGTGGGTGAGTGCAGAAGAGCAGCTTTATCAGGTGTGTGATTTTTTGTGCATCATGTATGTGTAAAATACCTCAGGGTATATTAGTAAGTTTGTAAAGTCAAGTATTCAAAAGGTAGCAAATGAATGTTAATTAGACCATTTCTACCCCACAACCCATTCTTCACCTTAGTTACCCCAGCTGTCATTTCTGGATGTGCCCAAACCATGTTGCCTGAAAAGCAGTGCTAGGCAGACCCCGGTAGGGACTGCATACTCCCAAATGGTTTTCATGCAATAAAGTTGTGAGTAACAGAAAACTGGTTCTTAGCATGTGGTGTATTGAGTGATTTCAGCGATGGGTGGTGCTCCCAGCCCCTTCTGAAGGTGATATCTGTGCATAAAGGTGAACGTAGAGGGAGGGAGGATGCTGGTGTCTGTATTGGGTGACTGTCTCCGTTCCTTTCCCTGCAGTGGCTTGTCCCTCCAGAGAAGTGAGTGCCTGCTCAGCTCTGATGCTGTTGAGGTGTGCTTTGGCATGCAAGGGTCTGTGCTCTCTCCTTCAAGACTTTGAATCAGACAGGGGGAAGGTAGCTGGGTAAAATGCCTTGGTCTGGAAGGAGCTGTGACTGTAAGAGTAGCCCTTCCTGCAACCTCATCCCATTGGGACAGTGCGATTGCTGAACTCTCTCCGAGTCCTCTGAGACGCAAGGATCTGTTGGGTGTGGGATGGGTAGGGAGCAGGTTAATTTGCACCCGGGTGGACTACCTCTGGGCTGTGACTGACGAGACTCCACACAGAGCACAGTAGCACTCATTAGATGTGCTGCCACACTCCTCCCAGGCTTCTCCCTGGGAATAAGAGAGGTGAGACTGGAGCGGATAACCTGGCTGAAGCCAACCAGACGCACAGCTCACAGGTGTGAGCTGCTGGGAGCACAGCAGTAATGGAAGTGTGCGAAATCCTGCAGGCACTTTGAGTATTGGAAGATAACCTTTTAAAATTATCTCTGTCAATTCAGAAGCATGGCAGGAACAAAATTATGGGATGGGGACAGGGAAATGTGTGCAGATTTCCATGCAGGTAGGTGTGCATGGAGAAGCTTCTCTTAAGCAGGGTGGAAATGTGCATCTTGGTTTGAGCTGTTTTGGAGGGCAGGCTGGGTCAGGTGTATGGGGCATGGCGGGGATGGTGACTCCTGGTCACCCCAGGAACTGATGGGAGATGCAGAAAAATCTTACTCTGGAGTGATGAACCATCAGCCCTGCTGATGTCCCCAGTTTGGTGTTGGTGTTTGAAAGCTGTGTGGTCCTCGCTGACCCTCATTGCCACTGCAGAAGGAGCGGCAGTCCCGAGCCTGGGATGGATTCTGGCTTACTGGGTGGTCTGGAGGGAGATCACAACCCTGACTCTTGGCCTGGAGAGGGGAGGACATGACTCCCCATGCAAGAAAGATGGTAGATACAAGCCAAATGTTGTTCTGGGGCAGAGCCTTTGATGTGACCCCAAAGTATGCAAAGATGTGCTGAACTTCTGTGTAAAGAGCCACTCAACATACTCTTCCTATAACTCTTCCCAAGGCCAAGCAATGCTTTGTTGTGATCTCGCCCAAATAATGGTGGCATGGTCCATGCAGCAGCCCACAAGACAGCTGTCTTCCCTTCTCCATCAGTTCTGTGTACCCTTAGGTGAAGCTAGGTGTGTACTGAGTGTACACCTCAGCTGCCACTTCCTGCCTGGAAGCGGTGGAAGGACCTTACGGTGGCACTGCGTGTTCTGTGACTGAGCAAGCAGCTTTGGTTCTAGGGCTGTCAGTTTGCTCCCTCCATCAGCACGAAAAACAAACTGTGAACCAAGAAAGTAGGGTGAGAATTGCCCTCGTCCCCTCTATAGGCTCCCCCCTTTCCGCCCACTCAAAAAAACCCATCAAACAACACAGTCCCTGTTTATCCCTTTCTTCCTTGTTCATGCAGCTGGAAGGAGGTGGGTGCTGCGGTGGGGGCTGCTGTGGTTAATTGAAATGCTGCTCTTCAGTGTGGGTAGCTCATTAGTCCAGTGGCTTGCTCTGGAATTCTCATCTTGTCAGAAATGGGGATCGTGTGGCTTCTGCAGCCTCCGTGATGAGCACTTCTCCCGCCTCCCCCAGCCCCTGCATCCCACCGGAGAGCCGCTTCAGGGGGGGGTGTTCGTCCACACGGGTGGGCGTGCATGCGTGTGTGTGTGTGTGCATGCAGGCGTGCCTCTTTATGTGTTGGTGTGAGCTTCCTTTTGAACAAGGGAAGAGCAAATTCTGGGTGATAATGTGGTTGTTCCTCTGATTTGCTCAAAAGCTAAAGTTGCAAAATCAATACAGCAGATCTGATTAGATGTCGGAACCTGTTTCTGTTTTTCTCTTTTCTTTTCTTTTTCTTCTCTCACCCTCATGCATATAGTGCTGTATTGAAACAAACTAGCCCAGAAATAGGCTTTTCCAACTGCACTGCAGTAGTGGAAAGAGAATAAGAAGACAAAAAGAACAAGTCAGCTGTCAAGAAAAAAAAAGAAGTGTTTGGGGTTGGTTTTTTTTTTTTTATTATTTTGCAAGCAGAAAAAGTTGCTCTCCTTTTGTGTGCTGTAATTGTGTATCATCAGCTCTCTGACAGGCTGCATAGTCTGTTCCCTGAACTTTTTGGTCTGAACTGTAGAGCTTTGGAAGATTAATAAGTTTATGAAAGTCCTTGCAGCCTTATAGCTCTGTGGCTAGGGTGAAGAAATGTAGTATACTGGTTAGAGTGGGAGATTGGGCTTGTCAGAATTCCTTGGGATCTGGCCACCACTTGGAGTGACAATTTCTTGTTGTCTTTTCCCATATCCTCAAAACAGGAATAAAACTGACCCATCTATTCAAGGATTTGTGAGGCATAATAAATATAGCACTTTGAAATCTTGAAATAAAAATAGTAATGGAAGGGCAGAGTGCTGTTGTTAATAACATCAATGCTATTACTGATGCTGTTGTCAAGGTTTTTTTCAGGACCAGGTACTCGCTCAAGAAAATCCCAGCAGAAAAATGAAACCTCTGCAGAGGTGGGTTTAAAATGAGGGCTGGGTCACCCTGTGTAGGTAAGATAGCGTAAGGCTGTAAAACACACACTGGGCTTGAAAATATGCAGCATTTTAAGTTTTGGAATACAAAGTGTCACTTGAGCCAGTACGTATTAAAGGAGGAAAGAAAGTAAGTGTGCATGTGTGCATCAGTGAAAAGGGTGCTACCTAGACACAAATTTACCAAGTACATAGTAACAAATTGAAAAAAATATATTAGCCATGTATCGTAAAAGCCTGGTCAAAACAGCATTTCTATGAATTACAAAGATTACTAGTGACTCTCAACTCTAGCTGTTCCTAGAACTGGCCTTTGAGATGGCTGTCTCCTCATGGCGAATATTACGTTTGCTCTGTTAGAGCCTCATATAACAGTGTGGTGTAAATTGCAATCCTAGTACATTATCCTGCTTGAATGATACTGTGTCAGCTCTGATGCTTTGTCATTCCTGAACAGCATGTCGTCAACTACTGGACAGCTCAGTCAAAGTCCAGCTCAACCCTGCACTCCTCATCACACCTGATCCTTGATATATCTGCTCCAGTATTTTCCCACAGATAGTGAGTAGTGTGAAGGAGGATAAACCTACTTGCTATCTCAGGCCCTTGCTCAATCACCTGAATGGGTTCTCCCTCTTTGGATAACCACCAAAGCCTGGTAGAAGAGCACCCGTCTCCTCTGTTCAGAGATGTTAATTAGTTCACCAAATTCTGACGATCGGTTAAGCAAACTTTCGCTGGAGCCATTTTTTGTCTTTGGTAGAAGCCTTGGTGTCTCTGAGTGCCCGGACAAAGAAGGGAAGAAGGAAGAGAAGATGTTTATATAGGGTTGACATTGTTTTGGATAGTCAAGTTTGAAAGATGATCCTGTTCCTCATCTTTGGGTCAGAGCAGGTGAAATCTTGGCAGGAAGAAAGACTAGAAAAGGAGTTAACCTGAGTGTCTCCTCCCCTGGAATAACATGGCCTGCAAATTTGGCCCCTTCTGGATCCAAAATAATAGTCCATAATCATCTGGGATGGATCTCCAAAGGATTATACTTATTGCCCTTAGGTAGAGTTTTAACACGTTAAGCAGCAGCTGGAGTTCTGTGCTTTATCTTCAAAGCGTAGTAAATATAAGATGTAATCAGGGAAGCACACTGACATTCTCTTTGGAGAGGCCATTATTGTGGTTAACAGGATTTCAGGAGCCATTGCATGGTCCTAGACAGAGGCATTGCCATAGGGCTGGTGACCAGCAGGTCTGGCACTGCCCTGACCTGGAAGGCAGCCAGAATAAGTCCTGCCGGGGCATCTGCTGCCCTTGTCACTTAAATTAATGTTCAGATGGGCACAGATATGTTTTCCTAGTCAAGCTCACATGCCAGCAAGTGTTATTCCTGGTCACACGCTGTTGACTCATTCCTCTTTAATATCTTGCTGAACCCATTGGCAGTGCTGTACATCAGGCAGGCAATAGTCAGCATCAATTTCCCCTGTTATCTATGTAGCAAACAGAAGAGCAGGGAGGAGAGGAGGGAGTGATAGTGTAAATAAGTAAGAAGCATTGCTGGATCCACGCAACTGGAAATGGAAATGCATTAAACTGTTTGGACCAACTGTTGAAGCCATCGCTCAATGTCAGTGCTCTTTGCTGGTGCCCTGCCCCCTCTGAAACATAAGCTTAGATATTAACTGCTCCATTAAAAGCACTCTTGAGACATGCTCCTGGCATGGAGATGTTTCTGCAGAGTGGCTAGGACTGGGCTTTTGGATCCTGAGAGCTCCCTACAGTATTCCCTGCCTATGTGAAGAAAGTCTAAGAGAAACGAGCATGTCTGCGGCCAGAGCTGACCCATATCTGTGACAGAGCTGGCTTATCTGTCTTGCTGCTTGGCCATGTGAGCTGGAGTATGGAGCCATCTGTTAAGAATTTTAGACTTGGCTAGTTTCATTTCTGGGTGTATTTATTAATAGTTATTATTTTAATTTTTTTTATTATTTTCATCAGTGATGTCTATCCTGACACCCTCCTCCAAGATGAGGAGCACAGTTCAGGAGCTAACTTGAGGGAAGATGATGATTTTTCTATCCTTGCAGTGCCTGGGGCTTTCCTGCCCTGCCATTCATGTTTCAGTATCGCTGTTCTACATGGTACAGGTCTCACTCCCAAGAAAGGGAAACCTTGGGCTTTTCTACCAACCAGAGCTCTGGGATGTTCTGGTTCATTTTAGACCATCAGAGGCTTAAGAACGAACTGATGTTCTGCGAAAGGCGTGTCGGTATTCAAAGCCACAGGAAAACTGTGCCTTCTGCAAGTTCAGTGTTTGCAAACCTGGAGACCTTCATTAGCGAAAAGAAGAAAATAATTTGTAGTCCTGAGCCACCGATCTGAACAAAGGCTGACCTGGTTGTTAGGTCCTGCTGATGGAACTCCTCCCTGTTTATCCCCTAATTTGTTGTACAGCGGTTTGTGTGAGTAAGCTGAATGTATACATGTTTTTTCTGCGTTTCTATCAATACACAGAACCCCTATGCTCCCCCTGTTTAGGGCAGAGAGTTTTGTTCCTGATTGTTAACACACTCTCCGCTTGCAGTATTGTGCCTGGGATTAAGTTGCTTGCAGGTTATGTTTGTGCACATAGCTGTGTCCTCAGCGATACAGCATTAGGATTGCTCACTCCACTTCCCAGTGCCCGGGCTGCTAACAACTAATTAGAGTTGTCAGTCTAAGGACAGGCTGAAGGGAGGAATCAGTTTTACTCCGTCATGACTGTAAACCCAAATGGCCATGGTTCAGAGCACAGTAACAACCACAGAGGCTTAGCCGACCTCGGATTTGTTTCAACAATTACCGTCTATTGGTGCTGGGGCCTGGCAGATGGAGGCTGTGACAGCACTTACATCAGTTTCGGATTTGGTCTTAAGATGGGGTTGTACTAAATGTAGCTGAAAAGAGGACGGCTCCTGTTTGTCTAGGACTTGTTGGCCCTATCCTCCTGCCAGCCTCATGGCGTTGAGGGGTAGGTAGTCTGACAGGCTAAGGACACTCAGCTAAAACCTTCTTCTTTGTGACCACCTTTATGTTTGTGGAGCAAAGCCCCAGGACTCCCAGTGCTGCTTTTTTTTGTAGCGTTTGTACGTAGCTTTGGAGGAAAACATATTTTCCCTCAGTGTGTAGCAGTTAGGACTTGCTCTGCAGGACCCTGGTCTCTTCTCTGCTTGCTGCCTTGTGGGGAAGGTTCCCATGTGCTGCCACTCACCGAGATTTTTTTGGTATGTCGCCTTTGCACCCCAAGAGCTTTTCCAGTTTACCTCTTTGATTGAAATTGGTCTGACAGAGCGTGTCTGCATGCTGTGGTGGCCAGGAGATATAGGAGACTTGAGACATAAAGCAAAATGCCCAGATGGCAGGGAGAATTCACCGGAGCAGTGGAGGCTGGGGAGCAGATTTCGCAAAGCTGGCATGTTCAATCTGTGGCACCACACACCAGATGCGAAGTACCGCGAGGCCTCCTCGCTGTGCCCTCGGTAAACGACCGTGAAAGAAGAGAGGATGATACCGAGATATGTGCATCAGGAAGGTGGGAGCCCTCCTTTAAGAGGCGACCTGGGTCTGCTCCATGAGACTGCAGCCTGCCTGCACTGCCATTCAGCCTTTGTGCAGCTCATTGCTCATCTCTAAACACCTCTGCGGTTGTAATGATAGTCTGAGTAAAAGCTTGTGTGAGAGCTCCTCACCTAGAGAGATGAATTTGTTTGTTCAGAAGAGAACTGGTTTAAATCAGCTAATCCATTTCTCGGATATTGTTGGAAGAAACAAATACACTTTCCATAAGCTGCCATTATCCTGCCTTTTGGCCAGACTTTCCAGGAAGAGCAACTTAATTTTATTGAGAGAGACATCCAAGCTATACAGTTTTGTCAGGAAAGGACAGACAAGAGCTGTGTAGACACAGTGGATGGCAGACAGTCTTGGTCATCTCTCTGTGGACAATTGCTCACCTACCATGGCCGTTTCAGGGCTGAACACCACATCTCGTACTGTTCTAATTCAGACACTCCTTTTAAGGTTTTCCTGCCATGGCAGCTATTTTCCCTGTAGGACCTAGGTATACATCAGGTTGTTGGCATAAAAACCAACTCCGGAATCCTCTCAAACGCTTTGTGCTGGGCGTCCTGCAAGGCTGTGCATGTTTGGGTCTTGCCCAAGCGTGTCCTTTCAGTCACAGGAGCATACTGCCGTGGAAGTACTGTCAGACACTTTCCCAGTGCTTCGAATCTTGCCATTCTGAACAAACTACCTTTTTTTGAGCCTTGTTGTTGCTGTCTGGGTTTAGGCCATAGGTGAAACAACCTTTATCAAAGACCGCCGAAGTGCGATACAGCTGGTGGTACCCAGAGTGCATCGAGGCAGCCTGGCTGGAGGGAGAGGTTGCCCTGGCTCTGCTTCTGTTTGCATGTGGATGTAAGGCAGGTTTCTCTCTGGCATACGCTGTGAGTACTTCTGCTGCATGCTTACCTCCAGTCAGCGGGTCAGAGATGGTCAGCTTGGCACGGCAGCTGTTGGCAAGCTTTCTCTCTTGGTCTGCACAGCACGAGTACACGTCCAGGGGATGTAGAAACTGGGGCAAGGCAGAGAAAGGGCTGTGGATCCTGGAGAGTGGAGTGGCGAGATACGCTCTGCCAGGGGTGATGGATGGGACTGGGATCTGAGTTTATGGGGAATGCAGTAGGATGAGGAGAAGATGGTACCTGCTTGCATGGCTTTGATGTAGTGTGTATATTTGAAAAAGAAAAATACTGATTTTGGGTCTCTAGGCCGGGGATAGGAGAACCAAGAGAATGGGAAGGTTTGACTATATGTTCAAGTAAAAAAGAGTGCTGCTGCTGACACCTGAGCAGAGTAGATTTGTGAAGGCATGTACTGTATGTGGCAACACTGGCATCGGGAGATGTGGGGCAAGGGAGGTGGTAGACAGAAGGAGTTAGAAAACTGCAGTCAGTTTGCAGGTTTGAAGGCTGGGGTCACAAGACAGGAAAAGAGGGAATGCCCTGTCGCTATCAAATTCTGCTACTTGGTGACCAAGAAATAAGCGTGCTAGTGCCCAGCTGTGGGGGGAGAGATACCACGGATCAGGACTCACTGGAGGGGGACCAGTGAGGCAACCACTGGGGGAACCAAGCAGGCAAAAAAAACCCAGTTTATTTTCTCATGATAACTCTCAAGCCTCTGCGCAAGAGCCTGAGGCACAGTGAGGTGAAAACAGCTGCCCACACCTGCAGGGAGGAGAGGACATCAGACCTGACACAGGACCTGTGCCGAAGGCTGGTGGAGGCTGGTGACAAGTGGTGTCCCTCAGGGGTCAGTACTGGGCCCAGTCTTGTTTAACTTCTTCATCAACGACCTGGATGAAGAGTTAGAATGTACCCTCAGCAAGTTTGCTGACGACACCAAACTGG
>Ga0065711_1002770_pt1 | contig 37138 bp, 30 predicted proteins | sample Hoacrofraction12_FD_59098 | JGI IMG/M metagenome (GOLD analysis project Ga0065711, IMG submission 59098) | Hoatzin crop microbial communities from Cojedes, Venezuela - Epithelial fraction 12 v2 (version 2) | ecosystem: Host-associated > Birds > Digestive system > Esophagus > Crop | place...
TCCAGCCCCGCCTGGCCGCGGTGCTGTGCAGCCTGCTGTGGGTGACCCTGCTTGGGCAGGGGGTTGGGCTGGGTGACCCACAGAGGTCCCTGCCAACCCCGACCATGCTGGGATTCTGTGATTCCACAATGGCGCGAGGGCAGAGAGGGGAGGAGAACGCGTTGCCTTTCTGCTTTGTGCATGAGACTGAAATTCTTTTTCTTTCTCCTTTTTACTGAAAGTTTGAAAAGTCGGAGGTCGCCGGCATCGGTGCTTATTCCTCGGAAGCGAGAGGTGGGTCAGCAAGCAGACAAGGTAATGCTCCTGGCAGTGATGGACGGCAGTAACGCATCCGTACCGGCGCGTGGTCCTCGTCTCCGGGTCCTGCTGCTGGGTAGCTGCAGAGCACTGCCCAGCGCAGGGCGCTTCCCATCCTGCTCAGAGTACAGCTAACATTAAAAGTCTCGCTTCTGTCAGGCTTCCTAGAAAGAAACGGACTCACAGGCGGGTTTATTTAAAGCCATAAATACGTAATACATGTCTGTGGTGTAGGCGCAGGGCGTTCGCGTGGAAGGCGCAGGGCGTTCGCGTGGAAAGCTGCCTTCCCAATAATAGATTTCCAGTGCCCTTAAAAAGTCCAAAGTCCCTTGGATTTCCTGGGTTTCATAAAAACGCATTGACAGAAATAACACGGTTGAGGGTAGCCCCTCTGGGGGGAAGCCTGGGAGATTTTCAAGGAAGTCCCACGGAGAACTAGTGAAGAGCACTTTTCTTTGGGTACTTGTAGATACAACGGCACTTTTGCTGATAACGTAGCAGGAGCCGTAGTAAGAAACTGGGTATTTATCATGCTCTGTCTGCCTGTCTGGGAAGTACGGGAAGTGTTAAGGGCTGAGGAACCTGAAGCTGCTCCAGCTGTCGTGGATGGAGTTGGGGAAAGCTTATAATAGATATCTCTTTGAGATATAATAGAGATTTTTTGTCGTGACAAAGCTGGCTACCGGGTTTGTGAGACGACATAGATCGCTCTCATCCTGGTGGACGTCGATCGTCCGCTGCTCTAGGTCAGCGTGAGAGGGGAGGACGTCGGGCAGCCTGCGTTCGTCTGGCTCGCTGCAGCCAAAGAGGGGAGTACCCGAGTGGAGCGTAGCACTGCATCGCCAAATTAACGCATCTGAGATGCCATCAAGCAGGGCTATGTTTCACTGTTTCAGAACCATGAAGTGACAGCTTTTTGCCTTATGTTCGCTCTGCAACGTGCCGGAGGAAAGCAGCTCTCCGAAAAGCTTGCGTTTGTTGGTTTAACTTCAAAACCAGTCTCCAGGTTGTGAAATAATCTCATCTTGATTACTGCCACTAATATTTTATTTCTTGCCTGCTTTTGTGGTCCGAGTGGCTGTCTTTTCAGCAATGCCATATTTAACTTCGTTTCAGGCACTTTTAATTGTCGGTGTTGGTGTCTGTCAAGCAAAAGGTGTGAAATACCGGTCCTCCTGTGGTCAGCTGCAGCGTTGTCTGTGCATGAAGATCTGAGGGCAGTTATTTGTTTTTTTGAGACCTCAAGAATACCTTAGTAATGCTGGCCCCATGTACTGCGCAGGCTTCATTCTGCTGATTTTCTCCTTAAAATTTTTCTGTGCACTAATGAAATTCCATGCTCCTCTTATTTGAATTCTCCAAATCAATAGATTGAGGAGAGTGCCTACCTGTAGGTATTTTATATTGTCATTGGCATTGCCTCCTGCATTATAGATCCTGTATTACAAAGATTGGGTGTTTAAATTATTCTTCAATGCTACACTTCATTTTCTCACACTAAACACATTGGCTTTTATTATACCAAAGCATTCCAGACATTAATATATCTTTTCTTTTATTTCCCTGACTTGTAAACCAGGTTCAGCTGCAAGCATCACTTTGCCTCCTGCTGCTACAACAAAAGGCCTCCTTCAGGTAACCAGAAACCAGGAGCAGTTTTATGCTTGGTTGTTAGTTACTTCCAAAATTAATCTCCATCATTTTCTTCAGGTTGCACCTACGTCGTCAAGCATAACGGAGCAGATGGAAACTTCTAAAAGGAGCGAGAAGGCAAAGACTACGACTTCGTCTGCACACACGGATAATGTAACGCAGATATCTGCGGCAGATGGGGTGATAAATAACCTTCAGAGGGATGACTCTCTAGACTCTGGTTCCTATGGAAAACAGGCTGAGGCTCACGATAGCGGCACACCAGCCAAAACTATTGGCAGGTTTTCAGTGATCAGCACGCAAGATGAATTAACTTTAACGGCGCCGCACTGCTTGAGGTTCTCGGCGCCGCCGGACGTCTATTTGGACGAGCTGCCTTCCAGCCCTGATCTGAAGACAGCCGTCCGACGGGTGCAGACGGCCTCTTCTGTCGATGTCCTCTGTGACCAGGGCTCGAGCGATTCTGCTGAGGAGCCTTTCCGCCGGCAGTCGGCCGCCGCGGCTCAGCTGTCCCCCCCGAGCAGCAGTGCAGCCACGGACTTAATTAAAAAAGCAGCTGCTTTCCTGCAAAGATCGGGCAAAGGTACCTCGCCAGGCCTCGATTCGCCTAACGGGCAAGGAACAAAAATTCCTACCATCAACATAACGTCTTTCCACTCGCAGTCGTCGTACATGAGCAGCGACAACGACTCGGAATTTGAAGACGCAGATATGAAGAAGGAATTGCAGAACCTGAGAGAAAAGTACGTCGGGTTTGCAGGCAACGCTAGGGAAGCTCATGCTAAGATACGTAGGCAGCATCTCTGCGTGTGATGAGCAAATACGTGGTTTTCATAGCTGTAAGGAGTAAACTGGTGCTGGTACATCGGGCCTCGCTAGGACCTTCCCCCAGATGTCATGCTGCATCCTCTCGTGCATCTCTTTCTTTGTCAGTTCTGTTTAGAAGAAGAATTTGATCGTAACTTTTTTAACCCCCAAAGCATTCCTGCCGCGATGGCCAGTCTCCTTACGGAAAAGCTGTGTTGGGCGAGTAGCGAACGATGGCACTTGTCACGCGTGCAGGAGCAGGTTCCCGTGTGGACGCTGTTTAAGGCAGCATAAAAATAATCCGGATGCCTGCGTGGACAGCCGCCGTAGGGTTCTCTTCGGGCCCTTCCCTGCAAGGGGGTGGTTTAGACTGCCAGGTCTACAGACCCGTCGCTGTGCCCAGGCCTGCTTTGACAGCAGCAGGCGCTCGGGGAAGACCCTCGCCTCCAGCCGGATCTGTCAGCGAGGCATCGGTCCCGTCCCTGCAGGGGGCTGGGGGAGCCTGGCAGGGGTCTGTCGTGCTGCCAGTCCTCAGAGCTGGCTGCCTCATGTTTGAGCATTTTCTTTATTTTTCCTGGCAGGTGATGGGTGAAAACCAGCATTAGCTGCTTGTTTAACCAGAATGTTAAATCTTATCTTAAGGTAGAATGGTTTTACTGAATACAGATGATGCATCTTTTTAAAAACAGAACTAGAGTAATACAAAACCTTTAAACTGACTTGATGGCATCATAGAATCTGTGTTATAAATAAGGTAGCGGTTGATGTGCTGATGGCATTTTTATGGGAAGCACTTTTGTTTTTCCTCACGTTGAACCCCTTCAAACTGATGTACGTGCCTCGAGAGTTAACTTTTTTGAGGCCACTGGTTTGAAGAGAGAAATTCTGGGATAGTTTGGAGTTCCTGTCAGATCTTCTGTCAAAATCAATGGATTTTACTGAGGATGCTGAAAATCTTTGTAGCTCTCTAGGTTTCTGTCTTACGCATGAGTATTTGAAAGGTCAGTCGCCACATTTGCCAGGTAGATTGTTATAACTTCACACGCTTTTGGATGAGCAGTTGATCATTCTATAACCAAGGACTGTTTTCTTTCTCTTTTTTAATAACTAATTATGCTGCCAAGATGTGGTGCTTTATCAGATACATTGCTAGCAGAGTTCTGTATTTTTTGTGTTTAGGCATATGAAGGAAATTGCTGAACTTCAGACTCAGCAGAAGAACGAGATAGAGGCACTCTACATTCGGTTGGGGAAGCCCCTTCCTCCCAACCTGGGCTTCCTTCACTCAGCCCCACCAAGCGGCCGTCGCCGAAGAACCAGCAAAAACAAATTGAAAGGAGGAAAACTACTGAACCCTCTGGTCCAGCAGCTCAGGAGTGGGACATCAAGCACAAGTAGGTGCCCTGGGTTGCTTTCCCTATGCCTGTGGTTCGTGTCAGTTGGGGTTCTGCCGTGTAATTGCACGGACTGCAGGGAAGGCACTGAATTTTTATTTCTAATACTATGACTCAAGTTTGCCTCCCGTGAACTGGTTTTGAAGTGGGCTTCGTGTGGGGCAGGCTTGCTACGGCTGCCCAGTGCCGCACCATACACACCTCCTCTGCGTCGGCTGCAGCGCTTGGCAGGGAAGCAGTATTCCACTGTAACTTGGAATACAGCCTGGTCACGGTTTTCTCATCCTTCCTCCAAATGCAATTTATTGGTGTTTGTATTCACTTCGTAGGTGCTGTTATCCTCTATCGATTATGTGCTGTATCTTGTTATTTATTTTTTTCTACGAGTTGCCATATATATAAGATTGGATTGCATTTGCTCCCCCGAAGGATGGGAGGTAAAAACAGTTAGAAAACTGTGATGGATGCTTTGAGCATCTGAAGTAGTTGGAGATTTTTCAAACAGTACTACAGCATTGAGTTATTATCTCTTTGAAAGTATAAAGATGTAATTCAGCTGGGAAATGTTGATACCCCCCAGTACCTACTTCTTCAGCAAAATATAGACCAGAACGTGAGTAATTTTTGTGGAATTTAGTTTGTGCTGTGAGTCGGAGGAGCAGCAGCACTTCCAGCATTAAGCCTGTGTTTCAAACCTGGTAGCGCTTGTTGTCAAAGCCACTGCATCGTAGGTCCACTTCAGATTTCATTGCGTCGATCTTAATTATAGACAGAGTGTTTTGGAGGGTTTTGCTTTGGATTGAGGATCCCAGCTGAGATGGGGAAAGCAAAGATGTTCAGAGGCAAGGTGTTCTCTGCTGCATCTTGAATCTGGGCGTTCTTGCCTGCAGGAGCTGAAGCAGTGGTTGGTGCTTGCTGCCTCTCGCTGCGGCGCGGCTGGCGGGCATAGCTTTTGCTTCCTCTCTGTGGGATGAGATGTTCTGAACATCTGTAATCCCCTAGCTCTCTCCAGCCATTTTTCCCTCTGTTCACAAACCCCACATCTGTGTCTCCCCTCACGGGTCTTGGCTCATATCAGCGTGCTACCTTAGTCCAAAGAATTTAAGCTTATTTCTGCATAAAATGTCCCAATTCTCCATTATGTTTTTTTCCGTGTCACCTTCAGGTAGAGAACAGAAACCTGCTCGATCAGGTGGCTACTCTGGCACATGCTTTCCCTCATGCGTTTCTTCTCTGTTATGTTTTTTTAATTTTTTGAGGCCCTGCGTAAAGTTCGCATCATCTTTGAGAATCTGTGTTCGTGCCTGAGGCTTCTCATCCTTCTCTATGCAGATTGCTCATTCTCTGGCCCTCTGAGGCCCCTTCTCAGGGGATGAGGGCAAGCAGTTTCTAACACAGCTACTGATCATAGAATTATTAAGGTTGGAAAAGACCTCTGAGATGACCAAGTCCACCCGTCCCCCCAATGACACCATGCCTGCTAAACCATGTCCTCAAGTGCCACATCCACACGGTTTTTGAACCCCTCCAGAGATGGGGACTCCTCCACTGCCCTGGGCAGCCTGGTCCAACGCCTGACCACTCTTGCAGTAAAGAAATTTCTCCTAAAAATAGTAATTGTTGTTTCCAGTGTTAGATGCTTTTGCTGATAATTCCACCTAACAAATGATTACAGAGTTATTCTGGTGTTAAAGCCTCTTTCCATGTAGATAGATATATAGATAAAAGTATTTATGTATAGCCAGGTATCTGTCTGTCTATAGATAGCTGTAAATAATTCCTCATGTCTTTGCCATGCCTTTTTACTTCCCTCCATTTCCTTGCTTTCGCTTTTCAGTTTTGAGAGCAAACCTACATGTTCTGCTCAGCCATTCTGCGCGTTCCTCCTCCTACTTAGACCCTTGTGTGGCTCCCACTGTGTTTCGGCAGTGCTCCTTGTGAGCTCCGGACTCCAGCCTTTCTGACAAATGCAGAAAAGAAACTGTAAAAATCAAACCTGCTCCGTAAGCTTCTCGGAGACGCTGGATCAGCGATAGTGTGCGCAGATTATTTTCCGGCGCAGGCTATCCGTAAAGTCTGCGCTTTGTGCGGTACTTCAGAATTGCAAGCCGCTGTTCTTCGTGCTGCCAAATTAGCGGTTATTTTTAGGCGCGGGTTTTTACTCGGTGGTTTCCTAGCACTTGCTGTTGCATGTCTTTTGTCTGTTTGCTCTTTCAGGTAATCTTTCAGACTCACCCCACAGAGAAACGGCTAAAGCTCAGCCGGGCTCTCCCGAAGCAGCAGCAGCAGCCGCCCCCGCGCCGGCCGCCTGCGGGAAGGCTGTTCAGACGCAGCAGCCGTGCTCGGTCAAAGCCTCTCTGTCCTCCGACATCTGCTCCGGCTTCGGCCCCGAGGGAGGCGACGGGAACGCGAGCTCTGGCCAAGGTGATTTTTCTCATACCGGCTGTTCGGCGTGTCTCCCAGCACATGCTAAAATTAGCGCGCTTCCCTTACGCTTGAACTTTTTAGGAGTGGATTTCACTTCTAGGGACTTAGGAACATGAACCTTTGACAATCCAAATTACTGGCTCATCTTTAAAAAGATCGTTGCAGTATTGTCAGAAGAACAAAAGTATCTTACCAAGTGTTAAGAGTCAACACTCAAGAAGGCATGCTAATTAGGAAGGAAATACCTTTTATTTTTGCCAACGGTGACTTTATATGGACACCTTTTCTGGAGTCTGCCTTACAGATTTCTGAGAAAAAAGAAAGGAAAACAAAAAAGATACAGAAGGATAGGAGATTGTTTCCTTTGGCTCATCTGGGGCTTTATTTTTTAGCCCCTTGATACTGGTAGAGCCAGAGTTCCTCGTTATAAATGACCAGACCATCTTGGGTGTGAGGGGGGTGGAGGGGGGGGAAAGAAAACCCAAACCAGAGAAGGGAGTTATGTTTCCTTTAGCTAAGGGGTTAACTTTGTGCATGATTCTGGAGTCCCCAGCTAAATGCCTGTAGATTGGCTGTGGTCCCCAGCCTGACCTCTGACACTTCTGTGCATTGCACACCTCCGTAGGCTTTGACTGGTCTTGTTGCCATGCATATTGGAAGTTATAACGACGATTAAAATACCTTCCTCTCATTGCACATCCTGCCAAACTAATCTACCAAATATCTATCTGTTCTCTTCTGCTGCTATTGCATCCTTTGTGTATGGTCAATGAACTTACTCCTCTTGGGCAAAGTTAAAATGGAGATGTGGATGTTTAACTGACAAAGCTGATTTGACTGATGGTATAGGGCATCTGATCACAGCTACTTGTACTTTATAAGTGTCTTTGTTTTCTTCCCTTTATATTCATTTGCAGGCTGGACGGTTTTCCACCAAACGTCTGAGAGAGTGACCTATAAATCTAGTAGCAAACCTCGTACCAGATTCCTCAGTGGACCTGTGTCTTTGTCCATCTGTTTGTATTTGTTCTTTTGTATTTTATCACAGCCCATCTTTCTTTTACCCCCGTTTCCAATTCCATGTTTTGTATCTCTAATATGTTTGGCAGGATGCCCCTTTTTCTGAACCATCTTTTCTTTCTTTTGATCCGCCTTTTAAGTAACCATCATGAACACGCCTTATTTATATTAATTTTTCATATGAAAGCTTTTTTTGCACTGCTTTTGGCTCGTGCCTGGGCACCAAAAGCATGTGTGGAAGATCTCATCATTTATTATATGGCCTGATGGTAAATTTTTACCCTGGACTTATCAAAGCTTTTGTACTTTATGTGATTTATGTTGAAGTAATTTTCTTTGCAATGTGGCAAATATACATGTCTGCTGTCCCGGTTCCAGCGACAACAAAAAGAAACCCATCCTTCTGTAGACGAATGGTCTCTTTCACACATGTTTGGACTATGAAGACATGCATGTAGCAAGCTGATACAATACTAGAAGGTCACTGAAGGGTATAACTTCCATACAAGGGCTGTATTAACACAATATACAGTACTGTTTCTATCCACTCTGTTCTGTTTAATTTTTTTTCCCCGCTCTTTGCATGTGGAAATGCTGAGATCACAGTGCTCCAGCTAGGTCTTTCAAAATCTGTTTTCTCGGGAGGGGGGGCTTTTCCCTATCCATTCATGTTAATTACTTTAAGCGAGCGATTTTTTTAAGATACTGGTAAGGAGCAGGAAGATCTGGTTACTCCGAGGGAGAGTACCATCAACTTTTTTGTGTGTAAGCTGATCTGGCTGAAGCGCTTTACTCAGTCTGTTTTCTTATGACCTTATGTGACCTCAGAGATGAAGTCAATTAGCAGTTCATCAAAGCAGAAATCAGGAAAAAGCAATACCAGATTTTCAGATGATTCTTTGAAACGGATTGCTAGGATCCAGTATTTTTTGTTTCCAATAATTGTGCACCTGCTATTTGTACTCTATTTGTATGACTTCGAAAGTAATTGGCAATTCAACCAAACCGATACCAAGCTATTGAATTAAAAAACTGAGACCTTTTTACCCAATCATAGATGCTGCTTTTTAGGCAAACGGATTTTGCTTGTACAATAAAGATATGTTGTGCTGAACAGGTACTATAGGCCACTTACATATAACGTTAGAAAGGCTAATGCTGTTCTGGAGAGAATGTTTGGTTAACGAACTGTTCATTTGCATTGGTATCAGGTCTCCCACTGGAGCTCTACATTGCTTATCGTTATCCAAGCAGTACAGATCGAAGGCACAAGACCACTCCAATACACTCCTCCGAACTTTATGAATAAACAGCACTTTAAAACATAATCTTGATTTTTTTTTTTTTTTTGCTGTTTGAGGTCCCTAAAAGTCCAAGCACTCGGGTTCTTGAAACCTGATGTTTACTGCTCGGCATATCGAATTTATTAGCATGCAAGTTTTTAACGACTGTTGAAGTCGTGAGACAATTTTGCATTCAGGGATTTTTTTTTTTCTGAGAACCTGAAGGGAATTCTCAGTTCACAAATTTTCCCATTCGGTATTACAACGGACAGAGTTTCTTCCTTCCTCTGCACATGTAATTCCCAGGAGTTATTTCATTAATCTTTTGCAGAATTACTATTTGGTAGGATGCAAAAAGACTGGGAGATGGCAATTAAAAACCAGCAGATGAAAAACGTTTGGGTGCGTGGATATTGTGAATGAAACCAAGGGAATATGGAAATCCTTCAAATCGTGAAGCTTCCCGGTGCTGAAATAGCTCGGCACGACTAATTGCTCTCTGTTCCCGGCCCATATGCTCTCTTCTCGGCTGCTTCTGGGCGACGTGCTCGGAGAGGAGGTTGCACGCCCACGTTTCTGAGTCACGCGAGGAGAGGGGCTGCGTTTCGGGCACTGACGCATCCATCCCGAGTCACCGCTGCTGGGAGAGGGCAGCTCAGTTGCAAACCCGGCTTGTCGCTCTGGAGTTGCTAGACAGTTTTCTCCACAGCTGAGTTGCTGGTAGGTAGGTTTTGGTGGGGATAGGAGGTTATTTTAGCTTGTTTTCCCAGTGAAGCCAACAGGTTGGTGGTGTGCGCGTGGAGGGGTGAATCATGAGGTAGATCAGGAGTTGGGAGACCCCTTAAAGACCACCCAACTGCCCTGCCATGGCCAGGAACATGTGAACATGGGGCTGCAGCTGCTGCTGGCAGGACGTGCGGCGGGCGGTTCTGCCGAGCCGGCAGCCGGAGCGGCCATGGTCACGGGCCTGGGGAAGAACGGTGCTCAGTGCCGAGGATGGGCATGGTGGCTTCCCCTCCGGGAGGGCGAACACCGGGGCTCGGCCAGGCAGCTCCGGGTCCCGGCTCTGCTCCGCGGGTCGCGGTCCCCTGCGGACTTGTTGTCCGTTTGAGAGCTGCTGGGAAAAGTTGTGCTGGAAATGCTCTGGATCTATAGGTTTGATCAAGGAAAAGCAGCCCTCTGGGGAGCCTGGATATTCCAGCGCGAGCCCCGTTTGAGCGGGCAAATTAGCAGCATGCTTTTAAAAAGAAATATTCAGGTGCATTAAAGATAGTTTTACCCGATGTCTTGCCCTGGTTACGAGATCCACCAGACTTCAACACTTCCACAGTGTTCTCCCAGAACAGCTTTTTGATCCCTTCCCCACATCCAATATTGACTTTGCCTTTGCGCTTTTCATGGGATAAAATGTTTTTGATGGGCTTCAGTATAATTTTAGCCCGAGCTCCTTCCCGGGGTTAAGTTGCAAGGGCACCGGAGGGAAGGCTTTGCGCTGATTGTGAGTGGAATTTTCGAAAGCTCCATTTGGCTTAGGCTTGTCATCTTGTGTAACGCGATTTTTGTCAGGTCTCTAGTAATTACTGTATTGTATGTGCATATATGATTACCTTTTATTGCCATTTCAGTTTTATTTTAGCTTTCAAGCTTTTTGGCAGCCGTTGAAGCACAAATATGGGACAGTGGATTTTTTTTTCTGTCCTGTATGATATAATAGCTACTTAATTTCTCAGATAAGAAATCTGGAATCGGAGGTAAAACGCTCTGCTGATCTTCTGCAGTCTTAGATTAAATTTTAATTATGATTCATCTCCTTAACTTTACAGCTATTAAACACGTTGATTTTAAAAGTAATACAATGAATCTGTTCAATTAGCTTTGCCAAGTACATTTTTAATTGAATTTAAAACCGATGATTGTCAGTCCCTGCCTCAGGCAGCGTCACCACTTCGATAACGTTTCTCGTCTCCCAAGCAACGTGCCGGAGCGATACGGTTTGGAAGAAGCCGCTCTCCTCCTGGGGCTCGACTCTCCTGTAGCGTTTCCCTTCGCGCTGGCTCGACCCGCGCGGGTGTTCGGTGAGCCTGCCCAGCAGCGCCCGTCCCTGCCGCTTCCCCACGCGCCTGGGGGCCCCGGCGTCGATTTGGCACCCGAGGTGCGGGTGAACTTGTGACTCTGATTTCAGGGAGCGGAGGGGTCGGCGATTAACCTTGACACGCGTTTGAGCACGTACCGTAGTCAGCTGCCCGCTCTGATTTTTCGCGGGCAGTTGCTTTCCATTTGCATACAGATTGCGCCAAATACTCCCTACTGCTATGTGCAGAATGCTGCGGGATAGTTAAGAAAAGAGCATTCTGGCATTACTGCCGCGGATGCTTCCGCGGTGGGAGTTGCCAGCTAACTTTAAGAGATAGGCAAGGTAAGGTGTATCGGAGGGGGAAAAAAAATTAAAAATGGACCGCAGCTTGTTCAGCTGGGAATGTGACTCGTATTTGTTGTCTAGGCTTCGAGATGAGAAACTGAACTCAGTCACGCTTGCATAAGACATTGCTGTAGTCATGTCCTTCTGACTTTCCTGGAATAGAAACCTCATGAAACTATGTGAAATAATAAGAAAAATCTTTCAATGCAGTCCTTCTGTTCCTCCTCATGCCACCCATATCAAAGCACAAATGTTTCTTCTCCTTTTTTACCTCCTGCTTTTCTTTACTTTCTCTTCCTCAGTCTCTGACTGATGTCTCTCCTTTCTCCTTTGAGGACTCATTCAGAGCCTACGTCAACCTGGACCTGCAATCTCTGAATTTAAAGCTGCATTTCTGGCACAGTAACATAAAATATTGACACTGCTTTGCTGTAGAGGAAAAAGCACATCCTCTGTCTTGCTTTTTGCCCCACTCTCTGGTTTTTGCTCATGTTTTCAAGTGCTTCTTCACAATAAACTTGCCATGCCCCATGTCAGATGTTCATCTCCTCCCATACCATAACGATATTCTTCTTACCAAGTCCAAAATACCTTTCAGGAAATTGGGCACTCAGAGAAACGGTGCTTATGTCTGGCAAGATCTGACAGCCAAGCAGGGTTCTTGCCACGCTTCTGGCACGCGAACTGTCTATCCAACAGAATATCTAAAATCCTGACGAAGGATGTAACGAGATAATAATGAAAAAACCCACATAGTTTGGTTAAACGAAAACTCAGCGACTCTGCTGGATTGTTTTTCCGCGCTCAGACAAGGCACAAGGGCAACTCATTCAGGGTTACTTTCAATTGAAGCTCAGAATCTCACATTTAGGCACAAATCTGACTAACGAAGTATTTGGAAACAATTGGCCTCAGACCTGCAGAACAATGTATCTTTTTGGACTTGTAAAACGGGACTTTTAGGGTTGGTTTACAGTTTGTCTTTGCAGCCAGACTAGCTTGACTTGTTCCTGAAAGCATTTTTGGCCTCCTATCACGAACTGAATTGACATCATTTCCTGCACAAACAGGGTAGGAATCAAACCCTCCCGGTAGGAAGCCAAGGCAATTCGGGGCGGGGGGGGACCCCAAACAAAAAAACCAACCCACCACACCCCCCCCCAACCCAAAAACTGCAACAAATGCATCTTTCAGTCCCCAGACCTCGCTTTTGGCATGCGATTGTACTCTCCAAAGCTTCTGAATGGCTGCACATTAAGAGAGGTTTGAGCTGTCCAGTGACTTAGGCTTCCTTTACTCACCTGAACTGCTGACTTTGTCTGTCCTTTCTTGCATAATAACTACTTTCTGATTGCTTAAAAGTACAGAAGCTTGTCCGTCCGATTGGTTGTGTTTAGTCTTACCTAATTCTGTATGTCTTGTATTGTTTTACCTTGTAGGGTCCACCCTGAAACGACTATGTCTAGGCAAAGATCACAGTAGTAGTAACTATCCCGTTTTTGTTTCTCAGTATTTCCTTCATGGCATGGGATGTTCTTTGCTTTTCTTAATTTTTTTTTTTTTTTTTTTTTTACTAAAAGCTAGTTGTTTAATAACTAGAGCTGATGCACTTCTACTGGTATGAAACAAGCCTGTGTAGGTTGTGATACTCGCATAGTAGTGCATGTGCTGTGATGTCTTGGGAACCACGCATGCTGCCAGACCGTGGTGGTGTTCTCTGTCTGTGGGACCGTGCACGCATGCGGCGAGGAGGCTGGGCGCCGTCTCTGTCTTTCCGAGATACACACCTTTAGATGACTGCACTTCTCTGCTGGAGGAGTTGAGAGCTTAAACCCTCCCGTTCCCGTCGAGCTGCATGAAATATTAAACACTAATTGAGGAGCTTTCCTGTCAAAATTCTTATTTTTCTCACTGGCCCCTTTCCCCCAGGCAAAAACGGAAAAGGAAATGAGCAGTATTCACTTAGAAGTTACGTTGCAGGTTGAATGCATGATCATTTAAAGGTTATTAAGGTATTTTTGCATAACCGTAGGACTAATTAGTTTACTCTGTTTCCTTGACTGGTAACTGATTAACAGGGGAAAAAAAAAAAAAGACTGAATGTTAATGTTTGCTTATATAATAATTTTACTACAGTTCTATGAACGTTTTGCTTGGAGAGATGGTCTTTATTTCCAATCTTTAGCTATATCAAATACCTTAACTGAAAAGTTACTTTCTATTTTCTGCTTAGGTCAAATTCAGGCACCTTTGGTTGCTGTTCCCTACTGATCTTGCTGTGTCAGATTTGTAGTTACCAACACCTAAAAAGGACAGGGGTTTTTTTGCTAGTTCTTTAAGAAATAACTGAACATAACATAATATATAATAATAATATATAATAACATAATAACTGAAGTTAGATCTGTCAGTGCTCTTCCTGTCTGCTTTTATCTATACCAAAAGTTCTGTATCTTTATCTTTGTCTCAAAAACTCACGCATCCACTACGTCCTCCTCTCTCCTCTGTCTCTACACTCATAGCCCCAATGGGGCTTTTTCCCCCAAAATACGCAGATGGCAGAGTAAAGGTCCTGACGTCATCGAGAGAGCTGGAGGGTTCCCGGAGCCTTTGAGGCGTAGTAGCCAACCCCACTCGTAACCTATATGACAAAGACGTTTTTCCAGGAGGACAGTAAACTTATGCGAGTAAAATAAATGGTAAATTGATTTTTTGGAAATGCGTGTGGTTTTAGCGAGGAGTACATCCTGCCTCCCACTCTCTCGTGGTAGCCCTCTCTGGAGGGACGCCGTAAGCCTGAGGATGTCGGTGTTGCTGGGACCACATTCGTTTCTTCTCTCCGAGTCGGTGATTTCACCCAGAGAGAAGCTGTGGGCGCAACAGCTAGTGTCTGAGGGAACATAATGTGGTAGAAAATATGAACCCATTGGACCTGGACCATTTCTTTAAGCAAAGGTGTTCTGTAGAAAGGAGGGGGGAGGGTTAAAATTGCAGAAAGCCGCCATTTGAGTTGCAGTAGATGAGGAACTGTGTGAGTGGCAAAGCGGTGAAGCAGAGACGCCATCGTCAACTTTCTTTGTGTGTGATTTTCCAGGATCCTCAACAAACAGCCTGGTAACGTGTCCTGAGCCCCTCCCGCAATCAACCCTGCAGGTTCAGGCCAACAACAGTAACAACAAGAAAGGGACGTTCACAGACGATCTTCACAAGCTGGTTGACCAGTGGACGAGCAAAACTGTCGGAGCTGCACAGACAAAACCTTCTTTAAACCAACTGAAGCAGAACCAAAAAAGGCAAGACATGGAGCCAAAGGCTAATCCCATGCAAATGCAGAATGAGACGAGTGGAGTAAGTGGCACTCCTTGAGGAACGTACCTTTTGCTATGTGTCTGAAAGCCTTTGCAGAACTCAGATTTGGAGCAGGACATAGACTAAAATTGCTTCAGATAGATGCTTCCTAGAAATGTCCATCTCTTTTCATTAAGTACTAAACCAGATTTTTTTTTTTAAATTGTCTTTTGGAATAATCTTGAGGGATGTATGGGCTGCAACATACATATAAAAATACATATTTTTAAACTGCAAACTGCTTGTTAACAGCAATACACAGCAATACACATACCCTTAACTATATGTTGTTCAACTTAAGTTTTAAATGTTCCTGAAGTTTTCTTGGGTTTGATGTTTAATATTAATCTTCCTCAGGCAGATCGGTGGCTGGGCTGGTGGCTTGGTGGTAGCGAGCCTTTGTTTGAGTGGAAGCAGAGCGAGTCCTGTGCTGGGGCAGGGGACAGCTGGGTGGGTTTCGTTCTGACCCTTGCTTGTTGTACTGGCCATCTTTGAGGCGCTCTGCCTCATGAAAATACCGTCTTCAGAAATGTCGTGAAAGTAAACTACAGCAAAATGACAAGTGGAAGTAGCCCCGTTCATCCTTTCTTAATTTCAGTAGCAGGAAAAAAACACTGTGGTGTCCATTTGCGTCTGCGTTCAGTGTTTCCTTTCATGGCTGAGCGATGAGCTGGAGGCAGGCACAAAAACGAATGAAGGCCTATCCAAAATCCCACTTTACCATTCTGTCCCGCCCTGGTCGGGGTTTCCAGACCTCTTCCTTACAGCTGGATGATTCTTTGACTAATAATTTTTGATGGATTCATTTTTTTGGAAGACTGGAAATTGAGCCAAAGCAGAGGAGAACAAATTAATTTTAAAAAGAAAGAAATAGTGAAAACAAAACCAGTGAGAGGCTGCTTTGTAATCCCTTAAAGACAAGATAACTGGATCTGGATAGTAAACCATTGCCTTTTTGGCCTGTTGAAGGGAAAATAAGCTGGTATGGAGCAGTGGTAGCTCTGTAGTTATTCGTGAGGCAAGACATGCCGAAGCAGGAACTGCACCAACGCATCTGCTGTGGTACCTGCTGGGTTCAGAGTTGGTAGGGTCACTGACTGCACAGGGAAAGCATTTGTGTGAATTTTTAAGCAATTTTATGTCAATTCTTAGTTGTGGCAAATGAACGAAAACCAGAGAGTAAATAATCCTTCTGCATAGTGATGGTTTAACCAGGATAAACCCGTGCCGGAGTAACAGCGACATCTCCTTAAGACCCCATTAGTTCTCACAAGAGAAGTCAAACACGAATTGAAGATTTCTAGAAAGTGATGGTGAGGGCACAGGGTCTGTTCAGTCCCCTCTTGCTCTGATCTGCAGCTTGATGTCGTTTCCCCGAGGCTCCTGCAGCAGTTCGAAGTGTTTGGTGGGGCTGTTCTGCCCACTTGTAACTCTGCAAAAGAGAGTGTTTATTTTGCTTGTTTAAATCACCTGTTAACATTGATTTAAGGTTAATTTTACCTTCTGCAGTCTTGGTGTCTCTGTTTCAAAGCCTGTGGAGATGGCAGAGTATCACTGTGAGAGGAACAGGAAAGTCCCTGTCTTGATACGCTGATTTTAGAGGGTTTCTTTCTTACTAGAACGTGGCAGCTGTTCCAGGGAATTAACAAGGCTGATGATTGAAGTCTTTTAGAGATCATTTTCCAAGAGCCCAGAAAGGGTGAGATTCCCTGCGCTTCGTTTCACGTCGCTCCTTGTTGCTTGGAGGAGCGGCAGTCAGCTGGAGACCTCGCGAGGTTTTGTGCGTCCTCACGAGGCTGTGCAGGCTGCAGAAGAGTGCAAAGGAAGATGGCAAATCTGGAGGATGGCAAATCTTCCTAGCGTGGTTATTGTCAGGGTGTTTGGGCCGTGAAGATGGCACTGTGTGCCGGAGGTGACAGAGAACGGGGCAGCAGATGTGATTTAAAAGACTTTTACAACAGCGCAACGGCTGTCTTGGGAGTTGAGCATCATTCCGCTGATGGTACCTCTTGAAATTCACCCCAAAGGGGAAACTGTAGTTAAGGGAGGGGAGGGCTTCATGATGTTGGGAGAAAAATAGCCGGAAGAGGAGGGAGGCAATGGTGTGAAAGGACCCGCAGTCTGGACAGCCAGACGTGACCCACAACAGCAATGGGTTCTTGGAGTGATAGGTACATGGGGAGACATTACACCTGCGCTGAACCACTGTTGAGAACACTTTTTGAAATGGTATTGAGAAGACAAAAAGAACTCAGGAAATCACATAACGGGTGGAAAAGATAGCTTTCTAACAGGGAGTGTATGAAGCTGAGGCTGTACTTCTTCAGTCCATCTGTTAACATCATCTCTTTGTCGTCTTTTTGATCAAATACAAAAATGCCTTTGCAAGAAAAGAATAAGGAGCGCTAAACAGATGTCCAGCCCATCAAAGAACGTTATAATAAGGCTTTATGTTTGAAATAAAGGCTACATAAATGGGAAATGTGGTGATTCTTATCCCTTTTTTTATTGACCATAACAAACTATAGAATTGTAGAATAGAATCGTAGAATCATTAAGGTTGGAAAAAACCTCGAAGATCAAGTCCAACCGTCACCCCAACACCACCATGCCTGCTAAACCATGTCCTGAAGTGCCGGTTTTTGAACCCCTCCAGGGATGGGGACTCCACCACTGCCCTGGGCAGCCTGGTCCAAGGCCTGACCACTCCTTCAGTAAAGAGATTTTTCTTAATATCCAATCTGAACCTCCCCTGATGCAACTTGAGGCCGTTGCCTCTTGTCCTATCGCTAGAATGACAGGGCATCCTAGCAGGAAACTGTCAAGGCAGGTTGTCTTGTACCTTCAAACGGGTGTTTTGTTTGAGGAGATGCTGCTGCTGGTCTTGTGCGATGATCGGAAATGAGGGGCAGGAGGGAGGTGGTATTCGTCCTGTCACATCTAAATTTTCTCTGGAGGTTACTGGACCAAAAGATGTCTCCTTGAAGAGTTTTCAAGCAGGAGTAGGAGTGATTACGTGTTGTCCCATGGTGCTCTGTTGGTTATGCGTCCCCTGGAACTGGCACCACACAGAGCTCTTGTACGTGACACAGAGGCCACGCAGGCGATGAGCATCCTCCCGCGGTGAAAGTCTAGGGCTTCTGTTGCACAAGGTGAGACAAAGAAGGCATCAAACCAGATGGTCCCTTTCTACTCTGTATTTGGATTTTTCCCTATCTCTTAGGCCAAAGGAAAATTGCAACAAATCCTTATTCGCTAGGGGTAGAGTTATTTTATTTATTTTTTTAATGTATTTTCTCTTACTATCCACCTGCTGTTATTAATACGTAGGGTAGTTGTGTGGCCTGTTTCAACTCTTCTCTTTCACCCTGGAAACAGGACTAACTTTCCTGAGTTATCTTTTTTATTGAGATGCTTCTACCACTGTCAGCAAATTCTTTTCCATGTGAATACAGTATGGTGTTGGTACCTTTTTTTAATGACGGCTGCTGTTTAAGGTTGGAAATCAACGCAGAAGAGAAATTGGTGGTGTGTTAATAAGAGTTAGTGCTTTTATTTTCTTCCTCTTTACCATCAGAAGTGTAGAAAGCAATAAAATAAATGGGATGCCAAGGAAGACTTGAAGTTCTGCTTTGTTTCTGTGGAGGTTACCTGTCGATTTGGCTGCGCATCCTGGTTGATGCATATTAGGAGCTTGTGGGGGAGCCTTCAGGCATCCAGTTATGCCACAGGAGCACTGGAATGTTCCGCTTCGGGTGTTTTATTTAAACACAGAAATACACGTGGCTTCTCACCACTAGTAATTTGAAAGGTAATAGGAGATACGAGGAGGAGCTGAAGTCCAATGGCCTGATAACAGTTATTTCTCCTGTGTGCATCCATGTTGAAGACATGATGAAATAATCCTTTTTTACAGGTAATTGTGGTTACCACCAGTCAAGGAATACACCTAGGAACTCGAGCTGCCTTGTGTGTGTAAAGAGCACTGAATACTGGGTAGCTAAAGATATTATCTGAAGATGCCTGGGAATAAAAGGGCTTACCAAAAATATGTTTTCTATTCTTCATACTGTTGCATAGCTCCATGGGTTTTAAAGAAAAAACTAGTATCCAAAAAAGCTGTAAACATGTTCCAAGTCCATAATAAGGTGGTTCTAGTGGAGCATGCAGGCCTGTGTCAGTCGGTGACGTGTTCTGGGGCTTAGACACCATCAGTAATAGCTGCACATCTGCTTGCATTTAGTACATCTTGATTTTAATGAGCTGGCTGCCTGGGCAGCAGGCTGTCTGGAGATAGCCACGGATGCCAAAATGGAGTGGAAGGACCATTAACGCCTTTTACCGCATCTTCCATCTCCGTTGGATTGCAAGAATAATAAAAGAGAGGATGAGTCTGTGTTTGAAGCTATTCAGCACTGCCTTCTTGGGCTGGATGTCAGAACAGCTTTCCAGGAACCTGGAAGAGAACAAACGCAAATCTCCAGTAGCACCTAATAACTTCAGGTTTCCAGCAAACTGGAAGAGGGTGATAAAAAAGATGTCTTGGCATCCCTGCCCTGCTTGTGTTGGCAGCCAGCTCTGACCCGGTCCTGTGAGTCGAGCGGGTTTGTTTCTGTGGTAGTTGGACCGCACAGAAGTAAAACGGTAACCTTAATAAAGCAGCCATCAAAAGGCAGCTGGAAGAAAAAGAATCTAGGTCTCGCGTTTTTAGAACGAGTTGTGATGGTTACAGTCAGCTTCCACAGCAGAATTATTGTAATTATTCTTGTTTCCTAAACGAGGGCGTGCGATTGTCTGGGGGAGCCGGAGCGAACGGCGGCGCAGGAGAGGCTGGCGGCCCGCGGCAGGCGCCTGGGGGAGCGGGAGCGGGACCCGGCGGCGGCTGGCACCCGCCCTCGGGGCGGAGGTTGGTTGGCGCGGGGGGAGTTTGGCGACAGGAGAGGAGACGGCGTGAGGGTGAGCGGAGGGCGACGGCAGCGGGCAGAGATGCCGCCGTAGGGCTTCGTTCGGTAAATGTGTTGCTTCTGTAGAGGAGGCTGATTGGGATGCAGCGGGAAAGAGGAGGGGGAGGAATTTTATCTCCTTCCCATGTAATACAGGATGCATTTTAGGATGTCAACCCAGTCTCCTGTCCAAAAAACCAAAACCAAACCCCTCTTAAATATCTCTAGCAGGCAGACTTTTTGACATGGTGATGACAGAGGTAAATTTTGCTGTGCGTTTGTTAAATTCATTAAGTTTGAGACTGTGTCTGCTTTGTCAGCCCCCTCAAGGCCAGGTCAGCTGGCTTGACTCGGCTCTGGGCAGGCAGCAGGACAAGCAGCAGTAAATTAATGTCGTAATGTTAAAAACGAAGCGCTGCCATCTGTAGTTGGCTGAGTCAAATACTCTCATTCCTCAGTGTTGCATCGTCTAAACTTGAATTAGGGAGGGAAAAGACCACTTCTGCATTACGTTCCTGCAGGAGGATTTTAAATAAACTCCAAACGCTTGTCCTGTCTGACTGCAGGCTAAGGCTGTGGAGATCTTTTGTTTTTTGGTGATCTCAACACGCGGAGCTGGGTACAGGAGTCTGCTGTTGTACCCCTTGTTTTCAATTCCCAAGGCAACTTCAGTAGAAAAGAGACAAGTCGCACCCAGATCTTCAGGCCGTGGGTAGAACACCACAGCCCGGGAGATGGGATGGAAGCTGAAGCTTTGTCACCCCTAGGATGTGGGGTGCTGTGGTTGATGCACGTTTTGGAATCCGCAGCTTGAGCCAGAACTGGCACCTTTTGAACCAGCCTGCAAAAATGACGAGGTATCAGCGGAGAGGAGAGGTCACCTGGGCAAGCAGGGAGCTGCAGATAACAAACGTGTCCTTTTGGCCTGGAATTGGCCGGCTCATGAGTGATGGGAGAACTTAGGGGATCACAGCTTCGCTTGTGAGCTCCAGCTCCCCCGGCAAGCGCAGGGCTCGTGCTCGGGGTGAAATACCCTTCCTGCGGGTGAGGCACTCGGCTGTGCCCTGCGTCTCGGGGGCTTCCTTCGGTGCCCTTCCGCTGCAGTGCCCGCCTGATTGACTGAAATGCCGAGCTAGTTCCGTTTAAAGCCGTGACACCGACCCCAGCATGGGTACACACCTTGTCCATCACTGCGCCAGTGTCCGTCTGCTTCCCAGGGAATTTTATGAGCCAAGCGACTTGTTGTCTCCCGGCTCTCCTAGAGCTGGGAAACCCAGAGCTCCTTGTGCTGTTCTGAGGACCGTTCTGGTGCACGTTGATTTTGATGTTTCAGTCGGTATCTACGTGCAGGGTGAATGGGTTGGTTTGGCCTCCGTCGGTGTTGAGTCGTCATGGCTGGTTAAGAGATGATGGTTAAAAAATGGCTTTGACCAAGAGACTTCTATCGAGGGGAAGACGCGAGAGCTGGATGTCTCGGTGCCTCTGGCAGGGTGTGTATTGCTCCCTTGAAGCATGCGATGGAGGTAGAGGAAGCAGCCTGAAGCCATTCACGTGCATTTGTCACGACATTAGCAGGTTTTGTCGTAAGTATGCGTAATGGTTGGGTTTGGAGCACGAGGTTGTTTCATCCCCGGCTGCACATCCGTAGCCTTAAATCCAGCTTCTGCTTTACTGAGTAACTCAGCTGAGAATGAAAAAGTCAGGAAGCACAAATCGGGTAGAGTTAGAGTTCTTGGCATTTTCAAAGAACCGAAAATAAGCTTTTTCACGTTATGATTTTTAAACGGGGACATTCGCTAAAACGTCACCGTACATCGTCAGTGCTACCCTATAACCTGTCGCTGGGGTAAGAAATGACACGGTTTGGTACCTTTACAGGTGTCTGTTGTCATGCACTCACAGTTGTCTGGCTGGTGGAAAACATCGTTTTGAGGATGTTAAAACGTGGGTCGAAGTCTTCGGGTCTTAGAAACGTGTCCTCGGTTCCTCTCTTTATCGTTCTATGGTTTCTGCTGTTAATTTTGGTAGATTTTTGTACATTAATGATGTCAAATTCATTACACCGAAGCAACTCTTTCTCTTGGTTCGACGCTCACAGTCAGATTCGTTTCAGGTTAGAACTGGAGACAGTGAAGTAACGAAGGATATCGGGTATTTCTGTATTTTTCTAAAATTTGCTTTGGAGCGCAGGTTCATGCCCCAAAGTTCCTGCTTTGTCCCAGAGTGACATTGCCCTTTTTCTTTTTAATTGAGAAGAGATGCTAAAATTGGAAGCATAGAGTAAGCATTCCACAGAGTCTTCTATATTTACTTTTTCACCTTCCTATGAATGTTATCGATTTAATGTGAAATTTCAAATTAACAGGAGATTCCACCCCTTTTTTGCTGTGCCGTGCGTAGGTGCGGGCTTGGTGGGAGCCACGGCAAGGAGTTGTAAATTCTGTGAAATTAAAAACGTAACGCAACGCCGCAAACCCCATCCGCAGAGAAAGCGGGCAGCGTTCTGGACGGCGATGCTTTCCGCGGCGTTGCACATGATGGAGCATCTATTTGGGACGCTCCGCCGTTCCGGTATCTCAGGAGAGCTTTCCCTGTCCCTCGCGCGCAAAAACTGAATAATTGAATTGGATGTTGACAGAATTTCAGAAAAAGAGCTGGGAGGGGTTCCAGCCGCCACGGAGGCAGCAGCGGCTCCCGCTGTGTCCCCGCCTGGTCCCGGCCACCGCCGGGGCTGGGTGTTTGGCCGCCGTGGAAAATCCCTTGCTGTTCTTCGCTCCCCTTAATTCAGTGAGGCCAAATGACCCAGCACAAACAACAGCTTACAGAATGACAGGCTAGAATTTTTAAAACCTGGTCTGGGGATTGCTGTAAGATTTGGTTGGGGTTTTTTTTGCCAGATTTGGGGGCAGTTGCCAGATTTGGGGTGGGGTTTTTTTGCAAGATTTGATTTGGGGTGGGATTTTTTTGCAAGACTTTGGGCGGGTTTTTTTAAATAATTTGGCTTAATTCTGCACTTAGTTTAATTTATTTACTTTGATGCACAAGACGGAGCATAAAAGCTACGTGGGTCGCTTTGGACATTGGAGGCTTTTTGTGGCTTTTTGCCTGGCGTTCAGTTCTTGCCTGTTCAGTGATGCCTCCTTCCACAGTAAGATTATATCCAGACAGCTTTCCTGTCAACCTTTGCTATTAATTTCCAATTAATTTTGTCTTAAAAAAAAAAAAGAAAGGAAAAAACCCACCCCCTGAGTTCCGCGGTGGGCGGCTGCCCAGATGCGGGGCGGGGATGGGCAGGCGAGGAAAGAGAAGCTTCATAGCGACGCTTTTTCTATTTTTTTTTTTTTTCTTTTCGTAGGTTAATTCGGTAAGAACGGGATTGGGGAGGAAGTGCGTTGTTCCAGCGTCTTGCCCCGTGGCGTTGGCGCCGGGAGGGCTGCCGGTGCCGCTGCCAGGGCCCGCGCTGGCTGGCGCGGTGACGCCGTGCGTGATGCCTCTCGGTCAGTACGGACGAGTCTTCCCCGCGTACGGCGTGCGGTGGCCCGGCAGCATCGGCGGCGGCCGGAGCGTGGCCCGGTTCTCGCCCCTCGGCAAAGCCTACGTGCAGACGTACCCGGTGCCGCTGCAGCAACCCGCGGCCGCCCCGCCGGGCCCGCGCCTGCGGATGACGTAGCGCGGTCACCTCGCCGCGACGATTCCGGCGTCGCCACGTGGAGTGTTTGCTCTGTCGCTGCCATACGTGTCGGGCGAGGCGGGGGTCCGGGTCGGGCCCGCCAGCGCGCACAGCCATACGCCGCACCCAGCGATCACTGTGAAGCGGTTCCACGGAGGACGGCTTGTTCGTTCCGGCAATGCCTGCTTGCGTTCCGTTGCCGCAGACACTTCCTTCTGTTGTGTTCTGGTGTTTCACACTTAGGATCCTGAAAGTCAATGCACTCGAATCGATGGCTAGAAAATTGTACGAGCCCCCGCAGGAGCACAGTGCCTTGAATTCCCGCTTCTCCGTTCCAGCTGGGAAGAGATGTAGAATTATTGGAAAGGTGCGTTTTATCTGCAGTCCGCTTGGGAGCTGGAGTTCTTCTTGTTCGCAAAGGTATTCAAGGTTTCCAGCTGACGTTCTTCATCAGTTCCATTCCGCTGTAAATGCTTTTATTTCAATTCATGGGTTGAGTTTTTGTTTCTGAAGCTTTTCAAAAAAATAATAATAATAATTGTGAGGTGAGGTTTGTTTGAGATGCCGATCCAAAAAGTGTCTGTGTTTGTACAAGGAGCAGTGAAATGCACATTTTAAAATGGGAGCGTTTACAGAGTGATCCACACAAGTTGTATGTAAGGACAGGTAACGGCTTCGGGTAGTGCAATCCATTCCCTTCCTCAGTCTTCAGTAAAGTTGTTGCAGACAGCAACTTATTTCTCTGGCAGGCAGGCAAACAGTTTTCTTCTAGATCAACAGCAATCTGGATTACATCTTCTTTCCCCTACTGGGCTTTTATAATTGAGTTACAAAACATGCATGGATTTGTAATTTAAGTGGAAAAAAAAATCTAACTGAAATCTTGATTGTAGAAGAATGCGCCTCGAGGTCGCTGTAAGAACCGTGTAAGTACCGCACGCGCGTGTCTTCCGCCTTCGGCTCGCCCCCCGAGGCGACGAACGCTGTTTTGCCGCTGATGTGCCGGCGGTGCGCGCGCTCAAACGGAATAAAAATGTGAAGCTGTCCTTTTCCGTATCTGCTGCTTCAGTTTTTGCAGTCTCACCACCTTTTTTGTCTGAAAGTTTGGGGTCTGGTTGCGTTTTGGCTTGAAGTTTTAACGACAGTCGCGCCCTGGGTGGCGTGGACACCTCTCTGCTGTTGGAAAGACGCTTTTTGCCCGTGTTGCCGCGCGCAGAGTCTCCGCCTGCACCTCTCGCTCTACAGGCACAAGATCCCCGCCGAACCCGATGCGCTGACGGTAAGTCTTCCGTCGCCGCGAAGCGCAAAGGGGGAGCATCCCGGCGATGGCGTTTCGTAGGGTCCGCTGCCGGGCAGGGGGGTCCCGCGCTGCCAAGCTGTGAATTGTGTCATTCTGTTCTGCTCTGAGCATTCTGTCTAAATTATTTGGTTTGTACCCTTTGGATATATTATTCCATCAATTCAGTTGGAATTGGATTTTATAGACGATTACGCAGAGTCTTCTGCTCAGGCGAAATACCGACTGCAGTAAGAGATTTCTGTTCTCTGTAACATGTACCTTTGATTTGTTTGGGTTTTCTAGATTCACGTCTGTATGCTTCATGAGCAAACATGGAAAAGATGTTCTCACTCCCGTGTTCCTTCGGCTTGCACTGAATCTGACCGTTTATGTCGCTACTGCCTGTTGTATAGCCCATCCCCTGTACACTGACAAAGTCAGCGGCACTAAAAACCCCGAGAAATTGTATAGATGAAAAAGAAGAAAAATAAACATTTTGTGCTTGAAAACTGTGTGGAAAACCCAGTGTTTTTCTAAAATGTAGAACTGTGTCCGTTGCCAGCTGTCCCGGGTAACCCTGCGCTTGTTTTCCAGACTCCTGCCCCTCGGTTTGGGTCGAAGGAGCAGCTGCGATGCCTCCGGCGTCTCTCGGGTTCTGCCCGTGACCGCCGCGTCCCGCCGCTCGCAGCCGTTGGAGGGAAGCGGTGCTCCGGAAGTCGCCGAGTGCCGCCCCACCGGTCACGTTGCCCGAAAGCCCTGCCCGCTGCCGTGCTCGCGGTGTTACGCTGCTACGGGGCCGAGCCGACGGGACCGTTGAACGGGTGCCATCAAGCAGATGGTGTCTTCGGCGTCGCTGGTGGTGCACGTGAGGATGCAAGAGTTTGGTGGGCGGTGAAGGAGGCCCTTGGGCTGTGTCTCTCCGATGCTGCGAAGTCCTGGGGAAGCCCTTTTAGCTTGATCCCGGCGCCATTTCAATGCGAGGAAGCGAAGAGACGCAGGGCAGCCCCGCCGCGAGCACCCTCGTGGCAGTCGCTGTCGTGGGCGCAGGCTGCGGGAGAGCTTAGGAAAGGGCACGCAGGAGGAGGTTTGATGCTCCTGGTTCCACCTTCCCGCGTGCCCGACCCGCGCGGCTCGGCTGTACGTGCTGCGCGCGTTGGCGTGCCCGCGGCCCGTGCGGCAGCTCGCCGGGAGCCCTGCTCCCCAAGCCAGCGGCCGCGCTGCATGCCAGGCTGAAACGCAGATTTCTAGCGGGCAACTCCCTAACTGTTGCGACTTCAGCTGGTGCTGGGGCCACGTAATGGCTCTGAGGTTGCCATTTGCATTTCGATATTCATGATTTTAATTTTCTGATAGCCATCCCGGCTGCCATTCGTCTGACTATTACCTTCAAGCTGTGTTTGGTTACCCTCCATCGTGCCAGTTGTGTCAAAGGGTGCTTTGAGCCTCAGCAGCAATTAAGCAAGCGACGTGAGAGGAAATAACCAGCACAACTTCTTGAGCAGAAGGTGAGCAAAGGAGCGAGAGGGGCCCGAGGGGTCCGCGCTGCACCGTCGGAGGTGGGGGGTCTGTACCCAGAAAGACATTCCCCCGCAGATCCCACAGCTGGACTGATTTTATTCCTGACTCTGAACATTGCTTTGGCGTGCCGCAAACGGGGGTCAAACCCGCGGGGTGGAGTTCCTCACCTCGTCGGCTGCAGCCGTGCCTGGTAGCTCTGCCATCTCCCGACGTTCCCAGCACTGCTCTGCCAGGACACAGGTGAAGTCAGTGCAGATCCTCAGCTTTAAACACGATGTTTCGATAGGGGAGGTGGCAGATCCCTCAATTTTCAATCTCTTAGAAGTTATAGAAACTTCATACGAATATTGAAAGAATTTTTTAAACTGCCAAGTCACGCACCCAGTGATTTGGAAATGCCAAATTGGGTTTGCCCATCCGCCGTTGGCTTGGGTTCCCGGTTGCCGTACGTCAGGATGGAGTATCTAAGCGTGTCATTGCATCCTGTTTTGCCACGGCATCCCCGGCTTGCTTGGCGTGCGGGTGGGTGGCGAGGGGGGCCGCCGGCGCGGCTTCTCTGCCGTGGGGAGGCGAGGCAGGTAGCAGGAGGTGGTGGGGAGAAACGTTCGAGTGGTTTAAGCCTCCTCTGCACATCGTGAGTCAACCTCCCTGACACGGATTTCATGCAAAAGAATGATGTAAAATTGTCCCTTGCGTGTTTAACTTTGGGCTTCATCCCACAACTTTCAAGAGGAAATATTACTTAACTATGACTTTACACTCCAAAGCGCTCCTTTTTTGCTCTCCTGCATAACTTCTTTACTGTTCTCTGAAAGACTTGACATTGGCTGGTGTCAAAGACGAGATGAGGGATTGACCAGGCCACACGTGACAGTCTCCTTGCTCCTTTGGAGATATTCATGTTTGGGAAAAGAGCATTCTCATGAGAAGCGGCAGCGTTTCTGAAATGAGCTTCTTAATCACGTTGCAGGTTTTGCCGTTTGGTAGTTGTGGAAGGAAATCCCTAATGCTTTTGAATCGGTCGTTAGTGTAACTTGGCTTTGTCAATGGTTGCTCTTTCTCTTCAAGGATTTTTTTTGTTTGTGGTCCCCGTGCGCTATTTTCCATTCTGAGAAGATTCAGAGTTTTTCCAGACAAGCCCCGTGGACTTAGCACTTGGTGGGTCCGTGCTGGTGTTGTTCAGTTAGTGCAGGTCTGAGCTGGAAGAACATCCATCCTCCTACCTTCTTTGGAAGCTGGTGTTGGAGAGTTGGAATCAGAATTCTCCCTTCTGAAATTATTTGATGTCAGCGTTGCTTTCCCTTCTCCCCCCCCAATTAAGCAAAGGGTTCAAGTCTTTTTGACGAAGACTGATGTCTCCGATGTCTGCTAATACAGGAGAACCCTCCCTAGTTTTCTGCCTTGCTGCCAACTAGCCCCCTCCTGAGTGTTCAACAGATGCTGTTGAAGTGTTGGCTTGGAGACAGGAGTCGCAAGCGAGATCGTTCGTGACTGGGTTTAATGCCTTCGTAAGGTTCCCTGGCGCTCTCTGGTTCCTCGCCTGCCCTTCTCAGTCCCGGGTTGCTGGTGATGCTTGTGGAGAAGGACAGCAGTGCTGGAGAGGCGCCTGGTTGCTGAATGTGGGCAAGGTCTCTCCACAGAGTGTGTGAGGAGGGAGTCCACGCGCTCTTCGCTGCAACAGGTGGATGAACACCTTGCTGTGGGACTGAACTGATAAACCGGCGTGGAATTCCTTGCCGTGGTTACTTATCATTGACTGAATCCTCCAGGAGCACTGCTTTGATTTGGGGTGCTGGGCGGTGGCTGGCTGGTCCTTGGGCAAGGCTGAGCTTCAGCTGGGTGTTTGGGCAGGCTGTCTGGTGTGCTGATCCTTGTGGCGTTTCTTCGGAAGGAACCTGGTAAATACGATTATTTTCCTGTCTGTATACTCCCGAGATGAACCATTGATCCGGTGGGAATCGTCTTGGGACGTCTGAACGGGGCGATACTTGCTGTTCCGGGCCGGCGCTGCAGATGCAGCCGGAAGGGGATGTTCCAGCCTGGAACACGCTGGTTCTTTTATGAGTGCAGATAAGCTCCAGAAGCTCAACGTAGTGAAAGGGATCTTAGGAGCTGTCAGATTACAAATTCTGCATTATGAAAGGATTTGTTGCTGGGAGGGATTTGGGTCTGCTGTGCTGCTGGCGTTGGCTGTGTCAGTAAATAGATTACTCGTAACTCATTCATCTGAAAGTCAAGCTTGTACCGGGAGGCAGCGACTGTTGTAAATTATGTGGTCCTTTCTGCTTTTTTTTTTTTCTCTCCCAGAACAATAGTTGTAGTGTACTATCACGATTGCTGTTGTGTATGTCGGATGTATACTGGACTAGGAAACTTCTCCCTTGAAATAACTTAGACGGGAGAAGTTTGGAGGCTGTGTCATTCAAGCTTTCAGCCTCACATGCAAAGCCTCAGGAAGCTTTAGATTTTGCTTGGTAAGCGTGGAGACGCTGCGCATAGGTGCTGACCTACTACTTTGATAGAGCATCTGTTACAACAGTGAAGCTCTTGTGAGAAGTTCGTGGTTTGTCGAAGTCTGGTGAGCAAGGGAAGCTCGGATTTCTTTTGATGTAGTGTCACGGCGTGTATTTAGCGTGGTGGTGTAGTCGCACATTCACGAGGCAGAAGGAGGAGCTGGGGTTTTTTATGTTTTTCCCCTGGGAAAGGAGCAGGCCCCCATCCTTTGCCCTTCGTTACCGAGGCACCGCTGAGCGCAGCCACGGCACCGCTGCTCTCGAGGAGCTGCAAGCGACGGGATGGGCAGGGCGAGAGCCTCTTCAGCCACTCTGCCAGGGGCTTTCTGTGTCTGTCGTAGCTTTTCTGAGGTACTCAGGGCTTGGACACATTGTCAAAACCTGGGAAGTTTGAGAAGAAATAACCAACTGCCAGTCCTTCTCAAACGCGGGCGTTCTTTAGGTCTGACATAAAATACCCAAAAAAAGTATTTTGCTGTGTGTTGGTTTTTTAATTACTCTGCAAACAAGGCACAAAACTTCCTCAGCGTTTGGGTTTTGTTCATCAGGCTAGAGCGGCTATATCTAATACTGTTCTCGCTGTTGGTCAGCAGCTCCAGGATGTGCGATCACTGCCTGTCTCCCATCGCTCTCCCCAGCACCGAGAAAACTTTGAGTACAACCGCGTTCACCGAGCTCTGCGGTGCTGTTACCCTCTCAGTCCTTGGCTGGAAGTTCAGGTGGACTTCAGACTAAGAGGTCAGGAGGTTGTCCTTGGGACGTGGGCCACGCGTCTGCGAGGGTTGGTACGAAGAGCCAGGCACCCGGAGCGCATGCTCTGGTTTTGGCCTTGTGGCTGTAACTGGGGGTCGGGCTCACTGCTGCCTTAAGGCTTTCCCCGTTACCTGGAGATCATTCATTTTGTCTTGTTTTGTTTTCCTGGCTGAACGTCTCTGCCAAATGCTGGTTGTCAATAGCCAGCAGATGTCGAGAGCGGTGGCGGATTCAGGTGGGTCTGCAGAACTGATGGCGATCAGAAGCTCGGGGAGGAATTACGATCGAGACGTGACTTTTACATCCTTGAAAAGCGATTCTTCCGACGAGCGGGCAGAGCACGGAATGCAGGAGGGAGAAAATTGGGACCGCATTTAATAAAAGCAAAGCCTAACGCGTGGAGAGCAGCAGGAGCTATGCCAAGCGCAGACGACGCCTGTTTGCGCTTTCCCCCAACGTCCCTTGCCCTCTCTGCTATTCTAAAAGACTCGCTGCATTTTCTTGGACAGCATCTAGCAAGCTGCGTGCCATATAAAACCCGGCACGCTTGCAGACCCGATAACCGCGTGCATGTTTCTGTGCATAGAGCGCAGGGCTTTGCATGTCCCCGCGAGCGTGCCGCCAGCGCAGCCGACGCGTGCCGGCGGGACGCGTCCCGTGGGGAGCGGGGGATGCGTGGTGGCACCTCGTGTTGCTGCTGCTTCAGCCTGGTGCTGTGCGCGGTGGTCTGGTGCTGGCATTTCAAGCCCGCGGCATCTCTGTGCCCTCCGGGGTCCGGCCGGGCATCTCACCCTGCGAAGGGTGGTGGAGGCAGATGGGTCCCATCCCTGCCTCGTGTGCTGCTGGCATGGAGTACGGCATCTCTGCTTCCTGGGCGGGCGGAGGGTCCTAGGCTTGGCTCCGTTTCCGTCGGATGGTGAGGCGAGCATGGGCGTGCTGCCAAGGTGCAGGAGAGCCGGTGCCCGCGTCGTGCCGCCGCAGCCGGCCATCCCTTCCACTACCTCCCGCGCCTGGCATGCCACGCCGCGTCCCTCTCCCTTCCCGACTCGGCAACAGTCCCACAAACCGCGGCGAAGATGGGGCGTCTTCGCTGGCTTTCTCCATTTCTGCCTCCTCGGAGAGTAGCTCTGCTCCCGCGGGAGCCGGGGCTCCGGTCGGGGTGGCTCCCAGGGTGCTTGGGTTCTGCCGCCGGCGTAAATGTCATTCTGCTTCTAAGCTTTCCGCACGGCACGGGCGATGTCTTAATGGAGGATTTCGATTTCTGTTCCCCTGCGGTGCCCAAAACGCGCGCAGCGGCTGGCACGCTTTGGCAGAAGCATCTTCTGCGCATTCCAGGTCCATGACCTCGTGTGGCCCTCTTGGGTTTTTGGGTTTGCCTATATCTGAAATCCATATGTGGATATTTTATTTTTTTTCTTTTTTAGATTCTGAAAATGAGATCATCAGTGACCGACACGTGGCCCCCTCAGCTACGGTGCCAAGCACGAGTCCCCGCCGCGGCTAAGGAGGAGGAAGAGGAAGATCGGAAGTGATTTATCATGTGTGAGAAATTCTGTGCCGTTCTGCTCCGTTCGACGCAATTTTGTAACTTCTTTCTAATCTTTTTTTTTATTTATAGTTGGAAATACAAAAATGTTATGCAAAAAAAAAAAAATAAAGGAGAATTATTTTGGGGGAAAAGGATTTTGGTCCAAACTGTTCCCTTCTGTTGTGAGCCAGGTTCCCGTGAGCAGCGGCTGGAGGAGAGGGAGGAGGCGGCGGCACTCCTTCAAATGCTTTTTGTTTCACATAGTTAATTGTAATTTAAGCAATTTTCCAAAAGATAAGCTAGGCACGAGTATTCAGATTCTAGTACAAGGAAGATAAGTTCCAATTCCATTTACATTCTCGACGTTCTTTTGTAAAGATAGTACTCTCGTTTAAATCCGCTTAAATCAAGTACAGAAACCTACAGAGGCTTCACCAGAGACGAAGTTTGTACTTGTCACTTCCCTTTTTACCTCTTGCTTTTTCCTGTAGACCGGCTGCGTTCTCTTGCCAGAGTTCAATACAGTCCTCGAGTCACTTCTGGTTTTAAATGTAAGGCTAAAATCCTTCTGCAGATGAGTTGGTAATTGGAGCAATTTTTAAGAGACTTTAAAGTGCCTTTGACAAGCTAAAATGATGTAGTGGGAGATTTTTTTCTTGATTCACTGACGATGGGTTTCAGCTGTCTCCTAGGTTGAGGTGATGTACAATATAGTTTGCAGCAATAATCTTATTTATTATGAAGGACAGCTCAACTTTTTTTTTCTGTTAGAAAGATGGCTTTTAGCACCGTTCCTAAGGAACGGGAACGAGTGCTGCTCTTGCCGTTACATTTGAGCCCTGAACTCTTCCGACCCTCTGCTGCTGTGCCCGGGGTCCTCGGCGCCTTCCCTCCTAGACAGGTCCAGACCACGCTGTCCTGACCTTCTCGCTCGGTTCTGATACCAGAGAAACAGGAGTTTCTGTTTGCCCCGAAGCCTCTCGGTACCATCCTTCCTCGCAGCTGGAGCCTGGCGTATCGTTACGTTGTAATCCGCCATGTCTGTCTCTTCCAAATCTCGGTTCTTAAATAATAAATCTTATTTTGATGCTGTCGTCCCCTATTTCCTTTCCACCTCGGCTTCTCCTGCCCGTCAGCGAGGGCGATGAAAGCGCAGGTGGGTTGAGATATATTGCTGAAGCTCGAGAGCCCTGAAGCAAAGAACCATTCACACACTTTGTAAAGTCAGAGTTTTGAAGCCTCAGGGACAAAACATATGAAATATATATATATATATATATGTGCTAACTCTGTGCTTCTCTGGGGTGTCTCCTGTCCTGCCCCGTCCAAGGAAATGGCAGTGATCTCCCGTATGACAGCAGGCGCTGGGTAAGTGGTAAAGGCTGTCACGAAGTTGTTGCTTGCCTTGGGCTCTCCTGCTTGTAGGAGGGACTGGGCCTGTTCCCCGTCCCAACGGGTGGGAGATGTGGGGTCTGACCGAGCGCTGCATCTCTCGTTTTCCGTTGTGGTTGCTGGTGTCTTTCCCTTGGCTGCCAGCACAGCTCCCTCGCCCGGCGGCACACTGGGGGCAAGGCTGTCGCATCCCTGACCTGCTCCTCCAGGGATGAGTCGCTAATTCCCGTGATGGTGGAAACACAACACCGTACCCTCACCTCAGATTTTTATTCCCTAGAAGTTGAACAGGCTGCTTTCTCCAGGGAAATCCCATGCTGGGTCTCCTGGGGTCTGGGTCAGCTTCAGCGTGGGCAGCCCTCGCCTGCTTTTCTGACGCCTGACCCTCTTCGCTCCTCCTGCAGCCCCTCGGGCTCCTCGCGGCTGCAGGAAGCCAATCTCCAGAAAAGTAGTTTGAAAATAATCTATTAATATGCAGATTAAGGATTAGCACGAGGATGAAAGACCAGGAGTGAAAACTGTAGCAAACCCTGGATGGTGGTGGTTCGCCGCTCGGCCAAGCCCATCTAGCTTTAGATCATCTCTCCTGCACAAGGCTGCTCCCTCTCGGGAGGGTGCTTACTGCTGGCAGTGCGGTTTGAAATAAAAGCCCAAAGAGGTGCTCCAGGCCCTTGAGCTCCTCTGGTAGGAACCGCTGACCGGCATCCTCTGCAGAGGAAGAGCTGGGCTTTGGTGCTTTGCCTCCCGGCCTGCTGTCTCCAGTTTCTCTCTTCCTTGCAGAGCAGTAACAAATGTCCTCCTCTCGATGCCATGCCAAGCTAGCATTATGGTTTGGATTTTAATCAGAAACGTTTTCTGCTGGCCGTAATCAAAAGCCCGAGCAGGTGAGTACGACCGGTACCAGGTTTAACATCGCGCGTAAGGGTGAAAAGGAGAATTACAAAGACCTGAGCTCCAAAACGCCATGCTTAGTCCCTGCTGCCATCAAGGTGCTGCCACGTTCTCACAGGGAGGGTGGACGTGCGTGTCCCGGTTCACGTCCACACTCAGCTCGGCAGGGCTGGGGCGGCGCGGTGGGGACCGGGGACGGGGGCCGTGGGTGGGCAGCCCTGTCCACCTGCCAGCCAGCAGCAGCCCAGCACTGCCCGTGATGGAGCCCCATGGGTTTGACCCTGGGCTGCTGGGAGGGAATTGCTTCCAGCCTCCTTGTTCTGAGATGCGCGTGGATTTCTTTGCCGAGGCGATGAGATGGGGCAGCTGTGCGTGTCCCGTGCCGCCGGCTGGCTGGAACAGCAGGGCCGAGCAAGGGGCACCTACAGCAGCTCTCTTCGTTGCGCCCATGAATATTTCAAGGCGTTGGTGATGTCTCCAGCTCCGTTTGTCTGCTCGGAGCCGCCGGCAGTCTCACCGTCTCCTCTGAACACCTCGGGTATATTTGCCATCCTCGAGGGGCTAGCTCTGCGCTGAAGCTACCGCGGTGTTCCTGGACAGCATCACCTCAACCACCGCCTTGGAGCCCACCCTCTGAGCGCTGCCATTGCCTTTGCCGCTCGGCTCAAGTTCATGGGAAGCCCGGGAGGGTCCTCTGCCAGCGCCACTACCTCTTGGGAAGCCTCTGACTAATCGTTCCCCAAAAAAATACTCTCCCATGCTACCCGTGAGTCGCTGCAGGTCACACGAGCCTTACCACCTCTCGTAGAAACACCTCTTCGGGGAAAAAAACCCAAACCACCCTTCCAGTTCGGTGCTAGGGGTTATGAAAGCAGTCCAGCACGCTTGGTTTGGAGCATGAGCGTGCCCGTAAGAACGGGACTCCTTGGTGTCGGCTGGTTATTCTGGAATTGCTTGGAATGTAAAGCCAAGTGTTTGAGGAAAAAATTCAGTTTCTTGCAATCCAGTGATGGACAGCATCGTTACGAGGTTTAGAGAGAGTTGTACAAGATGAAGATAAAAAACAACTTGTCTTTAGCTAACTTGTGGACCAACGCCTAGAGGCTGGTCTCCCAGTTTCCTCCATCCCAAGGTGGGGATGTAAAGCAGCTGAAGTCTTGGGATAACTTTTGGTAAAGGTTTTCTGGGTTGTCGGTACGGAGTATCCTTACAAATTCAAACTGTCCTCGGGGATGTCCTTGGAGTCAGGCCTCGGCTTCAAGATTTTCCGTGATCTGTTAATCCTCAGTGTGTAATCCTCACAGAAAACCAGTCTGAGTTATCAACTACCCCTCAGGCTTCTACAACAGCTAGAGTAGCTAGTTAGTAAAGCTTTTGTAAGCGTGCTAACAGGCAGCCCTGCTGCTGTACAAGCTTAGCTATAGCTACACTGAGTGCGATGCTTTCCTCGCTCTTAGCTGAGACAAAGTGATGGCTCCTAAATCCCCCCCGAGAGCCCAGCTTTGGGGGCTCCTAAATCCCCTCCGAGAGCCCAGCTTCAGGGGCTCCTAAATCCCCCCCAAGAGCCCAGCTTCAGGGGCTCCTAAATCCCCTCTGAGAGCCCGGCTTTGGGGGCTCAGTGGCTGAAGATCCAAGGCACCCCCAAAACTAACCGAGCAGGTACGTTTGGGTGACAACTTCTCTGCTCCGACAAAGGAATCCGGAAGAGTGACGGGGCTGATCTGTCGGGCGCTTCTGAGATCTACTCATAAAACACGGAGTAAGTACCAAAATGCTCCTCGGCTGCAGGGTTTCGGGGATAAAGCGACTTGGGCTGTAGCTTGTCTCCAGTTGGATGCGCTGAGCGTAACGCTGGTACCAACGCAGCTCGGGGCAAAGCAAGGGGAGACGTTTAAGCCTGTGTGTGATCCCAGTTCTGACCCAACGATAGGTCCTAAGTCGCGCTGCGGTGTGTAAGGCTGTGGATCCCAGGCCAGCAGCACGGTTTTAGCCATGGGCATCCCCATCACGCGGGTGGGTCACCCCTGAGCAGAAGCGTGCGGTCAGCCGGAGCAGCAAAGTTACCCTTCGTGTGTTGTGCGCTTTTCATGGACCCATAACGAGCGTTTAGGTAACGGGCTGAAGTTCCTTAAACTTCTTTCCATGCTCTTGGGCTGCTTTTGTCCTGGGAAGCCCTACGTGGCCGCTCCGCCGGCACAACCCAAAGCCACGTGCCAAGGGGCGAAGCTCGGGTGGGTGCTTAGGAAAAGCGGGGCTTTACGAGCTGGAGAAGCTGCAACGGGCGCGCTGGGGGCTTCAGCAGCTGTTGAAGGGGAAGGATGGGGGAACTTGTAGAGCAAAGGGGGTGTGCCTTGGGCTCTGCTGGGCAAGGACTGTTACAAACAGCGTTACAGTTTGTGGAAGAATTGTGCTGGTTTTTTTCCCCTGAAACAGGGGAGTTCTAATAATTATTAAAGCAATAAGTAAGAATGCTTGATATATTAGAACAGCTGTGCGTTTTTCAGAAAGAAAATTTTAATTTGACAACATTAAATTTGCCAAAATTTACTTTTGTGGCAATGAAAGTAAATAATTGCAAATGTTTAAGAGCGTAGCTGAAGTTTCCTGCTACAGGGGCTTCTGAAGCAGCAAAGCCTTTCAGTAACTACTGATTTGGGGCGGGAGGGGGAATTTAAAAGGTTTCAAATCCCCTCTGGATTTGTACAGTTTCTGCGAGGCTTAAGAGTGTATTTAAACGGTTTATTGTCTGTCCTCAGTTCCTTGGTGCTTTAGTGCTCAGAGCAGTAAAATTTCTTAGGGGGAAAAAGAAAAAAGGGATAAATTCAGTGCAACACCGGTTGGATGCTGGGGGCACATGAGGATATTTGAGGCTGTTAGATGTTGAACGAGGATTCCAGCGGCCGTTAACACAGTCATGGAAGTTGGGAGTCAGTTCAAAATGTCAAGCAATAGGAAGATCATTCTCCAACGTTTGCCAATTGCCGGCGAGCGCTCGGCCGGCCGAGGCGGTTGGGTCCGCCAGTCGGCTGCTGGCAGCGGGCGATGGGGCGAGCGCGTTGGAAGGGAAGCGTGTGTGGAGACTTGGCAGGACTCCGCAGCCCTTGTTGAGGGGCTTACTTCAGAAGGTGGCCTGGTTTTGTTGTCCTTTTGCAGTGTGTGTCGGTTTGAAACAACCCCATAAACCGGAGTCGCTGGAGCTCGGCATTGCTGCGCCTGCCTTTTGGTGGCAGAATGAACCTTGATTTTCGTGTCCAATGCTGGCTGGGAACGCTGGGGGGAGCGGGGACGGGAGAAGGTGGCAGGCGGCTGGGAGGAAGACGCGCTTCTCCCGACGCGTCCGCCTTGTTGAGACGATCCCGGTGGTTTTGCTCTTGCCGGGGTGAAGTAACGAACAACCTAAAAATTACTGACAGCGTTGTGTCTGCTCTTGTGGTAGGATTCCAGGAACGTATTTCCGTATTTTTTTTTTCTGATGAATATTCATTGCTGAGAGGTGATATGAGGGAAAGATGGCAATTAGCAACGCGGAAGGGAAAATATTTCTGTTTACCGACCAAAGAGAAGTGAAGGGACACACATCTGGTAGAGTTAAACATGCAGAGACTTTCGTTTGTGCTTTTTCCTCCCATTAGTCTTTGCTGTTTTCTAACGTCTGTTATTATAAAAGCAAACAAGTAAAATTGTTCAAAAATTACCTGCCTGGGTGGCTTCTCGATGAGAAAATGTAGTTGCTGGAAAAGCAAAACCCCAGTACTCTATTTTCGATGGAACTGACGCTGTCAACACAGAATCACAGAGTCACAGAACGTTCGGGGTTGGCAGGGACCTCTGTGGGTCACCCAGCCCAACCCCCTGCCCAAGCAGGGTCACCCACAGCAGGCTGCACAGCACCGCGGCCAGGCGGGCCTGGAATATCTCCAGAGAAGGAGACTCCACAGCCTCCCTGGGCAGCCTGGGCCAGGGCTCCGTCACCCTCAGAGGGAAGAAGTTCTTCCTCGGGTTC
>Ga0065711_1029208_pt1 | contig 37138 bp, 15 predicted proteins | sample Hoacrofraction12_FD_59098 | JGI IMG/M metagenome (GOLD analysis project Ga0065711, IMG submission 59098) | Hoatzin crop microbial communities from Cojedes, Venezuela - Epithelial fraction 12 v2 (version 2) | ecosystem: Host-associated > Birds > Digestive system > Esophagus > Crop | place...
CACCCCTGGCCTTGGCATTCCAAGCCTAGGCTCATCCCTAGTGAGCTGGGCAATATCCCCTTCCCCCTTCGAACCTAGTTTAAAGCCCTCTCAATGAGCCCCGCCAGCTCATTTGAATATTCTTATATTCAAATTAAACTATGCAGTTTTCAGGCAATAAAAAAATCAAACACAACAGAATTGTATTTGTATTTAAAGAAATCACCACAATATTTATGATGAATGCAAATTAATAGCAAGAGACCAAGGCAAAACCCTCACAAATGCAATGACAATACACCGAGCCCAAAGAAGCCTCAGGTCATATAACTTGTCACAGAGTAAAAGTTTACTCGCTTTGTCCCTTTATGTGTAGATCGTGATCAACTGTGACCATCTTTATCTCCGCAGGGTGCAGATGTTAGCATCATCCCCACTCCAAGTGCGGTGGGAGGAAATTCAGGGGCTGTACCATGCCCTCTCTGATTAGTTCCCACAACATGGATACTCGTCTCCACAAGCTTGGGACTCACAACACCAAAAGCAAACCACTGCGATGGGAGGTCATAGAAAGCCAGATTTGATGGGGGGGTGTCTTTGGAATCAGGAGCTTTGGGGCAGCATGGCACATTCAAGCATTTTCAGACCCTTTTTTTCCACAGGCACAGCCGGATTTATTCAGATCATCCTACTTTAGACCAAGGGACAAGCTCCAAATCCCACCCTACAAGTGTCAGACTCCCCAGAGTGACTTGATGGGGTTCCTGCAAAAGGCACAACCCTTATTTGCAATATAGCTGCCCAAGAGTTGAAAGGCAGATCTATTTTCCCAAGAGAGCGACTATGAATTTAAGAGCACAGCAATTTATGACACTATAAGCATTCCAGGTCAAAAGTGGTGTCCAGTTTGAACCAAAATAAAATCACTTAGGAAACTCATAATCAGAATTCCTTCCTCCTTTCATCAGCTGCACTTCATCTTCAACATAAAAACTCACTGTGATGGACTAAGAAGGATAGGAAACATTTGCATTAGGATTCCTAGCTAAGAATATATTTTCATGTAAAGCATGAGGGCAGAAATTTAATCCTCATGCAAACTGCTAAGCTGGGTATTCCTCAGCCAAGTCCCATGGCAAAGAAGACTCGCAGTCACTGTGTCAAACACAAAGCAGTGATGTTCTGGCAGCTTTCAGTGTGTGCTGTCCAAGACTGGAGCTTCTGGCATTCCCAGATAAAATCTGGGAGCACACCTGCTAAACAGCAAGCCTGAATATCTCAATAGGCCCCTCAGTCCTCTGTTTCACTCCTCTGTTCTTCCTCCTCCTCCTCACTTCTCTGCTATTCTTTTCATATCCCAGTTCATGCTTAACAAAAAAAAGTTTGAGAAGTACTACCTCCATTCCTGGTTTAACCTAATTGAAGCTAATAATAATATTAAAGCAAGCATGCATTTTCTTCACAGTGTCTTGGCTTTTTGCAGTATCTTAGAATTCTACATATTTTGTACTTTGTTCTAAAAATCCATTAAAGGCTTAGTAATTGGCAATGAGCACGTTATCATGAGTATTGCTGTACCCAAAACCTAGAATAGGTAGGAGGGAAAAACAAAACTAGCAGATGATTATTTCAGAAGCTCATTGAAGCTGGACCCTAATATCTGCTTATAATTCTTTCGATGCCATTAATTCTATCACTTTAATTCTGCTGATATATTAAGTTACTTGTGCTTTCACTAGGAAATTTAAGAAGCAGGAGGTCAGACCTCAAATATTTTCTTTCTTATTAGAGACTATAGAGATAATCCAGGATTTATGGAGTGTTTTGGGCTTTGAGGCAATAGCTACTGGTGGATGAAATGTTTTATGTATTGCAAAGGGAAGGGAAACCGTCAAAACAGAGCAATGTATTTCTGCATAGTCTCTTGAGCAGAAAGCGTAAATGTCTGGTTATTATTTCTGATTTGCTTTCAACTCTTCAACTCAAGTTTAAAGATGATACAGAAAGATTAATCCTTAGAATTGTCTGTCTCAGATGCTATAGATGTAAATGTATTTCATTAAAGGGGGAATGTGTTTAAATAGGAAAAGTAATCAAGTGGAATCTCAGCTCATAGACATCAATGGAAGCTTTTGCATTGCTTTCAGTGGAGCCAGCTTTTCACTAAGACATTGCATTTAAAAATCAAGCAAAATCTATTTCTTTTTTCTCACGTCTCTGTATTTCAGAAAAAAAAAATCAGTCACTGAAGCTCAGTGAACAAAGAAATATTAAAATTCCAAATTAATCTTGTTCAACTCTGTAGCTGTGCCACTGAGACAGAAAAATGGTTTTGGAAATCTGCCTATATGTTAGCACAATTATTAAATGTAGCCCCTAGATGGTGCTGCTAGAAACGTTCTGGCAAGTCAACCAAACATATAGACAATTACACCTAGGAAAATCTATTTATCAGTGGTGGTGAAGTTTACACCAACATTTACCTTGTTCTTTACCTGAAAGTCTGTGCTTAACATTCTTGGGTGTTTTTTCAGTATGTAACTAATGTGAAAAAGTCATACTCATGAAAGTAATATTAAGTGATGTTAAATGATATCAGACTTCACACCAGAAATGTGAAAATATCTGCACCATCTGACAAACCCCTTTTAATATTGCAGGAAGGTTGGCTAAAAGCTCCCATTGTAGTGTTTCTAAGGGTAGGATTGGCCTCATCTAACTTTCAGAGTGGCCTTCAGGTCCACATTCGTACACCGTATTTTATATATCTCTGTGTGAACTATGTGAACTTGTCTTTCAGCTAGTGCTCCAATGGGATACAAATCTCCTGTGTTCTGTCTGTGACCCCCATGAGGATGTCTTAGGTGTATCCGGATATCTCAAATGGTAAAAGAAACCTGTATATAGACAGCTGAATCCTGATCTTGGCATTAATTTAAATGAATTCCACATGTAATTTAAAGAGAGAGAGTAACTGAATAACCAATGTTATTCTGGAGGCCTTGGAAATCAACAGCATAAGATAACAAAAGCTTTCTCATACTTATCCTAAAAACAAAAAGTACTTCATATTTCATGAAAACACATTATAGAGCAGTACAAAGCCATCAGCTTTGATTGTCTCTCTACTTCTTTCCCACATCCTACACTATAAGGACCAAGCTCAAGAGACAAGCTGACTTTGAAACCTAGCTACTAAATTTGCTTCAGCCATCTGAAAACGGAATAGCATGCAAAGAAACCAAACCATAAACATGTTCCCTGTAGGCAAGTTGAATACAGGGCATTGTCACTATCACAGAAAGTTAACGAAAGAAGAGATTTTGCATCGTGGAAGGCAGCTTCTTTTCCATGGCTGGCCATAAGATTAGATGGATTAGGTAAGAAACAAAGCATGAAGGAAGGTATGTGTTAGTATCTGCCAGCAATAATTGTGCCTTGCTGAAAGTACAACTTGGAAAAAGTGCTCAGTTGAATTCCTCAGCAGTAGATGGTGACACATATATGCTTCTGCCTACCCTAGAAGATAGCATTAGCCAGTGTTGTCTTTGGACTTCACAAATTTGTGTCAGAAAAAGCCACTCAGAGGAAGTCCACCTGATAATCCATTGGCCTATACATTATTCGCCTGCATACAGTGAATACAAAACAAATTGAAAATACTCTCCTTTTTCAGTTGCAGCATTTTTACAATTATTTTGCCAGGGTATCCCTACCCAAGGTTTTTTGGGAAAAAATGGTCTACTGAATTTATGGCAACACAAGGCTCCAGATCCATCATCCACAGGACCTTTATTTTATACCATTGTGTCGCAACACCAGAGGCTGTAACTCATAGTTGTCATCAGTGCCTTAGACTACCTGACAGGTTTTTCTGTTCTTTCTACAGTGACATTTTGACATTTTGGAATTTTTGTTCTGATCTATGAGCAAGTAGGTGAAAGAGAAGCTCATGTGTAAGTCATGAGACAAGACCAAACAGCAAGAACAAAGGTCAACAGTGGTGTCCCTCTAATCTATATACGCATAAGGCACTCTGAGGATGGGTAGGTAACATGCCTACTGTATAAAACACAAAAATGTACCAATAGCTAACACATCTCTAACTAGATAACTCCATTTCCTATGTAATTGGGAGGAAAAAAAAAAAGCTAACATTAAAAAGCACAGAGTTTTTCAAAACGGCAATCATATTAAAAGAAAGAGAAACACCATCCAGAAAAAGACTGGTTTGGGAAGCAAATCTGAGAGATCTGATCATCTCATGCCTAACAATAAATGCAGGTGACATCAAGTGCCAAAGGAAGGAAAATAACTAAGAAATTTACACAAGCATCACACTTTTACAGACTGACCTCAAAGAACACTTTTATCTCTCATAGTCCATCTCTACCAAACTCACTCATATGAGTAAGAATCCATTCGGGGGAAAAAAAAAAAAAATAAAATTAAGGTGTCTGTAAAATTCTGTTGCTTTTTGTACATTCTGATGTGACTCCCATGATTTTCACCTTTGCTTGTTCTTTAATTTGTCATGACAAACCTGTAGCCCCACTTAGAATACGGAAGTGAAATACAGGATGTTATAAGTAAAAGTGACAGGGACATGCCAAAACTCAAAGTACGCTTCATACAGCACCCAGACAAAGGTTTTTAAAACATTTTATAAAGGCTAACCTGTCTCTACTCCCTTCTCTCATAATGACTATAATGCTATCCAAACGAAGGTCATTCTAGTGGAGCAAAGGGCAAAGAACCACAAATATCTCTTTGCAGTATGAGGGGTGACATAGATCAGAAATGTTTTCCATGTATCACTTGTGCAGGATCTATTTTGTGAGATGAAGATGTGACAATATACGTCCAGGCAACTTTGTGTTTACCTCCGAGGCAGAGCAGCATTACTGCTCTCCTCAGGGAAGCTCTCTCCAAAGAACTAGGAGAAGGTTTCCTGGCTATGTCTCCTGGTGCAGCTGGGACCCTGTGTCAGAGTGAGTCAGAGCCAGAGCACCAGCAACCACATAATCTGCACTGAACAATAATGTTTAACATTTCCAGTATACAACCCCAAAACCTGTTTTTCTGCTATTTCTTTGACATAACACCACACTGCAGAAGGAAAAATCAGCCCGGCTCCCAGTTAATCTACACCGGTGCAGAAATGCAGATAATTCCCCATCTGCAAGCTACCTTGAGAAGGCAAAACACAGCACAGAGAATGGCTGGCCCTCCTGTAATCCCCTGTGTCTTATATTTTGCAGAATTGAGGCCCACACATGTAGCACAGCTTAGTACTGCACTCCCACAGCATCAAATCTGCAAACACAAGCATGAGATTTGACCACACTCAGTCGGCGGCTTTCACCTTTTGGACGCTTCCCATTTTGTCTGCACTGTGCATGCTATAAAGCATGCTCTTTCTTTGGGGTTAACCAGATTGCTCTTTGGCAATAATGCTACAGCTGTTGGCCAAGCTGCTGAGAGGGTGCAGCGTGGGTGAGTTACAGCATGACAGGGCTGCACAGCACTTCAGTTCAATGAGCTAGGGCCAGAACTGAATATGCAGAGAGAAGTCAAAGGAATAGGTCTGTTATAAAGTGATCTGCTTTCTGTACCTCTCGCATTCTGGGAATCGATTTAGGATTTCCTAGGTGAGAGGTAAAGCCTCTGCTGTAAGGACACGTTGGGTGTGCATGGCAAAGTTTTGGTAGTGGGGGCTACAGGGGTCGCTTCTGTGAGAAGCTGCTAGAACCTTCTCCTATGTCTGGTGGAGCCAATACCAGCTGTCTCCCAGACAGACCTGCTGCTGGCCAAGGCCGAGCCCATCAGTGGTGGTCTTACCACCTCTGGGATAACATAGTTAAGAAGGGGGAAAAAAAAACCCTGGCAACTTTAGCTGGACAGAGCAGTGAGAATATGTAAAAGAAACAGCTCTGCAGACACCAAGGTCAGTAAAGAAAGAGGGGGAAGAGGTGCTCCAGGCGACGGAGCAGAGATTCCCTTTCAGCCCATGGAGAAAACTATGGTGAGGCAGGCTGTCCCCTTGAAGCCCATGGAGGTCCACGGTGGAACAGATATCATCCTTCAGGCCAGGGAGGACCCCACACCAGATCAGGTGAGTGACTGAAGGAGGCTGTGATCCCATGGAGAGCCCATGCTGGAGCAGGTTTGCTGGCAGGGCTTGTGACCCTGTCGGTGACCCACACTGGAGCATTCTGTTCCTGAAGGACTGCACCCCGTGGAAGGGATCCATGCTGGAGCTGTTCATGAAGAACTGCAGCCCATGGGAAGGACGCACATTGGAGCAGTTCATGGAGAACAGTCTCCTGTGGGAGGGACCCCATGCTGGAGCAGGGGCAGAGTGTGAGGAGTCCTCTCCCTGAAGAGGAAGGAGTGGCAGCAATGATGTGTGATGAACTGACTGCAAGCCCCATTCCCCATCCTTCTGTGCTACTCGGGGGAGGAGGGAGAGAAATTTCCTTGGGATAAGGGGAAGGTGGTATTTTTTTTGGATTTGTTTTTATTTCCCATTATCCTACTCCGATCTGATTGGTAATAAATTAAACTAATTTGCCCAAGTCAAGTCTCTTTTGCCCATGACGATAATTGGTGAGTGATCTCTCCCTGTCCTTATCTCGACACACGAAACTTTCATCATATTTTCTCTCCCCTGTCCAAATGAGAAGGGGGAGGGACAGAGCAGCTTTGGTGAACACCTGCCATCCAGCCAGGGTCAACCCACCACAAAGGATAACTGTCAGTTTGAGATACTTTTTGTCTGCTATGTCTCTGGCATGGATTATAGTTTATGTTAGTGATATGACAGAGTCAAAAGCGGGTCCATCTCCCATCACGAGCACGTTTGCTTTCCCACAGTAATTTTTGAGGGTATAGGAAGCTTTTTTTCCCAAATTCATTTTTGAGGCTATAATGTGACTTTGACTCCTTTTAGATGACTGGAAAAAGGATACTATACACTTGGCCAGTCGCTCATGGTGAAGAGTGTTTGTGAAAAAGCATAGTTTTTCAGGGTGGGACTATCTGGGGAAGATTTTGGCAGCTAGCTACAAATACTATTTCAGATCCAAGCACCTTACATTGTTCCACATTGTGTAACACTGATCAGATGAAGCTCTGTGTCCACAGTTGTATTTTCTTTCTGTCCATTAGGATTATTAAGCTGTTGTCCTGCCTACCTGTATTACTCAGATGCCAATACTGAAAATATCTTCTGCGAGTCATACAACTGGCATTTTGACACCTGTATACTCAGCCCCCACAACACTGCTAATCAAAACCTACAGATGCTTTAAGAGAGGCTCATGAGGTGCTGGCATTCTCCAAAAAGGAGAAGAAAAACAGCTGTTCTCATTAACATTAAATGTGGTCCCAAAGCAGTACAAAGTTTCTTTTATAGAAGTCCCACCTGAACTAAGTTCAGATAAAGATTGCTGTGCCTCTTGTGTGAGCGGTTCACTCTATGTACAAAAAGAAGTGGCATGCTAGGTTCAAAGCCAGGACTGTAATTTCACCAGAACGCACTAAGGAAGGATTAGTGTTGGAGTCTGTGTTTGTGAAAAAATTTATAAAATAAAATCAAATCATTACAGCTGGTGTTTGTAGAGTACAAAGGAAAAGTTTTTTGAAGTGATGGGGTCAAATTTTTAAATACAGATATCTAAACTGCACTTTGCACTCAAAAACCCCTTAGTTTATGCAATCTGAATAAATTAATGTTTATATACTGTTTTCAGTCTCTTTTAGATATGTGTAATTTTCTTTAGGATTATACATGTTATGGGTTCAGAAGATATTCTTCCCTTATCTGCCTAGGTATTACACTGCACTTGTCATCTGCTACATGTTGAAGGATATCAGTATCACTCCTCTTTCTATTGCTGGCGCCTCTCTGACAAGTACATGTGAAGCCCCTAAATCTCTTAAATGGGAACCCTAAAGCTCAGATGGGCATATGAAAGTAAGAAAGGAACAATAAGTCTCCTAGCTCATATGGTACAATGTGAAAAAAGGTGCTTTGTCTCCCCAAAAGCCCCAGATTGGTATTCTGTCTTAAACATCTGAATGGTCCTCTTCGTCTTGTAGACCTGGCAGATCATGAAGATGCTAGAGTTGAGCACCAGAAGGTAACTCAGACTTCCAACCTGTCCAGTCAAGTTGAAGAAGGTGTGAAAAGGAATAGGAGCTCCAAATCTGGTATAAAAATATTGTCTAATAACTAGACTCCCAGTACTCCCTTGGCTTATACAACACGAAGATCATTTCAAAATAATTGCAACAAAGGACATCAGGAGTCTGATACAATTTAGAACAATAAGAGGGCCTCAATGTGTAAGAATGTACAAGATTCTGCTACTTTAACTCACTTATTATACCTATGTAGTGTAACTGTAAAATAAAGAATTCAATTTATGTAGAAGGAAGTTAGAAGAACTTTCAAAAGAAGAGTTAACAAGGCATTCTAGGAAGTCCAGGTTGGAATACCATAGAAGACAATTCATAACACCAGCACTCAAATTTTTGGTTTAATTAGTTTAATCAGTGGGAAATTGCAAATTAATTCAAAAAAAGAATCCTAGACATTATTAATAGAAAACTGTAGTAAATGGAAAATCAGACCTATTTCTGGCGGTCAGATCCTTCCAGGAAAACAGTACAGAAGAACTATTTATCACCATGTCCTAAAGAGGATGATGAAAATACATTCAAGCAGCACATATGACACTATCCTTTATAACCAATCCCTTAATATAAAGAATATCACTTTACACTACAGGCAATAGGAACACCTGATGTTTTAAAATCCAGTTCTTTTCAGATGGTTTACCTATTGGAAACATTTGACTTCGAGCAGTAGAGAGACTAAAACAGTGAATATTAAGATTTCCAGAAATCTGAGTGATTAAAAAGTTTTAATAAACTGGTTTACATTAAATTGGTGTTATTATTGCATACCCAAAAGTAAATCTGCAGATGGTTTAAATGGGCCTGTGCTAACAGACACCATTGGAAGATTTGGTAGATAGATTCTGTGCAAATGAGAACAGCCCTTGTTGCTGTTAATCTTCAGTAAATGTGCTAAATAAACAAGTGGCAACTGTTTAATATGTAATAACTTTCTTTTCACTGTCTTTTAAAATTAACTTGAATGCTCATTAGGGAACATCAACTGAAAAGTGTTAACATGAGTGTCACATTTTCAGGCGGTAACCCAACGTGTCACTAATACAAATCTATTTGTTAAACTGTATTACAATTATGAAAGAACTTGTAACCATAATAGCAATAAGACTTCTTGTAAATAAGCTGCCTGTTTGTGACAGGGGGACACAAACCTTGCCTTCTTTTTCTGGAATTATTTTGGAATTTTTTACCATTTTCAGAAACTTAAAATGTTCCAGGATTACATGTGCCGGGATATTTAGCATTTTTTAGTCCATTAAATATCTTCTGAGAGCAGCTGTTAGTACAAATTTAATATAAACAATCATACTTCATTTTCTGTGCCGATGGACTCACAGAAGCAATCTCAATTAAGGGTGTAAGCTTCTAAAATGATAAAGGAGGAGGAATCAAGCAGCCAGATCCTTAACTTTGAATGCCCTTTACTGAATCTCAATCCCCTACATGTCAAATGAGACTTAATCTTACATAACTACAACAAGATGGGTACAAGAACACATACATCTGAAACTACCTACACTTCTGTTCCCAAACATATACCTTTAATGACATATTTTAAATGAAAGGACTTCTTCTGTTGTTGAATGCAAAATTTGCCTACCAACCAAAAGTCCTTCTCTTCTGCTGGCAGGAGTGATACCAATATGAAACAAAGAAGAATCTATAATTAGCTAAATTTACATTAATCAGCCCCTATGTCAGGACCCTCAGAACACTAATTAGCCTTAATTGTCCTCACCTGTCTCACACAAGGCCTTCACCTACCCTCTTTGCACAGGGTCCCTTGTCCCATTCTGAGCTATGCCATAGGTGCGCCTGTCTTCAGACCTGTCCTTGCCAGACCTTGGACCTATGGTTTAGCTAGTCTATCTCCAGTCACGTCTTTGGTCCATCTCCTGGATGGACCTCTAGCCAACATTGCAGCCCTGTCTTGTGCTGCTCCTGACAACTCCCTAGATAGACCCTGGACCTAGTTATAATTATGTATATAAATGCCATGAATATGTAAAATGTATGTATGAAAACACACATCTGACTGAATCTATCCGTCATTTTGCTTCATAAGTTCACTAAGCAGGATAAAGGCAGGAAAAAATAGAAGGAAAAAAAAGAAATGAAAATGAGAAAAATATATCTGTAATTAATTAGTTTCATTTGTATGATTTTAGGCACTTGACACTGAAAACCCATAATTGTCCTTTCCAAACATTTTCATGGCTTCTTACAGGGCAAGGGCCATGGCTTCCTGAGTGTTAATAGTATTCCATCCATTCCAAAGATTTTTGCAGTCCTCCAAGGCCTCTTTATTTCCTTCAAAAGGAGTAAATTTGCCTGAGGTTGGGGTCAGGGAATGGACATGAAGAATAATTGCCCTAATAGAAGAGCAAGAAGCAGATCATATGAAGACTGAAAACCAGTTGTTTGACTCCAAGATTATTTTAAGTCCATAAAAGCCACTTGCTTTGGCCTGGGAGGTCATACGTCTTGTCTCTCTACCTCATGCTTGAGTCAAGGCTCTGTTGAACCTGACAAGCCATAACGAGTTTCTAAGTCAAAATTCTTTTCTTCCCATCCTTTTTTACAAATCAAGAGCCTCCCATTGCCACCCAGGTTTCCAGTTTTACCTCGTACACCTCACTACTTTGACAGCCTTGTGGGAGGACATGCAATGCAAGAGTGGCATGCTTATTTATGTGCTTTATCTGGGAAGATTGTATGACAAGTGGAAAGGAGGTAATCCCCTTGCTACGTGCCCTCCACTGAAGAAGTCTGGCTTGTGTGCCAGCTCTTTATTGTCCAGCACAACATGCTGTGCTTACTGCATTTTCATTCTGTTTGAACATCTCCTGATCTTCCAGAGTGTCAATGATAATTTGTGAATTAATTCTACTTTTTGGAATACTTTGAGTTCTGTGTAATCTCTCTGCAAAATTTCTAATGTATCTCAAAGCACAATGGCTTGAGGCTTTTTTCTCAGACTCTCTAGGCTTTGGATAGAGGGTGAATGTAACTTCAGTTTACATCATTGTATTGATTAAAAAAGAACATTTGGTTATTTTTAACTTCAGCTGTTTACATACCACTGGACAGCTCGAGGGGCCATTCCACAGCCAGAAGAAGCTTTGCTTTTTGAAAAACAATGGTTGCGCTGGATTGCCAGGCTAATACTTCTCACACCTGTGAAACAGACTGAAACAGTGGTATACGGTTCATAACTGGGGAATTCAGCTACGTCTTTCTCTGTACCATTTCTTCTTAAACTAAGAGTTGCATAGATAAAGGGTTTTTTTTAAAGAAAATGTTGTGGTGCCACAGATACGTGTACAGCTAAAGCTCAGTCTGTTTGCAGAAGAAACACAATAACTCCACTAAAAAAGAAATAAAAGATAATGCTGAACAAGTTAGCTCTACTTTCTAAGACATTTCTTTGCATCCAGCCACTTCAGAGCACCACTGTAAGAAACATCCACAGGGAGCTCTGACTCTTGAGGCAACTTTTAGAGAGAAACAAGATGATGTAACAAGTTAATGCAGCTTCGTATCATACAGTCGGAGAGGCAAAGTAAAAAACAATAAACCCTTTTAAGCAGCCTGCTCCTCTTGTTTTCCTGCTGTAGTAATATATGTTTGGTGGTTACATTACTCTTCAATATCTGTGATACCACTGGGGCAGTTTCAGCATGGTTTTGTTGGGTTTTGTTTTGTTGTTTGTTGTGTTTTGCTTTTTTTTTTTTTAATCCACACATGTTATTAAAGGGATGGAAAACTTATCTGCATGGGATTCTGCTTTTTCTTTCCTCTTCATTAATTCATCTTACCTCCAGGGGCTATCACAGAGTAGTTAAAACTGAGATTTTGTAAAAGACCTCTGGAAAGTTCTCACCTTTCCTAACACCACCATACAAATATTTTCTTATGCATCTGTTTCCTGCAATGACTCTGTTTATTCTTTTCACCATCAGTAATATACATCGTCAATTAATATCCTGTGTGCCTTTTTGCCAGCCAGCAATCATGCTGGGATAAAAGAACTCCTAGACCTTATTCTAGGAAACATTCAGCCATAATTTAGGATAGCCAGACCCATTCCATCCCTCTGCCCTCTCCTTTTGCTTTCAATCCTCACAGCATTTCTGAGAGAAAATGTGTTGGAGAAATCTTTTTCTCAGTGACTGATGCCATCTCAAGTTCAGAAGGGCTGGAAACTATAGTCAGCATTTGGCAATCAGGAACCCCGAGAGAGCCGTTTCTGTCACACATGAAATGCACAACAAATAGTAAAATCTCTGGTCTTAGAGTAGTCTTTGTGGAGGTGACAAGTCTATTGCAACAATGTAGGGCAACCAGCATGGGTATTCTCCCTTGAAGTGCAATTTGAATTCTCTGTCGGTAAAAATCAGCATTGTTTTTTCTGACTTCAGTGGAGATATTCCTGCTGACAGCTGCTGTGCTTCTGGCCAGCCGTTTCCGATTGCTTGATTTTATGGCAATTTCTGAATCAGAGAGGTACATGGATGGTGCCAGACCACAGAACTTTCCCTTCCATTTTCGTAAATCTTTTAATAAATCTAAACAGAATTTGTGGAAAAACAAGAATACAGTGCTGAGTACTGCTATCCTGCAGATTTCCATAGGAACACAATGCAGTTATCTCCCTAGGCAGTCATTTGATATAGTTATGAAGTAATACACCCTAAAAAAACCTTTTTCTGTCATATTTATAGCAATTATGTCAAATAGTGAATTTAAATAATTTGAGTTGATTACTGCTGGTTTGTGAAAACACACTGTTTGATGTATTCACAAGTTTCAACTACAGTACGTGGAATGTAATTACATGGAGTACAAAGCTCCAGGGGAAGTTGTGTTTCCTAAATACACCCTGTCTGAAATGCAATGATCTATACATTTTTTTTCTCAAAATTTGAAAATATGATACATTTTATCAGTGGTTGATCATCTAGCAGATCTCCATTTTTAAAACTGAGCAGACGGTGCAAATAGAAAATAAAAATAGTCACAATCACAACAACCCATCTGTTATGTGAGCATGTAAATGAAATAATTATTTAATTTTGTTTCATATTTTTGTGGTCACTGTTTAAGACTGCCCTGAGTGCTGTTTTTACACAGTGAAAGCTAGAGTACAACTTCATTTATTTCAAAATAAGTCTTTGTAACAGGAAATCTGATAACAGTATTTTATCAGCTGATTCATAAAGGGGTCTTTAGGAGTTATTTTCTTAAAAGTATTGTAACATTTCTAATGACCAACAGTTCCTTAAGGAAAAAAGACTGGAATGATCATCTGACTATCAAATCCTGATGACTGTGATTGTAGGAAATATACAGAAAATGTACTGTCTTCAACTGACATGCTCCCAAATCCCACACAGCTTAGCACTTCCAAAAAAATCATGGTTATAATATGCTACAGAAAAGGAGCAGGAGAGCTGAGGTCTGTGGAAAGAGGCAGGGGGTGGAAGTCAGCATTTTGCCATGGTGCTGATCCCAGTGTTTATAGCAGCTTTCCCTCTTGTCCTTGTGCAACAATTCTTATCAGCTGCAGTGCCACAAATCCTGGCATAAATGGTTGTATTTCTGTGAGTTCCTCAGCCCCATTCACAGAACTTCCCACATGGAAATGCTGATTAAAATTTATGTTATGCTCTGAAATATACAAAGTTTCAGATTTGTTAAGTTTGAGCTTCTCTAAAGCATTTATATCTCACAAAAAAAAGATGAACATTAAAATCTGTTTTATTTGGGTTGCTGTGACAACCCTGAATAACCCTAAATTCCTTCTGTTCATATTTACTTACATTCCTGGCTTTGGAAACTCCTTATCCTTCTGATGCCTTTATTTTCCTTGCTGGTGAAGATCTTTTCATATCTAGCATGGGATGCATATCTGTTTATTTTATTTTTGACAAATAGTGCAACAGACATCAAGGAAGACTTTAGCGATTATTCTTTCTCCTTAAGCAATTACGTGCCCCTTCTATTGTTTCACATATCAAAACAATTCCAATTATTATCATTAAAATTTTAAATTTCCTTCTTCCTAAAGAGCTGAAATATATGTTTTTGGCAGGTTTAGTAATGGTTTGATTTGAACTCTTCTTCAAAGGACCAGGAAAACCTTTTTAAATATCTGGATAAATAGGACTTTCATACCCACAATAGGACAGTTTATTTAAGATTAACTAGAAATGAGCAGGGTAAGAAGTGAGGGAAAGTTCTCTTTTTGAAATAAATTGTGTACCTCCTGGGTGTACTCAGTTGCAACTTTGCTTTGACACAAGAGCACCTTCTTACTGTCCTTCATGACTAAACTTTTCATTGCTGTATCATTAGCTGATATACACTCATAAAAAAGAATCAGGATGGCGTGTCACTTTCTAATGTGACCGCTGTGTTCCAGTATAATTCTGAAATAGTGTTGCCTTCATGTTCTGCTCACGCTGGTGTTATGTTCTGAAAAAGATCATCGTCACAGAAAATGAAAAAAGAAAAAGTGAAATCTATAATAATACTATTTAGTTTCAAAAGCCTTTGAATCACATAAAAAATATGGCTAGAAAGAATGTCTCTCCCATTGACTATTTTCTACATAATAACTTAGATTATTGCCATTTCTTTTAATATTCTTGTACAAATTTCTAGACAGGAGGAGTCTATACAAATGAGAATATATTTCCATGCCTGAAGATGCGAGCAAGTTTACATAAAAGTATAAGTGTATTTCCTTGTTCAGACATCTGGAAATTACAGAAATCTAGAGCTATCTGTAGGAATAGACAAGGAACTAATGCCACTTTCATTTATTCAGTGTATTAGTGCTTCATCTGGCAAACCATGACCTGACTACATGATCTTCACACTCACCTTCTCACATTGTAATATTTTTCCACTGATTTCAAATGTTGACCAATTAGTTAGAAACACAGTAATGATTATATAACATGTGTTTTTCTGGGTTTCTAAAAAAGCAAATGAATGATCCGATACATGAGAATTAACCACAGAGAAAACAATCTGTGATGATGCACTGGTCATAAATGCATGCATGGCCCAAAGACAGTATGTGATATTCATATTGGTATTAGCCAAAGAAGAGATATCAAAAATAAATGTGGATATATATAAATAAATGAGCATTACAGGGAATGCAAAGCAGGTGCTCTGCCGTGGGGACTTTTCAGACAGTTCTGAGCAAGTGCAAACCGGAATGTCAGCATATTAGCGGCTGTTAGGGCATTGTTACCCAGGAAGATATGTCAGTAATTTCCTGCATGTATTGAAGCCTTCTTGAAGTCTGCTGGACCAAAGACTACATCCTAACTGATTTTTCCTCCAAATATTGTTATATGTCTGTTGCAGAGGTGCTCTTTATCATATCTCCAAGGCAACACCAATACAAATGTGTCCAAAAAGCAAAAATAATTCTTTGCCTTGGGAAAACCTCAGATTCCTGACTGAGTGGAAATAGCTGCAGCTCACCACACTGTCAACCACTGTCAGTAATCCCAGCAGCAAGACTCTTCAGGTAGCGAGGCACAGATGAAGAAGCGTTTTTATTATAAGACTTCCAGTAGGGCTCTAACTACAAGTTACTTCAATCAAAACACGTTCATTCTAGACCCATACACTGCACATTTCTAAACGAAAAACAACCCAGCTTAGGTTAGTTCAGGGTACCTGTTACTCTTCACTTTTGTGTTAGAAAGGAAGAAGGATTTTTTTCGGAGCAGTGGTAGAAAACACTGATTCCTCTGCCTATATGGTTATGCAAAAATTCCTTACGTATCTAGTCCATGCTGTCAGGAGTCTCCTTTTCCCTTCTTGCAAGCTCCTTCTCTTCAAGAGTGTGGACACAGATCTTAAATCTAATAATTTGCTCTCTGCTGCTGTCTTGAGATCCTTACTAACAGCTAGATAGCCTGACTCGTCTATAGTGGATGCACTCTTTCTATTTCATTTGATTATTACATGTTATGGTAGTTGATGTGGAAAAACAGCATCAAGTAAAAGATTACAGGAAGGTCATATCTTGGCTTTTACTTTAAAGGATCTTGCAAATTAATTTAGCAACAATATCAAATACGAAGCCAACTGCAGCTTTTAATTAACGAGAAATGCGTATTATAATTAATAATTTATCTTACAGACATAAATCATTTAATGACTTGGAGGTTAGAGATCAGTATACATAAAAAGAGATGTAAGCATGGAAAACATATGAAAGGTTTAATAAGAGGTAAAATTTTTCACATACATGGATTATAGTAATATTCAGTCTCCCTGAGAGGTAAAAGCACTTCTGCCACAGGATAACTGGGCTGTTTATGTGACATGAATTGATAAACCCCAGCTAATATACTGGATCCTTGGATTAAAGAACAACTTTCAAGAAATTTCTGTTCAGGAAAGGAAAGGTCTGAAGGAACTGGAGAGCTGGAACACCTTTAAAGAATACAACTCTTCTTAAAGTTTCTGGCAAAAAAAGTAAAAGTAAGGGTAGGTATTGCAACAATAAGTAGATGTGCACTAGGTTTCAAGACTATCAGTTGTTTCATTTTAGAATACTGCTCTGTTTGATTTTGAGCCAAAACCTACTGAAGCCAATAGAAGTTTTGAATTTGCACTGTGAACTTCATAACATGCCCATGAATCATCCTCGTAGGCCTAAATTAATTTCATCTAATTTAAGGCAGCTGAGATGCCCATACGTGGAGCCAAGCTACAAACTGCTACAGAGAATGATTTTTTTGTGTTAATTGTAAAAGAAGTGGTGGAGCAATGGCATTGCTAAATAATCCTAATAACAAATGTGAATCCCCCACAGATTTGCAGAAAATTGTGATATATATGATATACTTAGCTTCCTAGATCTTTCCATGGCTGCTATGAAGCAGTTCAAAGGGAGCTATTATTCAATTAATACAGAATAACACAGTGCAGTCACAGGCTATCAAAGAAAGAAAGAATTTAAGCACTTCAGAGAAGAAAGGAAAAAAATTAGGCTGTTTACTCAAAGTGAAAATATTTAACATGATACAGCACCAAATATAGCCGAAGCCTGAAAGCATTTCAAATGAAGAAATGAGTGGGGAGAGTGGAGTTGTAACTACTCTCTCAAAATCTACCTGTCTCAGCTTAAAGGCCAAATTTCTCTGTCAAGTCAAAACAGAGTAGAAAAGCTGATCTTCTTCACATCAGGAAGATTTAAAAGGTTTACACCAAGAGCCTAGATCTCTTGTTTGATCAGCAAGAAAACTGTCTCACCTAGGGTTTTTCTGAACCTACCTTTACTGGTCTCTTTAACAAGTTAGGATCATATGTCAAACTTAGTAAAAATCACCCCATGTTTTAGCTACTGAAGCTCCAAAAGTAGAAGCAAAAGTGCTATTGTAAACAGACTGAATCTAGATAATATCTCATAGTTAGACACTTAAGGCTGCCCCTACAGTGAGCATTGCAGCAGAATAGGAACAGATGACGTTCCAACAATGCAGCGAGTGGAGACAAATGGGAGATTCCCTTCAAAAGTTCATCCTGGTATGAAATAAAAGCAGGATTTTAGGTTCTCAATTCACTGTATATTAATTAGAAACTCTAGATTTATGCTGCACAAAATTTGAAACATCTCCAAGAGAAGCTGAGCAGTTTTCCAGGTCAGGAAAGGATGCTTTGTTCGTGCAAATAAGGTAACACACTAGACCCTGAAAATTTTGGTTTCATCATCATCAAGAAGATTAATTTTGATAAAGAAAGTCCAAATCCAGTCCTGAAATGCAAATTTATGAACAAGGAGACAAATAGTTTTGAAGTGCTTGCATTTCATTTTAGATCATTTCTGAATTGTGTTGAATGTATTAAGTTTAGGGCTAGAATTTAAAGAGCTGCTTTTGTTAGTTCTACTTTTGCATGCTTTCTGGTGTAGCCCATTGCAAATGTTCTCTTACTTTCTCATTTGAGCTGAACTTGAACTTGAATTTCCATACCGCAAGTCAGCACCAGACCAAAATCTTTCCCCCTTGCCCTATGGCTAATCTCCCACTTAGTCTTAGAGCCCCGTAAGTGACCTGATTTAATCTGAGTGGAAGTATCAATTGCTAATAGGTAGTTTTAGCAACAATACTTGTTATGTTACCTCAAAGCAACAAGACACCTCCTGTTTAAACACAATGATAGTAGAGGACCAGCATGTTTCAGGAACCTCAGGGTACAGGAGCCTGTCCTGATGTGGTCTGGTCTACGAATAAGGTTTCACCGTCAAGGGATGAGTTAGAATTTGAACTCTGAGTCTGATTAAATATAAATGTGGGTGTAGACAGGTCTGGCCCAACCACCCTTCTTGTATGAACTAGAACATCTTCCAAACGGTACTAATTTTACACCGACCATGATACAGATTAGCTGTCCAACATAGGTTTATTATTTTGATGGGGGATAGTTTTTGATTAGAAATCTTTAGGTGAAATTCAGAAGATACCACCCTCTGCTTCAAAATAAATAGTTTCTAAATTTTTCAGTATAGAAATGAGAGTTCACATTTAGGCACTGGAATGGTGATCAAAGATGTTTCTGTTTAGTATGATCTCTGGCCCGAGATTTTTTACAAATTTCACCTCCGATTCCCAAATGAGCTCAGCTAATAATCAGTGCCTTATTAGAAAGTTTTGAGAAACAACATGTCTTTTCAATCTGCCTACAAGGTCAAAAAAACTTCCAGCAGGATTTAGTATACGTGCACAAGCTTGATGTATTGAAGTGCTGCATTTTTTTACAATCTTAACAGTTTGATGAGAATATCAATTAAACATGACTGTGTAGTTAAGATTTCCATCTCCAAATCAAAGCAGTGTTATAATTTAGCACTGATCAGGAAAGCAGTAGCCGTCAGAAGGGAATGACAGAAGGGAGGCAGCTGCTTTCATATCCTTTTAGTGTCCATCTCTTTAATGAGCCTGAGGAGACAATTCCCTGCTGACTATTCATTAATTAATAGAATTTATGAGAGAAGAAGAACTATCAACATGCAAACAAGTAAAGAGCAGGTGATGACAGTCTTCTGTTTGCAAGGAATGAACATATGATGGAAAGGAAGCTTTTGAATAAAAAAATGATCTGAAAGGGATATTTACCAAAACACTAAGTTCCCAATTCTTTGGTTGGGCAGCAATGAAGTGTGTCTTACAGCTTACCGGCAGTATGTTATTAAACTCATATTCTGAAATATCTGTGTTCAGATCAGGAAGAAAGAAGGAAGCAACCCAGAGGGTTCAGCAGATGACTCTTTCCCATTCTGAGATGATAACAACATTTTGCCCTGACTTGATTGCATTAATAAATGGTTGGGTAGACCCTGCTAGGAAACACTGCCTCCTTCCAGGTGGGTCTTTCAAAGTTATCCCCATAGCTTGCCCTTTGGTTGGGAAGTCTGAGATGCCTTGAGTAAGTTTTGCGAGGCAAACCAAACTCTTTCCCAGCCATGAAGATCTTAGGGTGAAGAACAGATTGTACCAAAATCAACCTTCAGAGGTTAATAAAGAGAGGACAATACCACAATTCTGGGTGACAGCCACCCTTTTGTCAGGCTAGAGACCCTTTGAAAATGTAAATCATCGTAGGGTAGCTGAGATTTCACAATTGGTGATAGCCTGGTATCAGTTCACAAAGGGGTTCTTTGAGCCTCTTTGCACAACTTGAATTCATGTAATATTAAACACCCACAGGCCACATTTCAATTCATTCTCTTTGTTCTGATCAGAAAGTGTAAAATAGCTGGATTTAGACACATTTGTACAAAGGAGAACTACCAGTAATGCTGATTCTGTCCCTTTTTTACTGGGGGTATTTTGTGTAGGATGTGTGAGGAACACAGTGGAGCTCAGCTCTGCAAGTGCAAGATCCTTAAAGACTTGATAATAGCAGCATATGCCAGAGCAACCACGAGTCTGCTGTAAACAGGACCTGATGAGGCAGCAAAGACTGGACACGCAAGATGGATTCCAACTATAAAAGCTCCAAACACTATCCCATCATGTTTTGGGGATTTACATTAGAAAGGCCATAGTGACAATCACTCTCATACAACTTGCCACTCGTAGAATTCTGTTCCGCACAATCTTGCATCTCTTGCATATGCAGTAGCCAAACACAAGGATTTCGTTCTTGACACTGTATACAACACACAAACTGCTCCACATATGTTCACAGGGTGGGTAGCTATAGCACATGCATTTTCTACTAAAGTTTCTAAATGTCAGGAATGTTACACATTTTTCTCAATAGCTGGTCTGTCGGATGGATGATGGAGAAATAAATAAACAACAAAATGAGTTGAGCAATTTTATCCAAGGTCATATGCAGTAGCTTAATGCATAACATGTCTGGAATGCTTCATAAAGGAAAAAAAGCACAGCAATTAACATGAGAAAATATGGAGCACAGGAAGCCCTCCTCCTTTCATATTATGTTGTTTTATCAGAAGTGTAATAACTTAGGCAGGGGAGGAAGGGGGATTTCAATAACATGATTGATACTTGGATAAAAAGAGATAAGGCATAGGTAATAAAGTCCTTGATTCCATCATAAGTACATATGAGGTTAGATTTTGAATTTTTCTACTAAATATTCTCTATTTTCTTGGATTTCTAACATCTCTCCACATATTTTCTAAAATCTTCTGCACCAGGAGCCCTATGAAAACCTCACTTTTTATTATAACTTAGGTTATAATTAAAAAAAATCCCATCAAACCATACCAGAAACAAGAAAGTAAAAAAGTGTATTTTAAAACATTGTCTTAATGTTTATACCAGTCTTGGGTTTCTGTTTTATTTCTTTTGTATTTTAAGGGGTAATCCTCTCAACACCTCTTCCTGAATCCTTGAAATGACAGTACCAACTTTCGGGGGAAAGGACTGTGGTTATACAACATGTTTCTGCCTGTGCGAAATTCATTCATTGGCTCCAGCTTGGTTCAAGACTCCAAAATATTTTCAGTACAAACATGAAATAACAGAAAATAATAAGAGTAATTAACAAGTAAGCAAATTATAGTAGTTCCCTTGTAGTTACCTTCAAACAAGGTTGTGTGATAGAGAATGGAAGCCTGTCTTGTTTCACTGTAAAATACTCTGTTGACTTCTAACACGCAGCTTTCTTGACCCAGCAATTTCATTGGTGCGAAAGAACTATGATACCCCTGGACATTAAACCACATGCTGCTAATTACAAACAGGCATTTATATTTGTACTTTTTGACCATTTATCTCATTTCATGGTATCTTTAATCCAGCCACCAGTGAAAATATGACACATGGGAATCCTTATATCTTTTAAATTAGCTGACATGAATATTATAGCCATGGTGCATATCAGAAAAGACAGGTGGATTGCCCAAGGTAGCACACACTGGAGCCTGGTGTCAGGCTGCCAAACCATTACAAAGATTTCCCCATACCTCAGATGGCAAAACCAGCAGATGTCTAGAGTGATGATTTCCAATGGAAACTGGGACAAATCCACACACAATTCAAAAGGATTGTAGCACTCTAAGCTACAACCAAAACAATATCAAGGCTACTAGGGAAGAAGAGAGAAGGGTTGTGTTTAAGGGGAGAAAGAAAAATAAACAAAATCATTGTTTTCCATTTTTTTCTCGTTTTAACCACTGAAATTATCAGTTGAGCAGCTCTTTCGCACCTTCATGGCTTGACTGTGTTGAGCAAAAACAATCCTGGTCAAGACAATGGGATTGGAGCAGCTATCAAAATGCAAAGAGCTGGTGGATATGAAAACCCTGTCCTTCCCTCTCTCATACTAGGTGAGTTCACAGAGCACAGATACCCCAATGTTCGACGCAGGAGGCATGCAACTGGTGCATGTAACGGTGACTCAGACCTCCACAACCAGGTCACCTGATTGCACCACATTGAACAGTAGAATTAACAGCTTTATTCAATCCTTTCATTTGACAACCCTTTTTCCACTGACACAACCTGCCTCTCCCACACAACAAAATCTCCAACACCATCCATTAACAACAAATTCTTACTTGAGTTTATACTCATTTGTACATCGAAGTTGATGACAGGTGTTTTTTAAATATGCATAGTCCACATCTGGTACTCTTACCTTCACAAAACCAGTAGGATGTCTGAGCAAATCCAGTGAAAATGCAGCAAACTTCCTAAGAAAAATGAAAAAAAATTATTATCTGTCTTTCTGTCTACATATATACATAAATAAAGACTGTAATCAAATCTATAACTGTGAAATATATGAAGATAGCCAGTCTGGTGAGAACTTTGTACGCCAGCAATACACTAAGGTACATATCCTCCTTCCCTCCCAGCCTTCAGTTAACTCTAATTGTAGATGAGCATTCAAACATACTTGTTGCTAATAGTAATATTCTGGTCCCAGGTCTGATCATCATATGAAACTTGCCTATATATTGCACCAGAAATAATAGAGGAAATTAATAGTAATGCTTTCTGGTCTTATCTGTTACTATATGTGTAACAGAACAACTAATTTCAAAACAAGATCTGAACCGTCTGTCTAGAATTCTGGAAGATTTTTCTTGGTTCCACAGGTTTTTTGTTTATTCCTGAGGGTTATCAATCTTTGCGTATTTAGTGAAGGCCTAGAACTTATGAGACTAAAAATTTCAGATTTCTAGAGGCTAAAACTAGAACTACTACTATTTTAAGTTAAAAAAATTGAAAAGAATTACATTATCTTACTGTTCCTCATGAAATATTCAGACAACCAGTAAAAAAAAAAAGCATATAACTCCAAGAGTGAAGAAAAGATCAAATTGTTGGCATTCCTACTCAGCTTTTAGTCATGATACAAGAGCATAGGGAATCTGAATAGAATTGAAGGAGAGAAAATGTAAAGATCGTTAAGGAACATTTATTTCTTTATAAGATTCTTATTGAGCTTCTAAAACTCCTAGCTAAGAGGTAGTTCTGATACCAGAAGTGGCCATCAAAACATTTAGGAAAAAGAAGTTGTATCTGACTTCACAGAAAAGTAAAAATTACTGTGCTTTAAGCCCTCCCTCTGCTCTCTGATAAATTGTTTCAGTTCTGACTTCTTTTCAGTTCTGCCTTAACCTCTGTGTTTCTATGCTGAAATGACCAAATGAAGTATTATGAGGAAGCGTTTGGTGGTTTCTCTTTAATGCCTCAGACACGAATCACTTATTGTTCTGAGATGGATGAAAAAGCTGAAAATTAAGGAGCTGAAGTATCACTGATTCACCTGTAGTTTCCTTACGCAGATGTGTTCTAAAAGACTGACAGCGTGAGTCCGTAAATGCAACCTATATTTCAATGCAATTGCTCCTACCACACCAGTTGTTACAGACTAAACACCTAAGTTACAGCACCCTTTTGGAATACATTTTTCCTAGTAATGCAGCTAACAGCCAAACACAAAGCTCAAGTTCAGCCTTGTCGAATTTGCTACCTATAGAGATAGATCTCCTTGTTTCTGATCCAAGTTCCTTCCTCCCCTTTTGCATTTTGTTTTGCTTTAATTTAATGACATGTGCTGGTTTTGGCTGGGATAACATTAATTTTCTTCATGGTACCTAGGGCGAGGTTGTTCTGGATTTGAGCTGGAAACAGTGTAGGTAACACAGGGAAGTTTTTGTATCGCTGAGCAGTTCTTACACAACATCAAGGTCTTTTCTGCCTCTCGCCCCAGCCCACCAATGAGGAGGCTGGGGGTGCACAAGGAGTCAGGAGGGGACACAGCCGGGACAGCTGACCCCAGCTGACCAAAGGGATATTCCATGCCGTATGATGTCAATCTTAGTAATAAAAAGCTGGGAGAAGAAGGAGGAAGGGGAGGACATTCAGAGTGACGATGTTTATGTTCCCAAGTAACCATTATGTGTGAGGGAGCCCTGCTTTCCTGGAGATGGCTGAACGTCTGCCTGCCAATGGGAAATGGTGAATGAATTGCTTATTTCCTTATTTTGCTTTGCTTGCATTTGCAGCTTTTGCTTTGCCTATTAAACTCTCTTCATCGCAACTCATGAGTTTTTTCACTTTTACCCTTCTGAGTCTCTCCCCCGTCCTGCCTGGGGGAAGTGAGCATACAGCTGCATGGTGTTAGGTGCTGGCTGGGGTTAAACCACGGCATAGCATAATTCAGAAAAATCATACTAGCACCTTCTTCCAGAGTTGAAGACACCAATCAGACGATTTTTCTGATGTACACCCTGTACCTTCCTACACAAGTTTGCAATGCGTGCTTCTCATTTACAGATTGCATCCAAGTGTTTAAGGCATTGACTTCTGCCAGCTACACCATGCAGACACGGTACTTCAAGGAAACATGAGCAAAGAGGACACTAGAGCTACAGCTGGAGTGCATGAAACATCCTGAGGAAGGAAGCTGTGGGGAAATACAGTCATTAGGTTTTCTGAAAGCTGCAGAGTGAAGTGACCTTAACCAGGAAAGTTTCTCTAGTTATATTAACTGCAGCAGGAGGTAAGACCAAGTCAGAGGTACTTGAAACAGATGTGGATGAGAATAAATCTCTAAATTAATTTGTCTAGGGAGTAAAGATGGGGTTGACCATGTTTTCTAAGGCTAATTGCATTTTTTGCTTTATTTTTCAGTTTCTGTATTTTTCACTTTAAGATTCTAAAAGAAAATAGGAGCCTGTCAGACAAACAAGCAAAGAATACACTTTCTCTATCATTCCTTTTTTAAATTCCTGTTATTAGACTTGTAAATCCTGGAGGTCCATTCACTCAAGAGGAGGGATCTGCAGGTGTTTCATATATGAAATCTGCAAACTTTTTGTTTGATTTTCAACAGAAACAAAAAAAGTAATTTAGGGTAGATCACTGAGTTAACCAGTAAGAGATGAAAAACAGTCCAATCAATCCTCCAACACTGCAATTCTGTATTCTGTGGCTGAATAGTCAGATCTTTCAAACTCCACACTAGAATTTACTCTACAATTTACACTAGATTGTAAACTCCAGGTTGCTGTCCTCTCCCATTTCCTTAAGTTTAATGTTAGCATGGATATTATATAGTTCTACAGCATGGTCCTAGTATTTACCGTAGTTTTACACTGATGTGCATTTATTGATTTCATTTGTACTTATTCCCAGTTCACCTTGGCGTTACTGGGAAGACAGTCAAGCTCACAGTTTTTATGATTTGCATTTTTTTCAAACAGAAGTGAAGAAAAACACTGCTGTGAGTAATTTGACATAATTTATGTCAGATATTAATTTTCTTTATTTTTCATCTACTACAAATATACATGACTTATTGGAGAAGATAGTTCTTCTGGAGGAAAAAAAGCTCATAAATTCCACTGAGTAACAAACTATTTTAAGTGGCTGTATATTTGAGTAGCTCATAAATATGCCTGATTTCAGCACTGGATTTACTATATTTTTAATTTTCCTACAGATTGGCCATAGTTTTAAAGGTTTCATCTGAAGCCGTCTGGTCCATTTAAAGGGCACAATGTACTTAACTATTCAACAGGCACTTGATCCCGTGAATGCACTTTGCTAGTAATGGGATTGTCATTTTCCAGGCCAGTAAAAGGCTATTACTCACTGGAACACAAACAGATTGTGAGAGAGAATGCTCATGCTGATGTCTGGCAGCCTGACAAAGGGAAAAGAGAAATGTAGCCCTTTCCTGGATTAAGTTGCACTGACTCTATCTGTTCCAAACATTTGACTCAACTTCATTCTTCTCATTATACTTAAGACAATAATAGGATAACAGATCTGTGTCATGAAGGCACTGACCTTTGTCAGAGGGAACATTTTGACAGGAAAAGATGTGATATGCTACTACACTCTGTAATTTTGACAATGACTGACAGTGTGGCTGTATGTCAACATGGCAAATCTTATGCTTATGTTCTGACATTGTCATCCCTGGATTAACTCCTGTTTTTTTAGTGTCTATGATCACATAAAACTTTTCCAATGAAATTGCTAGATGGAGACAATTCATGGTGCCAGGAAGCCTTGATTCACCCCACACCTGTAAGAAATAACTTGTGCTCTAGGGAAAGAGGAGTTTTTGGATAAAGTGACAGGTAAACCTAGTGAACACTAATGCTTCTTATTTTGTTTCACTCCAGGGTGAGGATACTCTCAGCTTAATAAATTCCCATTTACATTGCCTGCTTCGTTGATGAATGTTGTATGTTGATGATGAACATTTGATTCTGCTCATTTTTCCGTTGAAGGGCTGGATTGGACAGAATGAGCAAATTTTAACATTGAGAAAAGATGTGTTATTGCATGGAATTTGAATACTTAGGATATAATCAATACATGGATAAAAATATTTTTCTTTGTCTTCGGGATTTCTGTGTAGAGACACATCACCACACCAGCAAAGAATCCTATCCATAAGAAAAAGACATATATTCAAGTGGTTAGACAAGGTGAAAAAGAAAGAGGCACAGAAAAAGCCATTTGTCCAGAGACAGGGTGCAAATGTTCAGTATCTTTTTCAGAAATAGAAAATATTTCTCTGAATGTGCACTTCAGTAGCCACACCAAACAATTTATGCTGCCTGGTTTTCCTATCTGAATTTTACCTCTTGTTTGGGGGGATTGCAGTATTGCAATGTGGTATGGCGTGCAGTGTTCAATTCTTTTTTTTTTTTCAGAATAGCATGAAGAATATCTTTAGTGCTGTGCAGAGCAAACAAAATTGACAGTCTCTGCCCTAGTAGATCTTGCCTTGCAAACACTTACACAGAAGCAATTTCATTAATTTGGAATTTGTTCCTGTTCCCAGTGAAATCACTGGTGAAATTCCCAGTAACTCCAGCAGAGCAGGATCAAGACCAAGAATATTAACACTGACTTATGTGAGAACTCTCAGAGAACAAATTAAACTGAAATACAATCAAAGCAATGAAAACTTGTTTCCTATCTTTCACCTTCCATGATTTAGGTATAAAATTGCCTAGATGTAGCATCACTTCTCATTCAACTCTCTGAGTGACATTTAATGAGGTTTCATTTTTCACTATGACACTTTGACAAATGCTGTGTTACTATTGCTCTTAAGAGTGACTGTGCAAAACATTCCCACTCCGGAGGCATAGCGTGAGTATAGTGAGGCTCTAAATGAATTATGCATGAAATATGAGAATGCAAGCAAATGTTAACTAATTTCAAAATCGGTCAAAATCATGACAATTTAGTTGGTGACAAGTGAAGTCGTTTTTCTAAAATATTAACCGTGTCCCTTCTGGTAGATTGATTTGCAGAGCAGAAAAGGTCATTTTCCAAGCAGATGGGATATTTCCCAAGCAGAGGGGAATTCAGCTTCTACATGCCAGATATAATGAGAACCAATAAATTAGACAAAGCTCCTGTTTACCTAAGCTGAAATATTGATGGCCAAGTCCACGAGAATGCTAATGTCTGCATTCATCATTTTTTTTAAGTCTTCAAATTTAGAGCAGCACATGTTGTGATAGATCTATATATCATAGATACAGTAACATCAGACAAGGTACCAGCCACAGAATACGAATATAATGCAACAGAATAATTTCAGTTTCTTGCACACAAATTTCACTTTTATTGGCTAAAAAGAACTGGGATGTAAAGCACTACTAAGAGCAAACTGTATGTCTTGAAGTACTGATAGCAGATTACAAGATCTTTTAACTTTTGTGTTACCAGTGGCTAGAAGCTGGTCTGAAAGCTATGTGACATGATCTAGTGGTCTTCATAAAGTTCCCAGATTGTGACACCATATGGGTCCTTCATAAAGCAGTGTAACCCAGGCACAAGGATTGTAACAAACCTTTCAAGACAGAAAGGTACCATATGACTGGAAAACAGCAAGTTTAACAGCTTCACACACACAGACACACAGAATGTTTGGGGTTGGAAGAGACCTCTGTGGGTCATCTAGTCCATCCTCTGATTAAGTTAGTAGAACTAAAGTGATCCATATAACTAAAGGCCTTTATCTCCAATTTCTGAAGGATGTATTCTGAAGGAAAGGATAATTAAAGCCATGAAAACAAGTGAAAATATGTTCAAATACAGTAGCCATTTTGCCACGAGAACATAATGTGACAATAATCTGTTAATTTAGACATATGAAATAACCAGGAAGAAACTGTAGGCCTGTCTCAAAGGTTGTTAACATATGCAGGGGAAATCAGACAGGAGGTTTTTCCCAAGGGAAACTGCCCCGAAGGGCAAAAAGACCCAGGAATCCTAGATGCTCTCACGAGGTTCAACAAGGCCAAGTGCAAGGTTCTGCAAACATGTCAGGGCAGCCCTCGGTATCAATACAGGCTGGTAGAAGAAGGGATTGAGAGCAGCCCTGAGAAGAAGGACATGGGGGTGGTGGCAGATGAAAAGCTGGACATGAGCCAGCAATATGCACTCACAGCCCAGAAGCCAACTGTATCCTCAGCTGCATCAAAAGAAATGTGGCCAGCAGTGCAAGGGAGGAGATTCTGCAGCTTTACTTTGCTCTGGTGAGACCCCACCTAGAGTACTGCATTGAGCATCAGCACAGGAAAGACATAGACCTGTTCGAGCGGGTCCAGGGGAGACCACAGCAGTAATCTGAGGGCTGGAGCACCTCTGCTATGAGGAAAGACCGAGAGAGTGGGGGCTTGTTCAGCCTGGAGAAGAGAAGGCACTGGGGAGAGCTTCTGGCAGCCTTCCAGTACCTGAAGAGAGCTTATAAAGAAGGTGGCCACAGACTTTTTAGTAGGACCTGTAGCAATAGCACAAGGGGTGATGGTTTTAAACTAAGGGAGGGTAGATTTAGACAGGTTATAAGGAAGACATTTTTTACAATGAGGGTGGTGAAATACTGTCACATGTTGCACAGAGAGGTGGGAGATGCCCCATCCGTGGAAACATTCCAGGTCAGGTTTATGAACCTGATCTAGTTGAAGACGTCCCTGCTCATTACAGGGGAGCTGGACTAGACGGCCTTCAAAGGTCCCTTGGAATCCCAACTATTCTATGAATCTACGATTCTTTCTTCAAAGGCAACCTCCTCAAAGTGCAAGAATGGCCCAACCCCAATGTGCAGGGACTCAAGCAGTAGTAGCAGAAGATCAGCATGAATAAACAAGGACATCCAAACTCAGATCAAACACAAAAGGAAGTGCAAAGAAGGAAGAAGTGGAGACAGATTTTCTAAAAGTATTTTAGATACATTTCCTGAGTGAGCAGGGATGGAGCTAGAACAACCCCACAAATCAGATGGAGTTCAGTCTAGCAAGACATGTGAAAGGCAACAAGCAGAGCTTAAGTACATTAGCAGTAAAAGTCAGGCCAAGGAAAATGTTTGTCTTGTGTTGAAGGGGGCTGATTACACAGTGATGAAAAATACAGAAGACTGAGTCACTCCATACTTTCTTTACTTACTCTTTATTGGTAAGTCTGCTCTCACCTTACCAGATCTCTGTGCCTAACAATAGAGTTTGGGGAATGAGGGAAAGCATGACAGAAGACAATTGTACCAGGAACTACTCTAACAAACTGGATGTACATAAAGCCATGGAAACAGTTGAGAAATGTCCAAGTATACCACAGAAATGGAAGTAATTTTAAGACTTCTTTCTGCCATTTTTGAAAGATCGCAGTGGTTGCTGGAGGGACCAAGTGGTGGAAAAAGACGATGTTACACTCAATCAGAAAGAGTAAGGAGGGAGATCCAGGGAATTACAGGCTCAGCAAAGAGCAGAATAAAGTCTTGGGAGTAGAACAACTTTATGCAACAGCACAGTCTGAGGACCAGCTCTTTGGGGAGCGTCTCTGCAGAAAAGGATATAGTGCCCTGATGGGCAAAAGTTGAGCACTATCTGCAACATGTCCTTGCTATCATGAGAGCTAAGCACTTTTGTGGCTGCTTGAACAGCAGTATAGCCAGACCGCTGAGGAAAGTGGTGATTGCCCCCAACTCAGGTATCATGAGACCATATCCACTGTACTATGGTTAGCTTTGGGTTCCCCAGTATGCAAGTGACAAATGGAGGAAAGTGCAGTGGAAGCCACCAAGAAAATCAGTGGTTGGAGCACATGACATACAAGGAGGGACTGAGAGAGCTGGAATTGTTTAGCTGGGAAAGAAAAAGCTCTCTTCAACTGCAAAGAAAAAAGTGATAGAGATCATAGACAGGCTCACCTTTGAGGCCACAGTGAAAATGCAAGAGGCAACAAGGGAAGTTCAGTTTGGATATTAGGTAATAGCTTTGATCTCTTTGATGAGAGTAATTAAGCACTGGAGCAGACTGCTCAGAGAGGCTTTGGAGTCTCCATCCTCAGAGAGAGTCCCTGTGCATCTCTGAGAAACCTGGTCTAACTTTCAAGCTGCTCCTGTAGAGGACCTGTAGAAAGTTGGAGTAGGCAATCTCAGAGAGTCTTTCCAATCTTCATTACTGTGTGATTCTTTGTCTCTAATTAGATAAAGAAGAATTAATGAGTCCATAGTGAAAAACAGCATCCTGGCAGAAAATCTGTCCCAGCAGGAGGAGCCTAGCAGCACAATTTTCATTAAAATTTCCTGTGGAAATTTTGGTAGAACAGTATCTGAAAGCTGCAGTACAGTGATTTATTCTTTCCAACATGTAAAAAGACTGTTTCAACTGGAACCTCGTTCTGAAACAACATTTTGAAACTTTCACCCATTATTAAAATGGAAAAATCATGTTTATGTGATTTTAAAAAAAATAATAAATGCAGGAAACTTGAGAAAAATTGTAAGTAGGATTGAATCTATAGCAATGTGGTGGGTACACGCTATTTTGATCTAAATCTTTAGCTCCTGATATAGATCCTTTGCACTGATCTGTTATCTTAATGCTGAGCTAGTAAAACTCCTGGGAATTCACCCTCTCTAAGGAAAATCCTAGCTGGCAGAGAAAGCAAGTATAGCTGCCTTTGCTCCAGGGTACTGAAGAGAAGCCCATTTCCAGGGCTGGGGTGGGAAACTAAACTAACTCATTATAATGGATACTGGGTTTGACAGTAATGAAGACGACAGTCACGTCTCCATGTAAGTACCTAAATATGTGGACTAATGAGACTACTGAAAATAGGTATACATTCCACATCCTTTGGGACAAAATTTTCATCTTTTTTTTTTTAATCAACAACAAAAAATCTCCAAATCTCTGATTTTTGGAAGTCTATAAATCTATTAAAATAAATTAACACTATAAAATAACGCTAGAGGAGAAAATACCTCTATTTCTTATTAGAGGCATTACTCCTTCTGTGAGAGTTATGTTGGTTTCCATAGCAGCAATTGAAATGTGATGCTAGATTATGATTTTTCTTATAACTATATAAATCCAAAGTAGCATAATTATTAAAGTATTTGTTATGAATATTTACATGGTTTTCTGAAAGAAGAATTTACTTCACACCTTTACAATTTTCAATCATTCTTTTTAAAGCAACGGATAACTGACTGTAGCACAGAAAGAAACAATATATTCGTTATTTTAAAGCACATTCCCTCTGAAACTGTAGCCTTCTAACCAGTTAAGTTCATATTTCTTAAAAAACAAGAATGATATTTTTGCTGAGATTATTGAGAAAAAAAACAAAATTGTGTAAGTCATATATTTGTATTTTCTTAGGACATGCTGCGGAATTCTAGACAAACCTGTCCTGATAATGAATTTTGTTTATTAATAATGTCAGGCTATAAAACACTGCACAGTTTTCAGTACAGCCCAGAGATTAAAAGTCTTCCACTACACTCACATTCAGTGTAGTTTTTGATTCTAGACAAAATTCCAGACAGTAAGATTTATGCAATATGCTCAGAGTGCATTAATCCACTGCCCTACAAAGTCCATTAATTTTGAATACTGCTATCAATTGCACTACATGACATGGTGATAACTACATTACTACCTTTATAAAAATGCCTTTCCTGATATTGAGGGCCTCAGTTTTGCTCTCTGAATACTTTGTACAGTTATCTACATGCACATGGTTAGGCAGAAATCTCAAACACATATGCATATATGTTATATATTTGCATTAATATATTAGTTATAATATTAATTGTATTACATCTTCAACATAATGTTAGGATGCTCATTTCATTATGTTAGAGATTCATCAACTTTTTTATTGTTTACTCTTATTGTTAAACATTGTAAATTAAATTATCCATAAATAGAAACTAATGAAACTAAAGACCAACAACAGAAAGTAAAACCAACAATTCCATTCCATGCTGGCGGATTTAAAAGGATCAGACTATGGGTGTCAGGAGAAATTCTGATTCAGATGCACCATTCAATTTTATGGAGTCAAGGTGTGCTTTTCATTTTTAGAAGAGGGATTCATATTGTCTAGTTTCAGATATTTATAACATTTACTTCAAATGGAGAGAGGAAAACTAGAATTTTCCTTACAAACATGAGACATGTTAGTGTGTAAATCAGCTAACTGACACAGTCAGAGGGATCTCAACAGGTTGCTGAGAATGGTTGACAGAAACCCCACGAAGTTCAACAAAGGAAAATGAAATTCTCATAAATACAAGGATTTTTTTTAAGGACTTTTTTTTTCTCTTTTTTAATTGGAGGATGATTAAACACTGGGGCAGGTTTTCTGGAAAGGCTGTACAATCCCTATCCTTGAGCGTTCAAGACTTGACTGGAGACAGCCTTGAACAATCTCATCTAATCAGACCTGCTTTGAACAGGTGGTTGGACTAGAAGCCTTCCAGAAGTCCCTTCCAACCTAAATTATTTTCTGATTCTGTGACTTTAAAAGGGGATTTTATTGCCATCCTCAGCTGACAAAAGGAAGGCTATACAAGCTGTACTGGATGTGCAGAGTCATAGGATAAGACATGAAAGACACAAGCTCAAACACAGGAAGTGCTAGATTAATATAAGGAAAAAATTCTTCATCATAAGAGTAGTCAAGCACTGAAAAAGGGGACAAGAGAAACTATGAAATTTCTAGGCTTGGAGATATTCAGAACGTGGCTGAAAAAGGTATTGAGCCACCTGATCTAGTTTTAAGGTTAGTCTTGCTTTTTGTGGGAGCCTGGACTTCACCAGCTCCAGAGATAATTTCCAATGAAGATCATTGTATGGTTCTGAACGTATAAAATTCCTCTTAATTTTGTTTTCATTTTAAAGGCTTGCATGAACAGTTTCTTCCAGGCATTCTGCAATCATTTTTTGATAGAAGCATCAACATCTGGTTGCAAAAACATCCCAGAGCAGTATTTACCTTTTCCCTATACATACATTATGTGTGCATTGTTTTACAGCAATTTCTGGTTCGAATTAGTGTCTGCAAAGATATAAGTCCCTCTGAAAGTATGACTACATATATGATCATATCTGAACAATGCGTAAGCAGTAATTAACCGTAGATTTCTTCTCTGCTTGTAAATGAGACAGAATTGGTAGAGCTGGAAATAATCAATGATTTTGTGACCTAATCTAATTTTTGCTTTGTTTCTTCTTGGATTATCTCAAACAGATGCTTGTGACATGTTAACTGAAAAAAAAATCCCAGTTTTCTGTTATAGAAAGTCATTAATACATTGGTCTGTCTATGGGTGGTCAAACACTTTCTACAGAATATGTTTCTAAGAGAGAAATGTGGCTGTCAGATGTTTTAAACCACAGCCTGCTTTCTACACAAATTTTGGGGTTGTTTTCAGAAGGAAGAATTCTGAAAAATTATTTTTTCACATGAAAAACTGGGTACTAAAAGAGAATATTTTGCCTTCCTGAAAATGGAAGGACTTTTCCATTTAATGATAGGCTCTGATTTTTATATGTATGCAATCTTTTTTTGCTGGACTTTAATTTCCTATGACATATAATAACCAAGGAACCCTCGTTTTACCATCCATGAAGCAAGGCATTGGTGTACAATTGTTTAAGTGGTTTAGCCAGGTGACTAGAGAATTATTTTTTTTAATGTTTAGTCATTATAATTTTCTTTCTTTTGAAATATTTCTTCGTATGTACCCCTGGGAGCAGCATGTATTTGCTGCATGTGACTCATCTATATAAGGCCTCTTCTAAGAAAGACAGTGGTAGAATTCAGGCTTGAATTTAAGAAGTCTTTGTTATGTACTGCTCCTCTAACCTGCACACAAACAAAACAAAACAAAACAAAAACCTTTTTCTGTCAAAAAAAGATCGCAATTAAAAATTTAAAAATGGTTGTGCATTTTACATAATAACAAGAACAATCCTTCCTCAATCAAATTATGAATTGAATTCTGCATATTTAGACAGGGTATCTGTTACATATGGTGCTGAAAGGAGTGTTTTTAACCATGCTTAAGAAAAAAGCTACATAAAAGTCATGTGGTGTAAATCTAAAGTCAAGAAGTACTGACATATTTAGTCTGATGAGGAAGAGGAAAACAAACTACTGGCAAAGTATAAGAGCAGATGGCCTTTTGTCACCCACATATCAAGCTTCTTGTATACCAGCTGTCACGGTGACATTTGTCTTTGTTCGTAGGACCCTAGGTTAAATAAGTCTCAGGTTAAGTAAAGGGATTTTTTTTTAGGTGAATTAATTCCTGAAAGCTGGGAGGACATCCATGGGGCCATTTGTATGCTTGTTATCCATATTGTAGGTTACCACTTCCAAATCACTTACAGCAGCTGCTGGGGCCAAAAGTCCCATCACATTGTCTATTCTCTGAGCACAAATAGTTGATATCTAAATAGTTCATTGGTCTTCAGTTGTAGAATATATTTTTCTTGGATACAGTATAAATATGCAGATTTAACATGAGTAAGAGCTAAAGAAAGCTCCCAAAACTATTTTCACAAAGAAGTTTGAACCTTCAAATAGTGATGTATCAGCTTATTTTTACTTCTGTGAGCAATCTCACTAAAGTTATTTCATTAAGCATTAGGTAAATTCAGAGGGGTTAGGGACACTGGATCTTTAGTAGTTAACCTTGGTATGTTAAAAATTTCATATTGGGTCTTTAGGGTGTAAGGAGGAGAATGGAACAGAAAACTAAAGATTTTATCCTGTTTAAATATAACATTTCTTTTTTATTGTGTTTGTCTTTTCTTCTTCAGCTTTGATGGTCTCAATCACAGGCTTTCTCATGGATTGAGCTCTGGTACAGTGAAATACAGTCAGGGCAAGAAAAAATGAATTCTTTTAGTGTAAATATATATGAAAACACCCTAGGAATAGGTAACACTCCCCATCCTCTGTCTCTCAACATTTTTTGCATACTGGGTTCAAATATCTAAAAATACTCCCTGTCTGAGCTTTGATTTTTAAAGTATCTTTTCTGTCACAGTTCTGATACTGCATCTGTAGTAAGGAGAACTGTTGCCTTCTGGTAGCTACACAGATTGACTTTTGGCTCTCATATGCGGTTCATTCTCTCAACCCCTTACAGGACAGAAACAGAAACATTCTTCTCCATTTTAAATTTTTTTTTTAACGCTTCACTTGGGCTTTTCCTTTCTTCCTTATTTTTATTTATTTATACAGCATGAAACGATGAATTTTAAACCTAAACCATCTCTTGGTTCATCTTGTTCTTATAAAGTGTCTGGAAAATCTTTTGGGCACAGATTTTTTTCAAACTCCAAAATAAGGGAAATATGAAATATGTAACTTATATATGTAAATTTCTGGGTAGATACTTAACCATCCTGATGAGCAACTCTATTACTTGAGACATTTTCTATTTTAGATTGTGTCTACACAAGAGCAAAAGCAGCATGGCAATTTTTTAATCTTGCTCAGTGTTTCTTGTGACCTTTTGAAAGAGTGATCCTTCCTGACTCACATGTTTTCAGGCAACCCTAAAAAATCCACCTGTCCCTAATAGTTTTCTAGAGATGTTGGGGAATGCCTATCTCTGCAACGGCTATGTCTTCAATTACAATGTAGATGTACCCGTACTGTGTTACCAGCAGCCCTTCAGTGCTATCAACAGTACACTGGAGCACAGAATAACGCTGTTTAAAATAGTCAGCTGACACAAAGAAAGAGATTCAGTGGGAGAGGAGAAATCGACTACAGATCTATGCTCTAAAAATACATCCAAGTGACTGCAGAAGAGTCATCTGGCAGAAGAATCTCTGATTTAATAGTGACTTTACAGCCATTTTAGCCAATTGCTAAAGAATAACTGCTGGACAATGGTTGGAGGTCTATGATGCACTATCAGCAGTTTATTACACTAAATTACAATAATCTCCCTGTAAAATTTGTTTCCCATTTTTCTGTTTGCTGTAGCTACACACCTTTTCCTCATGCCACTATAAATGTGAGGTAGGAACTCATTTTTCCTTACAGCTAGGGTACAATTCCCGGTGCAATGAGCACAGGCCTCTAAATTTGGGTTCCAAAAGCTATAATAACATAAATCAATATCACAATAAATGTATTGATAACTGTGCAAATAGTTGAACAATCCTAGGTCGGTTTGATACAGTGTTAGATTCTAATCTGTGAATTCAGTGAATTAATTACACCTTTCATTTTTAATGTAGATTGCTAAATATTGTCCTGTTTCATATATCAATTGAAAAGTCAAAAAAATTACTATAAAAACCTATTTTTGGACAGCGCAACCCCATCACATGAGGTGAGACTGAATTATGCAACTAAACCATAACTGGAGAACATTATGGTTTTACATCACAATATAATCAGGATCAAAAAGCATTACGCACATTGAGAAACCTTTCCTGACAGTATGTGCAGTGGGCCTCGTACATATCGATAGTGAAAACGGTGACAACATTATCCAAATCCCATACAGATTTCCACTGTTGTGAGAGACTGGCTGGGTAGACGAAGGGAGAGCCGTGGATGTTGTCTACCTTGACTTCAGCAAGGCTTTTGACACAGTCTCCCATGATATCCTCCTAGGGAAGCTGAGGAAGTGTGGGCTG
>Ga0065711_1002605_pt1 | contig 37135 bp, 27 predicted proteins | sample Hoacrofraction12_FD_59098 | JGI IMG/M metagenome (GOLD analysis project Ga0065711, IMG submission 59098) | Hoatzin crop microbial communities from Cojedes, Venezuela - Epithelial fraction 12 v2 (version 2) | ecosystem: Host-associated > Birds > Digestive system > Esophagus > Crop | place...
GAGGCAGGGAGGGAAGCGGGCTGCCCTCAGGGGAGGGGGGGAGGCCGCTGGGGACGGAGAGCGGGAGGCAGGGAGGGCTCTGCGGAGGGGTCCCCGGCGCCCCCGGTCATAGCGAGCTGGGCTCACGCCAGCGCCCTTCCAGCAGGCTCGGCCGACGGACCCGCGGCCTCTGCCGAGGGCTGAGGCACCAGGACACCAAGAAATGAAGGGGAAGGCACGTGTGTTGGACACGAAACCCCAGGGAAGACGTGAAAGAACCGATTTCCACTCTCGTTTTTGATCTGTTTTCTCTGCTCCCTCCTGTATCTTCCTTCCCCTCCGCTCCAGCCCCGAGCGCCCGCAGATGTTCCAAACACCGACTCCCCTCGCTCCAGTGCCCGTGAGAGACTCAGCGCTGAGCCACAGTAAATATGCCAGGGAACAGAAATGCATTAAAGGATTAAAGCATTCGATTTGAAATTGTAAAATCTGGGCTTTGGGGTTGTTTCTTTCACTGACGTGTGACGTACCTTCAGTGCAGACAGCAGGGAACAGCAGGGCAGGGAAGTCAAAAACAAAAATAGCTTTAAGGATCACAGCAAACCGTGTCACTGCGGAAGTGTACAACCATCAGTTATGCAAATGAGGGCATCAATTCATTAGCTGCAGTCTCCAGATTCTCCTGACCTCTGTCTTAATGGGGACATGCCTCATGTGAAGTGCAGGACAAAGCAAGCACAAGGCTGGTAAGTGACTGGGGAGCGAGGGCCGTGGGGAACACAGAAATTCGATAATCCTTGAACACCTTCAAAGCAGAAGGGAATAACCAGAAATACACCGGGGGAGAGGCACCAAAATCCAGCCACGCAAGGCGAGAGCCGCAGGGAACTGCACTGAGCTGTCAGCAGTGCGGGAGCTGTGACACTCGTACCGTGCCGGGCTGACTTCAGGTGTCAGTGGTGATGGTTTTACACCTTTCCAAGCTACAGTTACCTCCTGCCCTTAGTTCCAGTTATAATCAGTCCTTGGCCTGAAATAGATTTAAACTTCTCCATGGCAACAAAGGCAAAGTCATAATTGGAGTAGTGTTTGTGCTGCCTCTACAATAACATGTTACTTCAAGCACTATCATCTTCAGAAGCCAAATAAATACATGTTGAGAAAAAAAGTATGAAAAATGCTAATAAAACGCAAGGCTAGGGAAATAAGAGGGGAAAGAGATACATTAAAGCACTCAAGTCGCTTTCACCTTAAAATTTACTCTCGTTTGTTCAGTCCTGTTTTACATGACTCGAGCGTTAGGTCTCCTAGGCTGAGGGCACTTGACGTTAAGATTTTTTTTCCTTGATACCTCCATTTTAATTTGCTTGGTTTTCTACCTTTTCTCCTACTTACAATGCTGTAGACCACCCATCCTTCTCTTCTTGGTGTTTACAGCCCTTAAACACTGGCAGCTGATTACCGTATCTCCCTTAATGATCGTTTGGCCAGGCTATGCATATCTAATTTCCAGGCATAATTCAGTTCCTGCGGCACCCTTGCCAACAGCGAAAGTTATTGTATCACAGACCTTCTCAGGGAAAAGCAAGGACCTTTTTCACACCCCTGCCACACGCAGTTCGCGCAGTCCCGACCCCTTTCCCTGGATTACTGATAAAAGGGTCAGACTCGCGGGCAGGGTGAACGCTCCTGGTCTGCAGTGAATTCTCGCAGAGGTCTGAGACCTCCCTCCAGCCCCACTGCTGGGGAGCCGAAGCTGGCCTGGTCTCCTGTAGTATCACCGTATCTCTGCAGAGCTGAACGCTTCGTTCTGCTAACTGAGAATTTGTGAAACGCAAGCGTCAGGGCAGTAAAACCAGCTTGAACGAACGCTTCGAGTCCAAGGCCCCTCCGGAATGGCAGATCACAGTGTCACCGCCTTCCCATCTTACCCCACCGCAAACGCGTCAGCTCATCACGGCACAGAGCGCGTTGCGGGGCGACGAGCTACTGCCTCTCCGTGTCTTTACTGTAACACGCATCGTGTGAAATAACAAACCCAGTAAATACAGAGCGTAAAATGATCACATACAGATTCTGTAGTGCTACTGGGATGCGTTAAATCTGATGGTGCCAGCAGCCCCGGGGAAGGCAGGCCCCTGGCACGGCAGCAGGGCCAGCAGCCTCGCCAGTGCCGTGCGGGCGCCGCGCCGGGCTCACCGGGACAGGCAGCAGCACGGCCCCCCGCCCCGCCACGGCTCGGAACAGGGCAGGAGGCTTGGGCTTGCTTTTTGGCGCCCGTGTCAAACGCTACTGAAAACAGCCCTGCCGTTCAGCTGGGTGTCAGATCGCAGGGTCTGATGGGGAAATCCATCAAGGGTCCTCACAGAGTCATTTCATCGGGGGGAAATACTTTACACCATCTTTTCCCTTTTCCACTCCGGAAAATAAGAAGGTATCTGTCATTTACCTGCAGGGAGCAGGGCCACTACAGAATACAATTAAAAGGGCTTCCAATTAGAATGACAGACAATGACGGGGTTTATCTGAAACTGGAGGCTAAGCCCCAAGAAGAAAAAGCTGTTTCTGTTTAGAAACCTGATGCGTGGTCAGCAGATGGAATTGTTTCCACCTCATCTGTGGCAACATACCTACAGCTGTATGCCTCTCCTTCCACGAAAATAAACAAAATCCACTGCTATTTGACAACCTGAGTAGCAGCTGCCATACCCACCTCTCCCAGCAGCACGGGGGCATTCTGGCAAACGCAGAGCTGTGGGTCACATTTCTGTACTGGGAAGAAGCACTGAAAAAATTGGGCGCAGAACCACGCTGCACCTCCGTGACCGCCGCAGTGCCAGTTCTGCATGCCCTCCTTCTAACAAAGACCGTATCGACCGAATCCAGCGCCTGGCACGCGGTATAAACGGGATAGAAACCTACCACACATGGTACGCATCCAAACTTTGTGTTAGTCATGATGTTTGCCAGAAATTTAGAGGCAGAAAAAATTAAACATACTAGCTTGCTATGTGTTGTTATAAGGCAAAAGCCTCACAGTTCAAGACATGAGCCAGTCATTAGCGTATAGGAAGTTTACAAAGTCATTTTGACCACAATTAGGTTTATTCTATCATTGTCTATTATGAGAACACTTCAACCTTGCTCTGACGCAATCAGTATTAACCAACTTTGACAATCTACTACCGGACTAACGACCCATGGTATAGCACGAAAATACCTTATAAAATGCATTTGCACACCTTTCTCCTAGTTACTCACTGGAACCAGAGCTCAGCACAAGAGCGTGTTCCCAGCGTACAGAAGCCAAACTGACTGCTCAGAAGGTGCACTGACATCAGCACTGATTTATGATGGCTCAGGAGCTGCCAGCACCATGCTCATGGTTTCACTGACGCTCTCACTAGGAGGAACAGTGAGGCCACGTTGCGGACAGACTAATGACTGAATCAGGTTTTCTGCTGGGGCGGGAGAAATTGTTCTTATTTGATGATTACTTTTGGTTTGGCTGGGCAGTTTGAAGGCTTGAACCGAACTGGCTAAAACTCAAGCCAGCTACTGACTTTAACAAACAGGGGAAAGCCTTCATTTATAATGTGAGTTTCTGCATTTTCATCAGCAATTTTCTTTTGATAGAACTATATTATTTTTAGTTGTAGTCAAATCACGTAGAGAACAACTTTGGCTTCATCATTCATTTTTACATAAACCCAAGACTACTTTGAAGATGAAAACCAGTGAGTGCCTGCAAGGTGCTGAGCTACTTCTAGAGTTCAGCAAACTTCCAAGAGCAAACAGCTTCCTTCTTGATGCTCTTGAAAATGCTGAAAACTATTAACTGAATGGTTAACACTCTCCATTGCGAAGTGAAATGTCGTAACTGTGAAGGATTTGCTTTCCATCTGCAGGCGTAATCCTCTGAAGTGTCCAATACGGTCAGGAGAGAGAGCAGCTGCATGGGGCCAGCATGCTGTGAAGTCAGACTCTCACCAGAGACCCAGCTCAGAGTATTTTAACACGTGAGTTCATTTTGGGTGTCCCCCCCCAGCTTTTGTTTAGTTATGAACTATCCTGATTGCATCATCTCTCATTTCTTCTCAGGATGGATATTGGTGTCTCGCTGACTTCATTACATTTTTATAATTATTTTGTGCTGAAAGAAATCAGCATTATAATGTTATTGTGCTAAAGTTATATATGTACATGTGTGTAGTGCACTCCTCTGTTTTGCATAACTTGTCCGAAAAGGCTGCTGATCAGCAAAGCGACCAGCCGGGACGGACACAGCGTCTCCGCTCCAGCTTCCCTCCTGTCCCCTCAGCTGGGAGAGCTGCCGGGAGGTGCAGGTGGAGCCACGCAGAGCACAGGTACACAGCGACTGAAATAACGGGGTACAGACCAGCTCATGGGTGTCTGCTTTAGAAAACAGCATCAAATCAATTTGCTTAACAAAATACGCAGACTGCTGACAATTTGTTTGTGGCGCATTAAAGCCAGCACGGTCTGCTGAAAAAGTGATTTGGGAGGAGGAGGACTGTCTTCTGTCACCTGCCTGAAGTTGATCTGGGTCTGCAGCAGTATTCTGACTTTTTTTAAAAAAACAGTGATAAAGGTGACGGTGTAGATGGACACATTCCTAATCCAAAGGACACAAATATCATCTCTGCTTTGCCTTCAAGTGGTCATAACACAAGTGAATTCAAAGAACGAGTTGAAACGGCATGAAACCCTGTGTGGCAGAGGAGCAGCCTCTGAGCGGGTCTGCAGCACAGTGTTTCTGGGTACTCAGATATTACGCTGAAGAGAACGAGCTGGGCAGAGGTGTGGAGAGAGAGGAGAAGTGAGAAACCTTCATTCTTGCAAGAGATACCAAAGAGATCTACAAAATAAAGAGATTAATTCAGCTTAACAAGATTTTGCCTGCTAGGTCCTCAGGCAGCCTGAAGGACATAAGTTTGCCCTGCTTAAGCTTCATCTCAGCAGAAGAAAGTTTCCAAATTTCATGAAAGCAAATATTTGATTCTGAACCTAACAATAAAAGTTAGATGATATTTTAAGGTCTTGGCCTTACATTTTCACTGTCTTGCTACACAAAAATCCAAGAAAGACTAGGGAAATGCAATGTTTGTAGTTTGGCAAGAACTCACACGCTTGTCTCTTTTGTCCCATTCAAATACACCAGAGCCCTTTCTAAAGGCAAAAAAGAACTCATCTGTCCTTTGCCTTGGCTCATGCAAGATGTATAAGTACATTGAAATTTTACAACTTTTACCGTGCAGGTCAGAGATTGATACTGGTTTCTTTCATCATATTTGATGCAAAATCCTTAAGGAGTACCTCAAAAAATAAGAGTATGTGATAGAGAGAATAAAATGAATTGCAAATGTACAGAATTGTTAAGAGCTCAGTGATGTCTCATAGAAATCTCTGAAAAACAGTCTATTTGGGGACCATCCTGAGGTATCAAACAGGACTCCCCCCAGAGACAGGCACGGCACAAGCTGCAGACTGTGAAGGTATGAGGAAGAGAAGGACCAGTCACACAGAAAGCTCTGCAAAGAGACTTTTGGCAAAACTGGGTTTGAGAAGCTCTAATAATGATCCTAAGACTAATTAGTGCTTTCACTCCTCCAGCACGTTCCTCCCTAGGAGGCAGTGAATTAATGGCGAAGCCTCCCAGGCGATTTGCAGATAAGCAATTGCAGCTAAAGAGAGGCGATTACACAAAAATCCCATCTCCCCTGCCTTCGGAAGGTGTGGAAGCTCTCCCATCACCCAAGCAACTGTTCAACCTCAGCACCCGAAGAGCTACAAAGTCTATAAAATCTGAGTAGAGGACCAAAATCCTCGAGTGCCACCAAGCTGAGTTCAGGAGCGGCACGGCCAGGGACGTGGTGCTGGAGGTGCAGTGCCGGTGGCCGCAGGGCTGCTCCCCGGCTCCAGCCGCAGCGTGGGACACTGCGGGCAGGTTGCTGAGCCTGCCGGGGTAAGAGCCGTGGGCTGCTCCACAGCCTGGAGGAGAAGCGAGAGGGAACCACCCTCTCCAGAGACCCGCAGCACATTTCTGAAACACTTTTTCTATTTTTTGTGTATTTCTGTACTTTTTGTGCACGGAGAACCAGATCTGATTTGTCGTCCCACAGTCATCCCATATGAGGCAGATACAGAAGAATTTAAGCTCCCTTATTTCAGGCCTTTAGCTTTAACCACAACAACATCCATCTATGCTGTGTAAGAAGCAGCCAGACCATGAGAACTGCATGATATGATCTATAAGAAACATTTTTAATGATGTAGCATTTTTGAAAACAGATTATGCAAGAATACTTTTAAATGGAATTATAATGTAATTTGGGTGTAGGCTCTGCCTACATTGATCCGTATGCTTTCCTAACTGTCAGGAAGCCTGCATGAAAACATACGATTTTACACCAATGACATCTTGCTCTTTACCAGATATGTCATTCTGTATGCAACGTGGCAATCTGGGAACTCTGGAGGGAACTACATCAGTAGTTTGTGTCAAATTTCTGTTTTCCATTTCTATTAGGAAGGATTAATTTAGCATCCAATCAATATGACTGTGTAGTAGCATAAAACCTATCAGAATAAAAAACCAGAGGGGAAGTCTCATCTCTGGTTCAAGGAACAGATGCAGAAAAAAAGACTGCATCAACCAGTATTGATGGCTAAATGCTGAAACTGCAGAACTGCACGCTCTTTGTTAATTCAAACTTCCAGCAACTGGAGCACAGTGGTAAATAAAAGCAGCGCATTCCTCGTCAGATGGTATCGTTAAATTAAGGTAGGGTATCTGGGTAAAAGGTTTTCTTTATTTCAAGAACTCGCTGTTGGCTCGGTACTAAGGACTGTCATGGCATGGAAGAGTAACTCTCACCAGTGCAGAAACAAGGAGGTCAATAAAGCACTCAGAATCAGATTTCTGTTCTCACTTGTGCATCTACAGAATAATTAAATAGAATAAAAGAAATAACAAGTAGGAATCCTACTTCAAAAATGGGTCTTCTATAAGATGTTTTCTATGACATCCAGGAAACCGTTATTCCACACCTTACAAGTCAGGAGTGCCAGTAACAGACCAGCCAGCTTTTCTTTTAAAAGGGCGAGGTTGATCATTGCGTATTCATGCATTAACTTGTATTTATTTCTAACTCGATGATAGATGGCAATGTATTTTAGGCAGACTTTTCCACTGGACATTTGCTGACCTTTATGTGACTAGAATGAAAGACAAATCCAATGTCAGCTTTAACCTTTCTATCTAAACGTACCATAGGAATGAATACCTGTAAAGCAAATCTGAACGTATAGCGCATTAATCTTGGGCTTTTCCAGGCTAGCTTTGTGCTTAAATTAGGGTACAGGAATGGGCCCACCCCAACAGCCAGAGACAGCCTGCCTTCAGAGGGCCGATACAACGAGCTGCCGTCTCCCGGCACGGCTGCAGTCCACGCTCATGCCACATCCCTGCCCTCAGTCTCCTGCAAGGGTTTCGCAGAAAGCACCGCGACAGTGAGCCGAGAGCACGCGCACCACGCGCCCAGCACACACCCTCCCTCGCCCTGGCTGCGTGCGAAGGGGCTGGCGGAGAGCTGTGCAACCCAACACATCGCACACTTCAGCCTTCCAGCGCCCTTACACTGCCGAAAGCTGCCACCAAGGACGCCCGACGCGCTGCTGGCTGCCCAGCCTGTCTCACAACAGCTTTTATCTTATCCCTGCATGATACTACCCTCCTCAGCCCACTACTTTGCTCATTTTACTGTTCTTAAGTACTATTAATCTTATCATAGAGACTCTGATGAAGAATTACAGATAATGTGGCTTGCCAGTGACTTCCCACACCCCATCACGGGAAGCACCTGAAACAGCCAGCACAACATCTCGGTTCCAGCACAGGACCAGGTCAGTTACAGATCTCCTGCAGCTGTAGCTGGCGCAGTTCCCACCAGGCAGTATTTTAAGGGCTCCTCCTCTTTTGGCAGACTCTTCTGAGGAAAAGCAAGAGCCAAAGCACCGCTTGTCTCTTCCAAGAAGCGGACCTCTTTGGAGGACAGCAGTGCCTGATATTGCCCGGGAAAATAAATACATAAATCCAACAGTCTTTCAGCAGAGCTTCTCAAAGGCAAACAGTCCACTTTTGCTGAGACTGAGATTTAAATGAGGCATCTAAACAAGACAGCAAGGAGTAGGCAATAGAGAAGGCAAACTGGTTTACCAGTGGCGAGGCTAAGATTTGAAAGTTTCAGGTTCTCCCGGTAATCTTATTTTTAACGAAAAATGAAAAACCATGGGATTTGCAGAAAGAGTTCCCCAAATTCCTATGGTTTAGGTAAAATTCATCACACTGAATCAGCTATTCATGTCATCAAAATGCAAGTTAGGAGACAACGCAATTAAAAGCACAGATAAACTCATGGGACCCAGTACCAGGTGAAAAAGGACTTTCATTTCCCCAGAGAAAGCCCCTAAAACATCCAGAAGGTATCAGCAACACAACTGAGAAATTATGGCCGATGCCTGAGTAGTGGTAACGATTGACCATTGTCCAAGCTACTAAAGGAAACGTGGGATTTTCCATTATTTGGTGTTTTCCTCTCAAAACTCAGTGCCAAGCTGGAAGTCACGTCTTAGCCAAACAGAGCTTATGCCTTAGCCAAAAGTCAAACAGGGTATACAGGGAGGTCAGACCAGATCCTCTCACGCCTTCTCCCCTTCATCCTGCGATTGTCAGGAGAGAAGCAGGTTTCCTCCCCCTTCCTCAGCCCTTAAGGAAAACAAGTCTTTTAATCTATTTAGAGGCCCTTTTTGACATTCTTTAGCTGCAGTTTTTCTCAATCAACCTAATCTTTTCCCATCAAGCTCCATGCTAATCCCATTTTGCTCCACTCCTTAAACAAATAAAAGATTAGAGTGACATTTCAGAAAGGGCATCGTATTAAGCAGCTCCTTTCCCATCTCAACAGATCACACAGCACAAGATGTAGTGAGCAGGCTGTTAATCTTATGGTAATGAGGTGTCAGTCTGAATGAGACCTCCTCCTTGATCAATAAGAAGGGTGCAGGAATAATGAGGACGCTGCCACTCACCATCGCTGGCAACTTTGCAAGCAGGCAGCCGATCCCGAAAGTGGTGCTGTGATGGTGGCAACAGCGCTTGTCACCACGCTGCTCAGCCCCTGACAACAGGGAGCAAGCATCCACACCCATCCGTCTAATCAGGGGCGTAAAACTGTTTAACAGCTTCAGCTTTGCTCTAACATGAAATCAATTAGCATTGCCAGGCACACATAGAGAAATTTTTCACACCTGGTGAAAATCACTAGCAAACGACTTTTTTCATTCCTACAGTGGACAAGTCATTGCCCTTCCTGGTGACATCCCCGGCGTTGGTATTATGCAATTTGCTTTCACACAGAAAGAATTTTGTTAAACAAGTCACCGTTCCCCTGAAAGAAAACTCTGCCCAGCTCCGGTGCTCCTGAAAGACTCAAGTTTTACCAAGTGCTGAGAAAACTTTCCAGAACAGCATAAGGCCCGTCCTGGCTCGCGATACTTGGTGGCATCCTTCTGCTTGCTCTCCTGGATGCTCTCCCTTCAGGAGCGAGGTGGGCTGGGAAGCCCGGGTCTCCTGGATACGCAGTGCCCCGGGAGGGCTCCGTGTGCTCACCGTCGTGGGTTTGCACCACACAAACCGGAGCAACGGGGCTTAAAAACAATCAGCAGGGAGGTAAGCGGGGAGGGCTGCCGACGGGACAGCGGAAGACGTGAGCAGCACATCCCTCCTCCCTAGGGAAACGCCTCTGTGCAGGGGCCTCACTTCTACATTTGCTTTTCTTTCTTGTGGCTAATGAATAAAAGCTGTGGGTTTGGTATCACCAAAAGTGTCTGAAGGTCAAATCGCCCTATGATTTACCTTTCTAATTTCTGCTTTTTCATGCTTTGTGTAGTTACTGCTGATATAGGTAAGAGTTCTTCTGAAAATTCACCCTGTGGAGGAATTCAGCCCTTCTCCTCCTATGTGACACAGTNTAATCCTGCAGTTGCACAGTCACTGTTCTGGCTTGGTACAGTAAATTTATGCTAAATATCAACGTCAAAGGAACTGATTATTCGGAACTATTTCAAAGGCAACATTCACCAGAAATGAAATCTTCACAGTAGATGAGAAAACACAACGTTTTTCTGCAATCACAGTAGGACACAGTATCACTGGTACTGCCACTAAATGCCAATTTTTAACCACACAGCCTCTAGCTAAGCATTTATTCTGATTTTGTTATCTAATTACATACATAAAAGAGATAGAGTGAAATAAAATAAAAGGTTGTTCGCTGATGCATGATTCTTAGAAAAATGCTACCTCTCAGTTTTTTTTGGAAATCCACTGTCTTGGTAAGGCTTAGCTATTTACCTGTATACTGTGGTAGGTGGAGAGTTCAGCGTGTCGTAGATGAGCCTCACGTGTCCTTGGTACAACTCCAGCGCCAAAGGGTCGTTGTCTCCTTTGTACAGTAAGATGCCATTGTCCTTGTCCGTTGCTACCTGTGAAACATAAATAACCAGGTAAGGTTGCTTGAGAATGATTAAAAAAGAAACAAACCTATATTAAAGATCATACATGCCATTCAAATATGATTTAATAAATCCTATATATCAGCAAAAATGAGAGCAGGAGCCATGAGACACCAACAGGTCTTGGTGACACCGAGTGGGCTCCTACACAAACCGTCAGCCTCCCACTAAGGGATGGCTCCCTTGATTCAAACGCGAGCTGCTCTGCGGGAGGTGAAAGCTGCTATTTATTTGATCCCCGTCGACAGACTTGCTGTATTTTTGGAGACACCTGAATTTATTTCTCAGCTACTACCCTGGCTTGAAGTGGAGGTTTAGAAAATCAACTCTGGCAGTAGAAGGAGGCCTTCACAATTACAAGCAAACCAATGTCAGCAGGCGCTGCTCTGCTCACAGACTGTCTGTGGGCACAAAGAAGGAAAGCGGGGCTGTCCCCACATCTAGCGCAACCGTGAGTTCTTCACTCAGTCTCAGTTATCAGCAAGTCATGCTGAGTTCTCGTGGGACATCTAGAGAGTCGGGAACTAGAAAGTAGCCCTCGTCCTTCTAGCCTTGATGTACATCCAGGGGACAAAAACATCTTGAAGACTGAATCACAAAGCAAGGACTCCACTTTCCCAGTCTCCAGCTCTCAAATACTGCTATAGTACAGAAGGAAAAAAAAAATAGACGAGACAAAGTGGGATTTTTGGATACAACCTGCCTGCTGTTTTCACAGTATGTATTTCTTGAGATTTCTTGCTTGTTTTTTATAATGGTTGTTAAATACCAAAATGAAAAGTAAATTTTAAAATCTGTTTGCATTTATACGTATATTTAAATACTATCCTTTTGCCCTTTAAAGATTCTTTTTTCTTCCTCGAGCACTTTTTAAGAAGATTTCTTCTACCTGTTCTTAATAATCAATGTTGTATTCTAATTTCAACTCACTAGTGATTAATTACTGGATGCAAGAATAATATTCAGCCTGGGAAACAAGAAGTGAGAAGGCCATCTGCGTGTGCTTTCTGTAATAATCAGTTTTATTGTTCAAGCTATGGCTGCTGTAACGTGCTTTGTACACTTAAGAAGACATTGACCAGATTTTCAGCTTTAAAGTTGACCTGTAGTGTTTTGAGCCTTTGGGGAGCGATATTTTAGAGTACCCACATTTTAGAATCTCTTTTGTGATGTTAAATAAACCAGAATTCTGAAGAAAAACTGGATTTTCCAATATACGTGAATTGTCATTTTCATATGAACTGCATACTCAAAGTGTTGAAGAAAAAATAAATATTACAGAATAATTACAAAATTTTCTCATTAGAATAATCTTTGCAGGAACCACCCTTTAAAAATCTATTCCTAATGTGGAAATTCAGTCCTTTCCCCATGTTTTGATATTAGTATTTTAATTATAACCAAACTACATCACGTAAGTCTAGATTATGATTTCCAACTGTGGAATACACTCTGTACAAATTGAGAAAATAAAGGCAATAAAATAAACACGCAGGGCTGATTTTTCTTTCACATCTTTTGAAATGTAAGGCTTCGCTTGCATGATGAATCTAGCATAGACATAGTCCGGACTAACACCCTGTGGCCTAAGAAAGAGATGTGCCATGTCATACGTGTACTCCACACAGCTCTCTATTAGAAAAGGTATAAAGCTAGAAATTATTCCCTCAGTTACTTCGGGATATTAGGGAAAAAAGAGATCCATTTAATGCTTACTAGATTGCAAATGCAAACAACTCCCAAATCACTTAAATATCACCTTAGTATCCAAAATACCTCTGACCCGCAACCCCAAAGATGACAGCAGTGGCACAGCACCTTGGATATCTATTCTCATTGCCTTCTGAACCTCAGACCTCAAACCAAATTCAGGTGTAACAACGGGACTGTGACAAAATCCCAGGCCTTTTATCTACTGAGTGTGCACAGTAAGAGTAACAAAAATATTGTCTGGAAGGGCCATTTAGAGCAACCTCTTTTAATAAGTTAAGCGCTAATTTCTACAGGATGAACCACAACGCTGTGGAACCGTAAGGAGACGGGGAGGTTTGCTGAATCATCTCTGGTCACAGTGCCAGTCTGGGAATAAGAGAGTGGTGGGATTCTGGAGGCAGGATGCGTGTCCACAAAGCTACAGTGGTGTCCACAAAGTGTACACTAAGGTACAGTGGTGCCTTAGTTGCTCCTTAACGTTTTAGTGAATTCAGAGCAGACAACAGGCTGACAAGTTGATTCTGACTTTGTCAGCACCTTGGCCAATAGCCCCCATTCCTTCGGAATAAAAAAATACATAAATGTATACGGATTATTGCTTAGAAGAGCACTGGGCTGGCAACTGGTGTTCTGCGTGACGTACCTGGAGGGAGATGTTTGCCTGAGGGCGAATTTTGGCTGATGGCAGCTCCACGTAGGAATCCTTCCCAACAAAGTTGACCGTGATGAGCTTCTCGCACTTCTGCCCAGCAAAGCCAGCAAGGCAGCGGCAGACGGGCTCATGGTAGATGACGATGCACTGGGCCCCGTTCTGGCACTCGTAGTTGTCACACGGGCTCGTCTGGAGCAGCACCATCGGCGGAGGCGTTTCACAGAAAAGTCCACTGTGGTAGGCAAAGGAAAGAAAAAGTGGCCTTGATTATCACCATTTTTCTACGGAAGGAAACATTTTCAGATGCCGCCATTTTGCTGCTGTAGTACAGCGACTCCGAGATTCAGCTGACGGGGGCCTGCGTTACTGTGGGAGAGCTCCGCAGCACAGCAACTCCCGTGCTGGGTCTGAGCGAGCCAGTTCAAACACTTCCAGCAATTCCTGCTGCACCTTGCACCGGTTCTGTAGCTCTGGCAGGTACAGCAGTCTGTCTGAAACAGCTTCCGTCCCACGCTGAGCTGTGCAGAGGTGCCCAGCAAAAACTGGGAGCCATTGAAGCCCAAACCTGAGATTTCCCTGCCCTAGGCTTTGTGACTTGCATCTGCCTCTGCTGTTGGCAGTGGTAAGAACGGTGAAAATCCTCTATTTTTAGTGTTTTTTACAGCCTCCTCCCTTGCTTCACCTGACAGGTTGACCATCAGCCAGCAGTGTGCCCTGGCTGCCAAGAAGGCCGATGGGATCCTGGGGTGCATCACGAGGAGCATGGCCAGCAGGGCGAGGGAGGTAATGTAAATGAGAAATCTCTGCCCAGGACAGCTGCTGGGCCTGTGCGAGCAGTGGGACGGGGCCAGGCTCTCTGGCTGCCCACGGCAAGTCGCTCCACCCGTACCCCGAACTTCCCATTGCACCCAGTGTCCAAACCCAGCAAACGCATCTGTACTGACGAGAGAACACAAACTCTTTGCCCGGAGCCCTGTGACTGCTTGAAGATGTGTGGACAGTAAAATGAGGACAAACCGGCGGGCGGTGGGCAGGGAGCGCGCGCCGGGCTGTGCCGCGGGGAACGCCGTGGGCTCAGCTCCTGCACCGGCTCGCTGTGTCGCACAGCGTTCCTCGGCACGGGGCCGGGGGGCTTTCCAGGAGAGCACTGCGGCAGACCCACTCACGCAGTGAGTAACCCGTCAGCCCAGTCCCGGAACAGTGAAATCCCATTTGTCCCACTAGGAATTTCCTGCCATTCCGGGAGTACTCTGTGGAGTAATAGCACTCTTAGAAAAGCAAAGCAAAAAAAAATGCCCAAAACCTCACTCCTCTCCAGTAAAGCAGGTGAGACTTGGAAGCTCAGTGACTTTCTAGGCAACCTTCCTAGCTATGATTAGAATAGGAAACCAAGCCATTACCCTGCAGTAAATAGTGCCGGTAGAAGATTGCAAGAACAGCAAATAAACCAGCCACAACACACTCAAGACCAATCTTGCTTAGCCTCAGAGACCAGAACTTGCTGCCTCCGTACCAGAAGGTAATGGAGATGACTGCTTTCCTGCTTACGTTTTCTCTGTGAAATTTTGCACGGAGTCCACGGCTCTGTCTTTAGCGCTGTGTGGAACGAGAGCCCAAAGCTGGCCCTTCGCTGTGTCTGCTCTCCCCTGCCCAGCTGAGGAGGGGAGCGATGGAGCGGCTTTGGGGGGCACCCGCCATCCAGCCAGGGTCAGTCCACCACAACGGGAGATGGTTGTCTTTGCTCTGTCTGCATGTTTCTTAAGTTTGTTCTTGGGAACGCTTCTTTGTGAGCACACCTGAACTATGGATCAGTTACAGACTGAGAGACTTTCCCTTCCTGAGCGAGACCCTTTGCTGCAGCTTCTTGGCCAGCCCTCACAGACCACCCCGTTCCTGGAGGGCAGGCACAGCACCCCAAGCAAGAGACGGCTTGGATTCCCCTTTCCAAGAAGACAAGGGCACATTAAAAAAACAGCGACAACCCCATGGGAAGATGGATACGCAGAAAGCAACTCTCGCCAGCCGAAGGCAGTCACGGGAGCTGCTGCCTGTCGGCACAGCAGTCAGACCCCGCCAGCGCTGACGACCTGAGGACACCGAAGAACCCCGTTGCGTCCCGGTTGCTGCCCAGGCACCGCACTTTCAAAGCCTGCTTCCGCTAAGGGTGGGATGTCTCTCTCCAGCGCAGGGCCTTGGGGCTGGCTGGCGAACGCGCCAGGAGAGCCAGCAGTGGGATCACAGCAGGGCAGCTGCCACCCCGTGCCTGGCGTCAGGTGTAACTGCTTGCCAGAGGTGACGGGCAGAAGGGAGGGAGCACTGCTGGCCCTGCCCTTCAGCTCTGCTCTTCCTAACGCCAGTCATTGTGTTTTGTCTGTGAGCAACAAGTAGAAAGCAGAAGGAAAGTCAGCGCATATAAATCCAATTTCATGGAAGTTAAAAATAATAACAATAAAAAATCCAGGCGACCCGCAACAGCATGCACTAACAGAAAGCAAATGTTGGAAGAAGCCAGCGTGTCTGTGCTTGTCGCTGCTCCGAAAGATTCCCCGAGCTCCCAGCACGGCTCCCGCACAACCCTTCCCTGCTGTGAGACCCTTTCAGTGGGTGGCTTTCCAAGTGCAGCTGTCCTGCTACTGCCATCTAGAAGTTACGTTAGCAGCAGTATCTGTCAAGGCCTTTTCGTTTTTATTTTAAAATATTTTTAAAAATCTATTTTTAGAAATCATTAATACTATTTATTTCCCCAGCAGTGGAACGTGGAGCACAGCCTGACTTGCATAGCTTGGCCAAGTCCCTTCTGCTTGGTACGATCTCATTTATTTAAATAATCACTGCTGAGTTCCTTGCAGCAAACTGTCCCAGGGGGAACTCTGCAGCATCTCCATGGTGGAGGAACAGTGCTTGCTATCAAGCTCGGCAGTCTGCATGCGTGCCTCGCCACCGGAGCAGCGTTCATCAGGCCAACGCTACTGCGAGGGTGACTGCTAGCGGGAAGGGTTGGTAAGATGGGTTTTATCCCACGGGGTTCACAGAATCACAGAATGTACACAGCATGGTTGGGGTTGGCAGGGACCTCTGTGGGTCACTCAGCCCAACCCCCTGCCCAAGCAGGGTCACCCAGAGCAGGCTGCAGAGGGCCTTGTCCAGGTGGGTCTGGAGTATCTCCAGAGAAGGAGACTCCACAGCCTCCCTGGGCAGCCTGGGCCAGGGCTCCGTCACCCTCAGAGGGAAGAAGTTCTTCCTTGTGTTCAGCTGGAACTTCGTCTGCTTCAGTTTGTGCCCATTGCCCCTTGTCCTGTCGCTGGGCACCACTGAAAAGAGTGCATTCACAAATGCTCAAAAAAAGTTTTAACCTACAAGGGGCAAGCAAAGGTTATTTTTGGAAGAAAACACTGAAAACTTGTCCGGAAGAAAGTGTATTGTGTAACTGCAGCAGGCCACTGAGCGGTAAGGAAAGGTGCTGTGTGGAGCACAGCTCCACGGGAGCAGCGAGTAGGAGACGCTACGATGGAAGAACAGATGTGTGCCTGTTGGTACTTCCTGGGGCTGTCATCAGAGACGCGTCGTTGTGTATACGAGGCCCTGCGTCGTTAAGAACTACCAGGGTGCCATTGTTCAACCCTGCAAGGATGTGAGTTTGAACATCCTCATTAATGTGTGACTCCAAGTGGCTTTGACGTAGAGCATAGTGACAACCATAACATTGTTACGGGTCTGTGCATTTATTACAGCAGCGTGAGCTCCAGATAGCTGGGGGGGGTCACTCTGCAAACTCACCGCTGGGAAATGATTCTTGATATTTAGCCAAAAAAAGCTTTATTAATCGTCATCTCGGGTCTCCTAGTTACCTCTGTCAGACCACCCCTCGTGCTCTCTCCTTTTCATCAACACTTGCAGCCTTCAGATACTTGCAAAGTTATCTTCTTGCCGCACAGCCCTGCGAACTGCTGAGTCTATAAACCTGAACACCAGAAGGCTGAACGCTGTCAGTCACCATCTTTGCAATTGCAATCTTCAGAGGGGGAAAAAACCAACCCAGAAGCCCCCTTCAGAGCAGCAGGCCTTGAAACTACAAATGGCTGGAGTCAGGGAAAGAATAACGAGCGGATCATACTTTGTCAGCAGAATCAGAATCCTGAAATCAAACAAGATCCGGGACTATTCTGCGTGGAGAACACAAGCGGCTTCAGCTTGCTCTCCACCTCGGCAGAGGGAGCCTCTCAGTGCTCATTGGGATGTTTTTCCCCTAAAAGACCCTTGCTCCTTTGCATCTTGCATGGGAAATTCAGGGAGGTGGCATGGACTAGGCCAAAAAAACAGAAAGCAAGTAGGAGCCGTCACGTTAATCCTGGCTCTGCTGTGGACAGGCAGTGGGATTACTTTGCTTGCCCAAGCCTACTTTGGGCTACAAAGTGCTGTCTAAGCTAGTGACGGAGTTTTGGAGCTTTGTGTAGAAAGATGTTTCCTCTTCTTGGAGGACTTTTAGCGGAATTGAGCCCCCTCATTGGAGTGAGGGAGCAGACTGGGATGTCCCAGGTTCTGTTCTTGAAGTCCCTGGTGTGAGATCAGCCAACCTGGGGCACTGCCTGAACTGCCAGGAGGGGACTCAGACCGGTCCCCCACCTACCCGCTCCGCTCAACTGTGTCACAACTCAAAACGTCGCTGCCAAACACCGTGACCCTGCCTTCCCAGGAAAAACCCTCACATTCGTCACTGCCTAGTACTTAGACAAGCCTTAGGAATCACGGGACCTGCAGCAGAAGTCTCCCAGTCACCACCGCCTGATGAGGGGCTCGAGTCACCCTTGGCTCCAGATATGGCTGGGCGATCCCGTTTCTCAGCTCTACCGATTAGATCACATCGAGCACTGACAGTCCCACTGTGGGACAGCCACTTGTGATCCTTGCCAGTCACCTATCTGCAGGATCCCTAAGGCCATCAAAGGGATTAGAGCAGAGAACAAAACATGGAGAAAAGGGTAGGAATTTGAAATTCAGAGGGTATCTGATATCCTGTAAATAACAAGCCTGATTCTGTGAAACCACGGGCTGACAGCATGTGATACATCAATGCCTATTTGGGGAAGTCTGTCTGCTTTGCAATAAAAATGTGTGCTGGGAAGGAAAAAAATCCGAAAACCAGGGAGGATGAGAGCAAGAAGAATGAAAACAGTTGCAGATACAAAGCAGAGAAAATGATTTAGAAGTGTTCATGCAATTTCTGCTTTGTCAAGACTGATCTCTTCAGGTACTCCTTCTTTGTCTCATGTGTGTATTTCAAAGACAGAAAAGGTTTGGCTGGAAGGAAGCCAGTATCCAGCCTCAGGCAATGATTAGTGAATCCATTTAGAGGAGCGCACTTATCTTTGACAGACAGAGAGATTTCCAGGAGTCAGATATATTGGCAGCTGTCAGGATCAGAGGCTGAAAATTACAGCCCAAATCGTACCGAGCCCATCCACCGACAGGCACAGAGACACTGGCACAAAATCCCCAGACCGATCCTTGCTTGCAGCCAGGTCTGAGGGTTCATCTGCGTGATGTTATTACCCTTCGCTCGCTCTTGTGCGTGCAGAGTTGATCTCCACATAATTCGTGTTTTACCAGGAGAGGCTGGGGCAGGCAAACTAGCACAGCTCTGCTCGAAAGGCAAACTGCTGTTTTCAAAGCCAGAATCGTCAGCCCCCTGCATTCAGTTAACTCATTAAGACCTACTTCAGTTGCAAGATTTGAAGTGCTGAGACATCCATTCAGGTAGGAATGATGGATCGATACCGTATCTAGAGGCTGATTAGCTCTGAGGATGAAAGCAATTAAAGCAAGTGCCCCAGCACTCTATACAGAAGACAGCCTGGGGAGGAGCTGGCTCTCACGTACCTGAAACCCTGAGGACAGACGCAGGTGTAACCGTTGACTGCATCTACGCAGACAGCTCCATGGCGACATTTATGGCCCACACAGTCATCATCATCTATTTCACACTGTTTTCCGCTGTAACCCGGCAAGCACTCGCATCTGAAACGCAAGAAGATCGCTGTTAATAGCTTGTTTCAACATTCGCAACGATAGCACAGCACCCATCTGATTTGAGATGGAAAGGTGCTAGCAATTATTCCTGGAAACACCAAGCACAGTTCCTGCCATCAGCAGTGCTCAAGTCCCTCCTGTCTGTCTGCAGCGGAGGAGCTGCAATCTGCTGAGATTCAAGCCGAGCAGAGCAGCACCACACCGCTGCTTTGCCTCAGCCAAGGCCCTGCGGAAGGGTGATCACGTAGTGGACTCGCAGTTATGCTACAGATGACAACGCCTTCCCTAACCTTACGGGCTCCAAGGGCAGTATTCTGCCAGGGCAGTTGCTCTGATGTCTCAGACTGCGATGCTGCCAGTGTCTGCGCGCTGCGGAGTGTCTGAGCCTGGCCCTGCGCAGCACAGAGCTCAGCAAGGTTCCACCTTCCAAATGGAAGCAAGCGGCAAGCAAGCCGTAAACCTCAGCGAGCTTCAAGAAAAAGACCATCGGTTTTGAGACCGCCACCTGTTCGCCATTCGTCTGCAGGCACCGCAAACGCCGCTGCAGGCACGGAAAGATGTCTGTGAAGCCTGTCCTTCCCTGCGGTGACACTGGGGCGAGGGGTTACCTGCTGCCGTGGGGTGACGCCGTTCGTGGGCTGCACCCAAACCTGCAGGCAGCGGCTTGTCATATGATTTTACACAATTCTCCAGTTCGTTGCACGAAGCCTGCGTAAGCATTTCTGTTATAAGCCTTGCAGAAGTTTATAACCTGACAGCAGAAAATGCATCCCCACGTCTCCAACTTGGAACGGATCTTTTGGGATTGCTGAACAGCCCCTTTCCGAATCTACAGCGCAGACAATGTTCAGTCATGAACACGCTTTAGTCCATAAAACATGTTTTACTCCTCCCAGCTGGATGTTACTGCACATCTGGAAAACAAAAGGCGTATCGCTTCAACCAAAACAGAGGAAGAGCTACAGCTAACCTCAGCGATAAAAAAGAGGTCTGTGCTCTGGCTGGAGCCCCTTCTTTGGACCCAGCGTGCTTGCCACTGAGAGCTGGAAGAGAAGATGCATTCTAAAGCTGAGGGAGGTGGCATCAGGAGAGAAACTACTGCTCCGCCAACAAATTCTGCTGGCCTCCTCCTCCTCCTCCCTGCCAGCAGCCTGGTAGGGCAAGCGCAGGAGGAGGTTCCTCATGGAAAACCTCTTCGGAGGAACTGGACACACGGAGCTGATGAGGAAAGCTATTCCTGCTTCCCAGGCGGCAGTCCTTGTGCTGAATCTGGTTCCGAGTGTCCGTGTGTTTTGGCTCCTGGCTGCTCTCCATCTCACCAGGGCACGGCAGCGAGCTGGGGGAAACCTGCCAGCATGCAGCAGCAGGTCCTCTGCGAGCTGATGACCAGTGGATGGCTGCCACAGCATCAGGGCTTCAGCAACCACCTCCTCCAATACCAAGAAGAACGTGACCTTCGGTCTCCATTCCAAAACATGGCTTGTGGCTGGCGAAACCAGGAGGAAATAGGGCAAAGCCTGTTAACCGGCGGGCTGCAGGATGGGTAGCGTTATGGAGATGCGCGTACTCTCTCCATCCTCCCGGTGAGAGGCCCCCATCACGACCCTCTGCAGCCACGGGACGGTCGATGTTCCAGCTCTGCACGCCTGAATTGCTGTGGTACACCTTGGTGGCTCAGGGATTGCCGAGATTAACAGAATAGAGATGACAAAACAGAGCAAAAAGCAAAAGGTGTTCCTTCCCCGATCCACGAGAAACATATTTTGGCAACATTTTAGTCACACCTGCAGGCAAATAATGTCAATCAAATGACTTTGTGGGGGGAACTGGCAACATTTAATCCTGTTGCTTTTTATTGATCCCTGCAGTCCTAATATAAAGTGAGGTAATAATGAACGATGTACGATTCCTTATTCAGGGCTGCCATGCATCAATTTTATGATGTGTATTGGCTATCTCAATAATGACAGAACCACCACTTTTCTCTGCAGGGCTGCATTAAATCAGCATTTTAAGCTGTCAGGTAATAATTCCAAGCTTTAGAATAATAAAGTATATTTATACCATGCTCCAACATCAATACAGTGAATGGAAAAACATGCTCCTTTCCTGAAGTTCTTTTTTGAGAAGTCATTTCATTGTGTTAAATGGTATTTTTTTTGTTGATTTTTGTTTTGTTTTGTTTTCTGGCATACAGAGAGCTGCTCTTCTTCTGCAGTAACAGCACAATAAAGATGTGGAGGCTGGAAGTGAGGAAAGCCACCTGCAATTTTAGCTTAGAAAGCAAAGAGCTCTGTGCAGCCAAGCACACGCTGAAATAGTCCAGTTTGCTTCCAGGCTTGGCTTTCCCTTTAGAAACATGGAATTCCTTTTGGGTCAGTCATCTCTGAGCTCTTAGCGTGTCGCATCCAGGCTGACGCTACCAAAGAATGCATGCCAGGAGTGCAGCAGGTGAGAAACTGCCACACGAGCGCCTCACCCAGCCTCCTCTGAGAAACCCAAGGTCTCCCCGGCCAGGGAGCGATGGCACCTCAGCTCCATCCCTGTCCCATGTAGTGCCAGCAAGTGTCTGAGTATCAGTAAAAGTATGGTGAAGTGAAGGAGGAGGCAAAGAGACTTTCCTATGCAGATCCTGGTAAGAGAGTAATTTACGTGATTAGATCAGTTATCTCATTTCCCAGTAACCATCTGACAGCAGTACAGTTGAAATCTTGTTTTCTGGTACAGCCTTGTAGTGATGGCAACGTTCCCAGTATCAGAGAGAGCCTAAAAACATGTCTAGTGGTATTTAAAACGTTGGCCTATCCGAAGGGATTTGCATCTGCGTGCACTCAATGTCTATTGTATTAAAGCCATGAATCACGGCTTCTATTGCAGGGCCAGAATGGAATTTCCCTCCCCATATCAATAAATAACTTGGCTTCCTATTTTTATTTTTCCCCATCTTTGTCATCTTTTCCTCCTTCTGCGGAGCTGCAGACTGACTCGAGCTGAAGCAGGACAGACAGACTGACCGGTGTCCTTGCTGCTGTGAGACCCTTCGCGGGCGCGTCCTACTCACATGCCCGGGGCACAAACCTGGCAGGCGGACGGTCAGCTCAGGAACGAGCCTGGATCCTCCCACTAATACTCCCCGCCTCTGTAAACGGGGCAGAGGACGGGTGCCTGCGCCCGACTCGTTCTGCGTGCGGTGTTACACTGCACCGTTACGTGCTCAAAGCACGGAGCATGGCCGGCGGGGAGATCACACCGCTCGAGGGGTCGGCAGCAGCGCAGGAACGCAGGTGCTTGTTTTCAGCAAGACTCCGCAGCAACCACACATCACTGCGCAAGCTGCTGGGGGCTCTCAGCCCATTTCTGAATGCCTTGGTGCAACTGAAGTATGAAAGAAAATCCTGTACTTGGACAAATCTACGTTCAGGGCTGGGCAGGCTGCTTCACCTCGCAAGTCTGGCCTGCTAGAAAGCAAAATGGCACAGAAAAAGTACAGAAATTTTGGAGTGATGTATAGCATTCTGTGAATAGTGGGAAGAAAAATGCAACAAACTAGTAGAAAATACTTACAAGTAGTTATTTAAGCTCCCCTCAAGGGTTAATAGCCCCACTGTGAAGAACATTTTTCTAGCAAGCAAGCAAGGAAAAGTGTCTTGTTTACTCCAATGATTTGGGTGGCACGTACGAAAATGCTTGCAGCAAAGGTAAAACCATTCAGGACCACAGCTGTCTCAATCCCTGCATACATCTAGCAACATAAGGTAATTTGAGTTACAAGCCTTTGCCTCCTAACACGATGTAGCTACTGGATTAGCTGAATGATGGATTAACTGGGAATGAAAGCTGGAAAAAGCATCAGGGACGATTTATGTACCAGTACACACCTCCTTATCCAGTCCCTGTGCACCGTTTCAGGAACTGTCCTAATCGTTTAACGGTTTCATCTTCCTCAAGAGTTGGAAACATTTCTGTCTGGAGGTTTTTCACCCAAAAGAAAGGCTTGAGTTGCACAGACTGACTGTCTAGCACAGATTCAGCTGCCCTCTAGGACAGCCAGCATCTCTAAAATTTCTTTGAACTGTTCTGAAATGTTCTGTGTATTCATTTACGCTATTCTGACCTGACGGCTGCTTCACAGGACACAATCTGGCACCAACGGTAAGCAACCAGGAAGACCAAGGAGTGCTATCGTCTCTCCCCTGCGACGTGCTGGGCAAGGGTGTCCCTTGTCAAAGCCCCAGCCCTCCCTCCCCAGAGGGCATCGGTGAGCCCCCAGGATTGCATCGCGGCTGTGAAAACAGCATGCAGCTCGCTCTGCACTGAACTCTCTTGAATTTGTCCTCCTTGCTTACGTCTTTGATTCAAAGATCTTTCCTTGACAGGCTTTCCACAGAGCCCGACTCCTCAATTGACTGTCTCTATTTGCTGAATTGCTCTGGAATTCCCTGTTCAGACAAGTGATGAACGCTGCTTCTGTGCACCTCTCCAAACACGCCAACCCTCAAATCTCCAGATGTTTTACTGCCGTTTAAAACATGAGGCTTTGCTTTGTCCCCGTGAAACAGTCAGCGTCGCTCCCAACACGCAAATGCAGACACAGGAGACCCCACAAACTCTAACGTGAGCCTCGTCTCTGCAGCCAACGCAAGAAGGTGGCTCCTGAGCGAGAGCTGCCCAGCTCAGCTGCTTGCTGCTGCTGCCCCGCTGAGGAAGCGTGGGGAGAGGAGCCTTTGCTGGTGCACCCCAAGACTGTCAGCCATGCTGGAAGACAACAGCTACAGCAGGAGTACAACAGAAAACTCCCGACCTGCAGCTTTATGCTCTGGCCACAAGTCTATCTTTCCCTTCTCAGTAGTTAGAATGGGGATTGGATTTTAAACAGGGCTGGCATGGGCTGAGGGGAGCTGAGTTACATCTGTGTAGGCTCCTGTTATGCTGCTTGAATTGATCATAGAAACATAGAATGATGGATGGCCTAAGGAACACAGAAGGAAACTGTCCAGAGTTTCGCAGGCAGGATAAGATGCTTTGCAGTAACTTCCAGAAGTACTCCTTTTGCCATGCTCTATTCCAGAATAACTTCTCTACTCTGGGGGTACATCTGTTATTTTTCAGGTAAACCACAGAAAGCTAGAAACCTAGCAAATGGTTGTATTAAAATGTCACATGGTCTGAAATATATACAGTTTTGCACTCATTTCAGTAATTTTGATGATTTTGACCCAAACTCATTGCTAGTTTAAGCTTAGTCAAGCCAATGGATGGATCTGCCCAGTGTGTGGAGACCAACACACGCTTACCTGGTTCCTTTGTCAAGGGGAAGACATTTGGACTCGTGTTGGCACGGATTTAGATCAGGAACGCAGTGGTTAATCACCTCGTCACACAGTTCACCTGAGGCAAAAGAAAAGCAATAAAGCTGTAAGACAACTTGGACAATCCTGAAGCAGCTTCAACCACGATGTTCAGGGGTGGCGAATCTCCCTAAGCGGAGACAGGCCAGGAGTTCAGCAGGGAGCAACAATATTGCTTGTGAGGGCACGGGAGACTTCATTAAACTGGGCTCCTTTGACCTGTAGTGACTGTGCTGCTTCCGTCACGTGAATTTGAAAGGCTGGTTTTAAAAAGTGCTGACACAAAAACTCCACTTGGTGACAGAGTGAGGATCAAATGGGCAGTTCCTGACCCAGAACCTCTTATATCAAAGCAAGAAAGTGACACAAAAGTGAAGTTACCCATTAGACCGTAACATTTTCACACTGAAACATATTTTAGCCGTAGTTCATACTCTGCCAAAGCAGCTGACTGGACATCATCCTGGAAAAGAACAACAACCCACAAACCCTCCTTCCCCAACCTCTGCGACTCTCCATAATAGGAACCAGCTTTAGGACTGCATGCAATTATAAAACATTCACTATTTATAAGAAAAGCACTAGCTCTATTGTGCTCACAGGAGATGAGGTCTTTCCAGAAAAAAACCCATCACATGTAAGCTCAGCTCAGCTGTTTCTGGGTATGGTGCGTTACATGCTGTGCACCTCCCTGGATTTGTATAAATTTTAATAATTAATAGTTCTAGAATGTTCAAACCCAGACAGTTTATTTAAATACCACCCTTCTCTGAGTCCTAAATCATTGGGTCACGCTTCAGTACCCCAGGATTTGAGACCCAGCCAAAGACCGCAGAAATCTTTGCCTTCCCAAGAAAGCAACAGAAACCTACCCCACACCTCCCGAGGCCCTGCAGGAAAAGCAAAGGTCAGGTGCCCTCAACACGGAAACTCCCTGAATCCACAGCCCCAAAGTCCCCCGTGCAGCTACAGCAGAACACCACATCTGCAGGGTTTCGAGGTTACGTGTGTTCTAGGTGCCTACACGGGACGCGTCCCACCACGCGAGCAGCCAGCCCTGTTTTAGCTGTATTTTCATGAAAAGCTGCAGCTTTTGCCGGTCTTGTGATCTGGCAGGGATGACTGGACAAGGTCCTGTGCAGCCTGCTGTAGGTGACCCTGCTTCAGCAGGAGGGTTGGACTAGATGACCCACAGAGGTCCCTTCCAACCCCTACTATTCTGTGATTCTGTGTGATTCTGTGACTGAGAGCACAATTTTGAGGATGACTCCGGGGGTGACAGGTATGGTTTAAGTTGTTAACACCCCCAGCTCACTCCTCCAGCTTATTTGTCCCACATCTCCAGCCTCCCTACAGTACATGCTGCATAGCTCTTGACTTGACTCGTCATATTAGAATGGAAGTATAAAAAAATTACTCCTTTTTTTTTTTGTTTCAGACATTGAACATCTCATATGTCCGCTTTTGAGAGCTGTGAGAAAGTGGAGCAAGAATACAAGCCCTGGGGGCATGAGAGAGGGTACCACCAGCACCAACCCTGTATTCGTGTGCCATACGTACCCTCGTGACTTTTAGTGGGCTGGGTTTGGCAATACCAGAGAAGTCTGGCGTGGCAATCTGCAGTGGACACTTTATTGTTCCTAGTATCAGTTCTAAGACAACCGACTCCATCGGGAGCCAAGGAGTCCCAGGAAGCCACCACCACTGAATACCAGAAAATCTATTTACAGCCCTGGACAAATCCTGGGCAGATGTAATGACTGCATCCAGCTCAGGAGGGAGGACACGCCAATGAAACCGAATGCTGCAGATCCATGGGAACCAGGGAACCAGGGAAACAGGTCATCTACTGGACTTGAGGTTTGCCATTGGACTTTGTTACTCCTCAAAAGCCACTAGAGACGTTCAAGCCTTACAAAAATGAACACAGCTGTCATTGGGGACAACTATTAACACATTTTTGAGGTGGTAGAAGTGGAGACGGGTCTGCTCACTATGCAATCCCCAAACCCACAGCCCACCAACCCTCCCAAACAGTAACAAGTGAAGCAATGCCCTTGGCCTCGGGGCAGATGTGAACACGAGCGGGTCAGAACTTGCTACGATGCTTGGAGAACTGCCAGTTCGTCGTCTTGGTATTCCTCATGTCCCCTGTGTGCTGCGAATCTTAAAATAAACATGACAAAAAAGCAACTGGCTGGTGACATTAAAAGAATTCAATGACCTAAAGCTGGAAATATGTCTGGAAGACCATTTAATCATTTAATAACTGAATACAGTATGGATAGATGTCTGCAACTAGCCTTTCACTAAAAATGGTCAATACATACTTTTGAAGTTTCTATTTCTTTTTGTTTGTTTTGAAGAAAAGGAAACAGGCTTTAAAAAATCAGAACAGTTTCGGGAACTCTCAAAGGAAATCATAATTCTTCTTAAAGTATTCTTCTCAACAGTCTTGACAAGTGCTTAGAGATCCAGTAAAAATCTCCCCAAATGTCAAATATTATGACTTATTGTGTCATTCTGAAGGCACCACTATCAAAATGTAGGAGAATTCTAGGCTAGGTACCAAACATAGCTTCCAAAAAATTTATCATTTTTCATGCAAACTTGGAACGTTTACGGATCCTTCCTGTTATTTTTCCCATCTATCACTCATTAGAGAGCTCACTTGGGAATGCCTTGCAACCAGAGCGGCCTCATCTCAGGAAGACAGTTCTTCTTGATGCATTATTTCAGGCTCCACCAGCGTTCCCGAGATGTTGCAGAAAACATGCCAGGGAAATAAAACACTTTCTGTAAAGCAAAACCCAAGGCACCAGCTACACAAAGACTTTCTCGTATTTTATTCACTCAGAAAATATCTGGGCCAAAAAATCTGCCCTCAGACCTGAAAGCGCAATATTCATTGGCTGCTTTAACGTCAGTATCAGAGGAAAAATCTGATCCTCTCCTTTTCTGGAGTGACACTGGGCTGCTTCTCCGTGCAGCAATTAAAGGTCTAGTCCAAGTTTCTCATTGGATCGCTATGTGAACCTAAAAACGAACTGGACGTTAATCTCAGGCCAACTTCAGGCAGCACTGATTGTCTTTGTGGAAGACATTTGATCATGCTAAAACAACAGAAAACTTCAGTGTGATGCTTTCCCAAATGTCAAAAACAATCCCAGATCCCCATTTTCCTCTCTCCTATGTATTCTCAAATCAGAGCTCCAATTTAGGTACACAAGGGTTTCTGAAGTGTTGATATAAACGACAGGACAATCACATCTAGATTTCTTTTCTGATCAGTTAAGCATTTTTTTAATCCCATATAATGTATTTTGTTTCATCGAGGCACACTTACTCTCTTTCCTCAAAACTGAAGGGAATAGATCCACATGCCACGTACCCCAGTGAAGAACAGGTTCAGATTTACAAGAGGAAAAGCACTGACGCCATCAGATTTTGCTTTTCACAGTAGCTGGCAGTATTAGGTCAATAATGTTCTGCGGTCTGTGGAACTGAGGTGTGACACGAAGAGGGCACCTTTATCAAGACAGCCACATCCTCAGCTGTGTGGGCAGCGCATTTCAAACTCCTTAGGGTCGGCGGTAGTGTGCTGGTCATTAGTGCTTGTTTAGGGGAAGGCAGCATTAGGCAGATGAAGCGAGCGGTCTGATCTGCCACAAAAAAATGCAGCTTTCAGATTAGAACCAAGTTGTACTGACAGGTGGAACGCTAACAGGTGGATCTCCCGTCGCTGCTGCCTCATACATTAAAAAAAAGAAAAAAAAGAGAAAGAAGAGAGACAAAAAATCCCCAAGCAACAGAAAAGGTATTCTGCCTCTTTGCCACTACTTCCCCTGTCCCCTGCACCAGCAGCGCTCATTGCTTTTAAAAAAAAACACAGCAAAACATTTCTTTGTCTCATGCAGCATTTTCCTGGTCTTATTTTTTTCAGCAAAATCATGAATTTCACGGGGCTTTCCACATTCACTTTTCACAGGGCTGACTGCTTATGAAGAGCTGCCAAGAAACACGCTTAGGCTTCTCTGTAGCCTTCCACACGTCTCCGAACGAAGCCAAAACAACAATAGAGCAATAAAAATGACTTTTACACACAGTTTAATAACAATCTTTCTTTTTTCCGTTCTGTGCTGTCATGAGAGCTATTTATTTCATGCCACATTAGACTTTTAAAACCAGAATCCAAGTTACACTATTTCTCCTTAATCGGTAAAAGAGAGATTGGATGTAGCAATAGTATTTTACTTATTTATCTGTAAGTAAAACTGCAGTTCTGAAAAGACAATCTAGACCACCAGCTTGCAACCAACGAGTTTGATGATTTTTCTGTTGTTTCGTGTGCCAGCTGGGTGATACTTTGTTCTCTCATTCAGAGCATTCATGAAAGAATTCCTAAAGCAACGTAGAAAATATTCTCATCCTTAACGCGAGAGAAGCTTTTGTAGGGCCTGGTAGACTAAAAGCGAAAGCGCTGTCAAGAATTTCACAATATTACTTGAGAAAAGGAAAGTGCTTACAGTGAAGAAAGGATGAAGAAAGCCTGGCCTTTATGCAGAGAGAAAACTTTTACAGGCTGCAGAGGGAGAAGAGAGGTTTGCGTGGTTAAATAGCGTGTTGCAATGTTCTGAACTTTGCCAGGTGAGTCAGAATGGAACTCTTCTCTTTACTGCTAATAAAAAATCCTGTACTGTTTTCCTCACAAGAGATTACACATTTTATATCTAATAAACTTGTATCGGAAGAAACTTTTTTCTGTATTTTGTTTTCCCCTTCTCTCTTTTCAGCTATTAAAAAGAAGTCAGTGCCAATTGGAAATTCCAGGAGAACACAGAACCTGAAAGTGGTTGGGCGGGACAGACATTGGATGTTCCTCCAAGAAAATAATTCAGTTAGGGATGTTGCTGATGTTTGATGAAAAAGATTTGAGGCTCATCATAGAAAAATTAAAAAAAGAATTTTTTACTTCCAAACTGTTTCAACTTGCACTGAAGAACAGAGAAACTATGTGAAAAGCCTTCAGTAGCAAACGCACTCAGCTGCTACATTAGATACCAAAATGTCAAAGAAATCCCCTGCAACCCACGGCAGCAGAATTCTCTTTCTGCACTGTTCATGAAGTTTGCTCTTGCTTGATGAACACCGCCCACAATACTTAGCAGGCAAAGAACTAGAAATTACTTTATGCCTTTTTTTCTGTGTTAATGCTTTAAAAACTCGTATCTGAGTTTTCATGTATCAGGTATTGGCCTATTAAGTGGGAACCTGGAGTTAGATTCCACATTGAGATTCCCAAAGTGGCTCATTTTTCAGAATTAAGGAGCAATTATCTCTAATCCTGAGGTTAAACAAAGGGATAACTGATTAAACAGCAAGATCTGGGTAGAGGAATAATGATCCTTTCACTATTTCTGAATCTTGAAGAAGGAATATGTTCCAGTTCTATGCACTGCCAAAGTATGAAAAATCATATTCCACATCAGAAATGCCACAACACAGTATGTAAAACATTAACTAAACCAGACAATTTCCAGTGCACTTACAAGGTGGTAACCTGCCTATAGTGTTATCCCTCAGAACCCCTGTCTCTGGAATAGATCCTAATTTTGCTGGCCGCCCTACATTTTTGAGCCGTATTACTTCATACGGATGTTTTCCAATTATGTGATTCGTCTGGAATCTCTTAGGGCTCAATTCTGTTACCCACACAATTTAGCACATCCAGTCACATCTGAGATGCCGTACATTTTCCGAGACGTCCTTTCAGGGCTGGCAGATGGGACACCGGACACACCGTAGGCTAATGCCCTTCTGAATGGGGGACTGGGAATGGAGGTTTCGGTCTGTTCATAACGCTTTGGCTCTGCCACTCCTTCCTCCTCATGCTGTTCCCTTGCTCCAGCGTGGGCTCCCTCCCATGGGACACAGTCCTTCATGAGCTTCTCCAATGTGGGTCCTTCCCAAGGGCTGCAGTTCTTCAAGAACTGCTCCAGCGTGGGTCCTTTCCATGGACTACAGTAAAAAACAGACTGAAGGGACACAGCTCCTGCCAGCAAACCTGCTCCTGCATGGGCTCCTCTCCATGGGCTACAGCTCCTGCTAGAAGCCTGCTCCTTGGGTGGACTCTCCATGGAATGCAGGTTCTTTTGGGGAATATCCATCTTCTCTGGCATGAGGTCCTCCACAGGCTGCAGTGTGGGTGCCTGCTCTGACATGGTCCCTCATGTGCTGCAGGGGACAGCCTACTTCACCGTGGTCTCCTCCATGGGCTGCGGGGGAATTTCTGCTCCACCACCTGGAGTACCTCTTTCCCCTTCTTCTTCACTTTGCTTGGTGGTTGCATAGTTACTTTTTTTATCAGCATTTCTGATGGGTTCAGCTTTGGGCAGTGGCAGGTCTGACAGGGGAGCAGCTCCTGATCTCACAGAAGCCACCCCTACACCCCCCCCCTGCCCTGCTACCAAAACTTTGGTAGTGTCTTTGAACCAATAGAGGTCTTTGAAGAATACCTGATATGCAGAAAGATTTACTTCTGTCCTACTGGCAGTTCTACCGTGGCCATCATCATGGTGTCAGAGTGCTGAATACACTGACGTCCGTGGGCGGACTCTGCTCCTCCCAGCTTCATTAACAGCGCAGGACACATCACCTGCCAGTAAGCAGGCGAGTAATGGGCTGGTGGTTTACTTCTAATCCTTTGGTGTGTTTCTTCATAGATTGGATTCAACGAATCATGAATCCCCTTTGTGGGTGGTTTTCACTCCACTCATCCTTTAAGACAATGGTAGCTGAGATTACATTTTCTTAGATATACACTGTGGTCCTGATGAACAAAGAGAAATTCTCCAGCATATCTGGTTCCCCAGACATAACACATTACATTTTACAAGTGGGAATCTGCCCAGAAGAAATCCTGGAGCTGAGAGCTCCAACATGACAGGACACCCATATGGAGACTAAAGACAGGCTGCAGCGCTGCCAGTTACCGTGCTGTTTCCTTCTTCGGTCCCAGGACAATGAGATAAGAAAGTCCAATCTGATAGCAATGAAATGTGGTTCTCTCTTAATAAAACAGAGCTGGTGGGCTTAGGCTCTTGAACAACGCTAAAAACTTCCACCTCTTCCAGCACTTCTCATTCATAGTTACACCAGTGGGAAATGTGGGCGCCTTTTTATTTTTCACGCAGAAAGCAAACACACTTCATGTCTGCCAAATAACTCGAACTGAGAAACTTCCATGTAAGGCAGAACTCCTTCAAATAAAAGGCAAAGACTACACCAGACTTGGACCACAATTTTCTCTGTTTGTCTCAAGGCTGAAGTTCCAACGTTTTAAAAGAGGCTGACAGTTAAGTACTTGTTTAAGCTGTCAGTGTTTATTAGGTGGTCCCGATCCTCATGGATCCACACGGCTGAACCAAGCTACCTAAAACCTTCCTGCTCCTGTATTAAACACGCAGTTAAAAACTCGAAGGGGAAAAAAACCCAATCTGTCGTGCAACGATCCCCTTCCACTTCATGTGGCTGTCACTGGTGCCCACCTCGGGGACCGTGGCAAATCAGCCTCACGACGGTTAGCGATGGGAAACGGGCCGGGGAGCTCCAGCGATGAGTGTCAGCCACGGGTCACCACACGACTTCTTTCTTGCGGAGCTGTTTGTCTGTGCCCAAGTGCTTGGCTTTGCCCATGGAACATCACCACAATCCGGTATGCCAGCAAAAGGGCCCCTAACCACCAACAGAGAACAGTGTTCTGTCTAAAAGTAGCCTAACTGCAAAATATCTCAGATACCATCTACCACAGGACACCACAAGGTCCCCGAAGGTAAAATTGATCTTGGCCTTCTCTTCCAAACACATAAAACCAGAAACAGTGTCTAGCTTTTTTTTTTTTTATTGAGGTGTTTTTTCTGTGATACAAACTACTTGCAGCTTTTTCCCAGGGAAAGAAACTATTTTAAAACACTTGCCCTCCCCTCTCCCTGCCATGGGATGCCATGTGCTTCAGAAAAGACCTATTTTCAGCAGCAGAAGCCACTGATTATTTTTTTTTAGGTTTCAGAACAAAGAGGTGCGGCTGTTTGCTGAGGCTTTTTAGGATCCTTAGCTAAAACGGAAATATCTCCTGACATTTTTTTTGAGTGTAAGCACTACATGTTTCTGCTTCTGGCTAAAATCAAACAGATAGGAGGAAGGAAATGTCACCGCAAACAAACAAAACAAAATAAAATAGCAAGTAAAGCATAAACCCATTCAAAGTACATAGCACATGTTTGATACAGCCCATGTCATCCTTTCTGTATGTTTGGACACGAGTTGCATGGAGAGCACAGAGGACAGTGAGACTGAGGAGAAGATGTCTTTTTGGAGGTATGAAATTCTGTATTTGGATCTAGAAATATAAGCAAAACTGCAATGGCTTGCAATAAGGTTTATGACAGCAGTAAATAGAAAAAAGGGATGGAAGGGAACGTTGTATGAATTTTGTCCTACATTTCTAAACCACAAAGCCAGGGAGACAGCGGAACGTTTATAGCGATGGCTGGTGATAGGCCATGTGAAAGCCCAAAAGCCAAAAATTAGAAAAAAATAGAAAGGGAAAGAACCAGGGTGACTGATCCAATTCACAGCTTCCTCGGTCAGTGGTCCTATCTATATTTCTTTTGGAAGAAGAGGAAAGCCTACAAAACGGTGCGGGGGAGCTGTAACCCATCAAGGGGTCCATCCAAGGCAGGTTGTAAACCAGCCCACAGACTGCTCAGGCTGGACTTTGGGTAGACGACTATCCTGGAGGAAATACATATTTAGAATTTAGCTTCAGGATTAAAACAACCAGTTGGGGAGAGGAAAAAGAAGACATCAGCTGACAATAAAAGCCACCAGGACTCTGCTACGCAGCATGAGTATTGGTTTGGTTATGGTAAATACAGGCAACAAACACGGAAAATACTGACTTTAAGAACGGTGAGGAAACCTGGTGGTGCAGGTAAGGGCTTGAAGCAGCCATCTGCCTGCCCTCCCTCTCAGTTTTGTCTTCTTTAACTTATCTTTACCTGTTTCATGGAATCCATTTGTATCTGCACGTTGTTTTAAAGGTAACAGATGGAAAGGAACTAGGAAGGAGGTTATTGTGTGGGTGGTTTTTTTTTTTAAATGAAAGTGAAACGGGGCTGGAGTGTGGGAAATTCCTTCCCTCAGCAGTCACTTAACAAATTGGCCATTTTTCATCTACTTTGTGTGGGGGAAAAGACTGTCAAAAGAATTTTAAAGGAAAACACTGCAAAAAGTCATTAATTGAAGAAAGATCTTTGGCCTTCATTATTCCAACCAAAGAAAGCAAAATTTCTGCATCATTATTTGGGATATTATTTCCTAAAAAGGCTATGACAAGTAAAACCAGACAGGCAGAAGATAATGCAGGAAATACTAAGGTATGGAAAAATCCAAACCCTGGATACTGCAACTCTGTCAAGAGTCAAGATTTCCAACACATGCATTTTTAATTTGCATTTCATTTAGGAACTGAAGTTTTACTATCATGATTTAACCATTAGTTATCAACCAAACCAAGGGGGATCCTAAATATTTCTTACAGAACACCACATATACACACCCTTGGATCTTCTTCCTCCCTGTATTCAGACTACTCTTTGTGTTACAGCATACATTGACTTCATACGTGCAGCGTTTACTGTAATATCATTGCAGTCTTACCAGCGTTATGGCATCCGAGCCCACAAGAGCGGTGAGGGGCTCGGACGACCCACCTCGCAGTGCCAGCAGAGCCTGCCTGCCGCTACAGTCAGGAGAAGCAGGAATCTGCAATAGCTGAGCTGGGCAGCTATAACCAACGGCCTCAATGTTACTCAAAACATCCCCCCATTACCAGTACAGGAACACCCAGTCTGATCTCCAGTCGAACACGCACCACTCCTGAATTCACCTGTGTTTTAACGACAGCATCTGCTGAGAAATCCGGTCTGTATCTACAACCAACAGCTCTTGTACAATTACATTGATAAAAATGTGTGGTCTGGATTTGGTCAGCCACAAAGGCCAACCAATGAACCCTTTAAAGAAATTTGTATTCTCCACACAAGTGTTTGGGGGGGGGAGTAGAAAAAAAAAAAAGGCAAAAAAGTGCTTGCTCTGTCTGCCTTCTCTTTGTTGAGCCAAATAAGATTTTTCTTCAGATCTTCAAGACCTATTGTCAATCCCCCAATGTTTTTTTTATGTTTCACCTCTAATCCTCTTTCTTATTTCTCAACGTGCTCCTTGAATTCTGAACAACAGAACCAAGTGTCCTGTCTGGGCACAACACGAGAGATATTACCTGCATTTTCTGTCCTACTGGATAAGCCCTGCCTCTGGATGTCAGTGTCCTTTTAGGCAAAGTACCACGCTGAGAGCTCGTTGTCCCCCAGACTACTTCACAGAAAAACTCCTTCCCTGAAAAGTACCCTCCAGCATCCATTCTTTGTTCATATAAATATAGATAAAATCCATACACTTGGCAACTCCTCTGAAGCACACAGACTTTGCCAACGCAGTGTTTAACACAGTCAGCGCCTGAGAGGGAGGCAGGTAGCTCAACGCACAGTTCTGAGCACAGGAATAAGTATTCCTGACTCCTCCTTTCTCTCGGAAATGTTAGCGTTCACTATTCTTAGCACATCCAACACGAAAGTCAGCTGCACCTACTTTTTTTTCTTTTTTTATAGATACTGCCACAGCAGCTTATTTGAAGAGAATATACACCGAGATGCCCTGGATGTCACAGAAGACTTCAGTAAAACTCTTTGGTCAATAGAGCCCTCTCTTCCCAGGTCAGGCACACAAATCCTTTCAAAGCGCTGCCTCGTGACTTGCCTATGTGCTTCCATGGCATTTACTTAGCTGCTGTTCATTCAATCAAGCAGCTTCAGACGATGTCCAATTTCTAGTGTTTGGATTAAAACTCTTTGAGGACCCTCAAAATCATGGCTCAGATATGCTTGGCTTGTACGTAACTTTTGTTTGGCTGACGGCTTCAGTTCTTCCAGCCATTTTATGCTGTTCCCTGCCTTGGCTCTGCGGGGCCGGGTGTACCTCCGAGGGGTATTTCAGCCCAGCCAGCTGCACTGCAGTGAGTCCTTCCAGGTGACTGAACAGGTTCCATGAAATATCCCCCTCCAAACTGGAGGTAAAGCAGGTTAAGGCAATTCTTTTATCACAGTTTTCTAAACCCTTCCTCTATTTAAGCAACATGAACTATTGCAACCCTTCAGGTTTCTAATTTCAGCAACACCCATATTTTTGCAGCCTTTTTCACTTATGATTCATATTGTGTTTGCCAGAAGTATTTCCTGCTCTTCTTCAAAAATTCAGTTTGTTTCCACCATAGCCAAAGCCATTGCCTGCACTGCGATAGCAAATGCCTGTTGTGTGGTACATACAGTTGTGTGTATGCTGCATTGCAAGACGGGGGTCTGGTATTTGACAGACTCCTCCCAATAAGCAGAAGGACAGCACAGACAATATTCAGGTTGAAAAAAAATAAAGCTGGAAGTTGATTAAAAGTATTTCAAAACTGATTCTGAAATATCGTATCATATGAGTTCCCTGGCCCCTCTCCAGACTGCCATTCGAGGAGAAATCCCAGCCTAGTTATTTCCTACTTTTTGTCTGCAAAACCCAAAATAATCCACAATATGCCCATGAAAAGGAAAGTGCATGTGCATATATACTGGATTCATTTTCTTACTAAATATGTCTTTTCTTGGGTGGGCAAATATATTTCCTGTTGTAAATGTAAAGACTCTGCCTCCTTGTACAGAGTTTTGTTTGAAACCACCCAAGAACGGCTCGCATAAATAGTGCACAAGTAAGCACAATGGGCTCAACATCCTATCAGCAAAACTCTCTACTCTGCTAAGCTGAAGTTGTTCAGTTTTTGGCAGAAAGATCATTTTAGAACGCCAATAAATGTACATTCAAGTCATAAGGCTTTTCTCAGCTAAAGATTTACATGGGCCTCCTTTGTATCAGCCACAAAAGTATTTTAAGAGTTTGGAAATTCTAGAAGCTTTCCTCCCGCCTTACTCAGCCACTCAAGCTTGATCCTCATTAAATCCCCTGACATGTAATATATTCCAGTGTACAAGCAGCCCTTCATTACTTCTCTGTGCTCAGAAGGTAATAAACCCGGTTCAAAGGATGGAAGTAGGAACTGTTGCAGGTGTTTCCTCACCACTCCACGCTGCGCCAGGAAGGCCGTGCTGGCGCAGTTTGAAGGAGTCAACCGTATGCCCCAGGAATGACTTGAGAAAAAGCATTTTTAAATTCCAGTCAGGAGGGTTTCTGCTCTTGCAGAAGGTTTAGGAAGGAATTTATCTGAAGTGAAGGATGGGCGCGGGAGATGCTAATTCCATTTCTAACTCAGTTGCCAACTGCTGGCACCCTGGACGTCGCAGTGACTGCACATCTGCTGAGCTGGGCTGACAGCCATGGGTCCACTCTGAAGACTACAGCTGAGCCCACAGTTTCTTACACAGCCTTTGCTTCTCCACTTGTGGAGATGGTGAATTTAAACTGCACATTGTCAGGCTCATTTTGTTTAATAAATGCGGACCTCTGAGATCTCAGGTGAAAACCATGCCCCCAAACCTATTTTCCTACCATAATTTAAACAGGAATTATTTTTATTTTCCAAGATTCAGAACAGATGTACATCAGACTCAGCTCAGTACTGGCAATATTTCTGAAATACATTTACAGAATGTGTGTGCAGAAGTACAAATTTCTCTGATACCTTAAACTTCACTGTTTTTTAATG
>Ga0065711_1029209_pt1 | contig 37135 bp, 40 predicted proteins | sample Hoacrofraction12_FD_59098 | JGI IMG/M metagenome (GOLD analysis project Ga0065711, IMG submission 59098) | Hoatzin crop microbial communities from Cojedes, Venezuela - Epithelial fraction 12 v2 (version 2) | ecosystem: Host-associated > Birds > Digestive system > Esophagus > Crop | place...
CTGCCTGAGGGCCAGAGGGAGGCGAGGGGCGGCGGCTGCCGCGCTCGGGAGGGTCCCCGGAGGATTCCGCCCGCTCCCGCCGGGAGGCCCCGAGAGCCGGCGCCGGCTGCATCCCTCCCGTCTGCGGCCGCCGGGAGTCCCGGGGCTCCCGCTCGGAACAGGAGAGCTCGAGCGCGGTCCCCGCTCCGCGCTGCCGTGCGGGGCCGCGGCCGCTGCGGGGCCCGCCCGTGACGCCCCGGCGGGGCTTTTCCTCCCGCCTGGGTGCTTCAGGTCGGGGTGTTCACAAGGCGGGACCCAGCGGGCCCCCACCGGGGCCGGCGCTGTGTTTGTCCCCGCGTCTGCGGCAGCGCGGCAGGCTTCTGGCCTTGCGACGTCCGCCCGTCCGCGTAAAGGGAAAAAAGCGGGTGGGTGAGGCCTGTCCCGCGGCCTCTCCGCGGGCAGTCGCAGTTTGTGCCGTCCGTGTCAGTCCCCAGGCTGCTCGGCGAGCCCTGGAGCATTATATGTGAAGTACAGCTTTCATTTCCAGGCTGCTGGGATAGTTTTTAATGTGTTTTTTGTGTCTGTGCATCTCGCTGCGTTCGATTAAGCGGCGTGAGTAAGCGCGGCGTGGTCTGAGTCTGCGTCTGGTGAACTCGGGTAATTGAAAGGTCTGAGGGAAGATGAGCTCGCTGATGGCGGCTCGTTCTGTCCGACGGTAAGGACACAGGTCCTCCATCACCGGTCGGGCTGTACCGTCCTGTCCAGAGCTGCAGCCCCGCTCGCGGCCAGTTTCTGAGGAGAGCTCGGGGTGTGAGGTGGGCGCAGGGCCGGGACGTGTGGACGGCCGTGCTACACCCCAGGCAGGATTACCCTTTCTGTCTGTCAGCAAAATCCCCTGGCTGAAAGCAGCTCCGGAGAAGGTTGGAGGCCGTTGCCGTTCCTCAAGTGCCGGGTTTCTTGTGCTTGGAAAAAGACTTGTGGCAAAACTGGTGGAGTTCCGCCTGAGGAGGGAAGGAACAGTTCTGAGGAGTTTCTAAAGGCGTGTTTGTTTGCTGTCATTCTGAAAGGTGGTGATGATGATTATTAAGACATAAAATTACTCAGTTTAAGAGGGGAATTTTAAAAGTCTTTCCTGGAGAGCTGTGCTTTGGTTTACATAAATGCAGAGAGCCCATGAGCGAAGACCTGGCTGAGCGCTGTTCAGCCCACACCAAGTTGTATATCTTGCAGATCTTGCAAGACTTGGAAGTTCGTGGAAACGGTTTCAGCAGTTGAAGGAGCTGGTTGCTGAGAACTTAAAGCTTAGAATCATAGAATAGATCACAGAATTCTTTGGGGTGGAAGGGACCTTTAGAGGTCATCTAACCTAACCCCCCTGCAGCAAGCAGGGACATCTTCAACCAGACCAGGGTGCTCAGAGCCCCGTCCAACCTGGCCTGGAATGTTTCCAGGGATAGGAGCATCAACCACCTCTCTGGGCAACCTGTTCCAGTGCTTCACCACCCTCATGGTAAAAAATTTCTTCTTCATATCCAGTCTGAGTCTGCCATCCCTACTTCTTTCTGGTCTTCCCAGACAGCGTATCCCACTGTCTCAATACCACTTGGAAATGGAAACAAACTGTTACAGGAGTTAAACTCGGTGAGCGGTCTCGATCCCTTCCCGCTGGCAGATCCGGGCACGTGGTGGCACAGGCATGAAACAACCCGCTCAGCCGTGTGATCTGGTCTGTTGTTTTGCCTGGGTAACCTTGGGCGCTGCTGATAGTGCGTGGAAGGAGTTCGATAGCGAGGCGCAACCCTTTGTCATCCGGCGAGTCCAGTTTACAAAATCCCTGCGATGTGCGTGTTAATTCTGGAAAAGAGTAAATGCGAGCGGTTCGTTCTTTGCTGGGCCTGTGCACGGAGTTTCCCAGCTATCGCCAGCCTGATGCGGTGGAGTGGTTTTTCAGGCTGGGCAGTTGCAGTCAGCCCTGGATCATCCCCCTTCGGGGGTGCATGGGCTTTAGGAGAGAACACACACAGAAAAGCACCTTTGCATTCTGGAAGTGTGGATTTTTGGTGCTTTTAAAAGTCCTGTGCTCTAGGCTAGTGATCTGACCTTTCACTCTGTGCTGCTTTTAGAGGGTTAAATGTATCCCACGGAGCGTGGGCTCGGTGACAGGGACACAGGTTAACAGACAGAAATCAGTCGTCCTTCAGCCGGAGGGGGAGGGTGCTGGGTTTCATCGTGTACGGTGGGCAAGACCGTGAGCGGTCACCTTTGGTCATGAAAAGGCAGGTGACGTGTTCTACGCGCCCTGGTTTTGTGCTCTGTGTGTTGATTTCGAGGGCAGTCTGATGTTTGTCCCTCTCTGTGTGTGATTTTAGATTTCTGATACGCTGAAGCGGTTTGCGGTAAAAGTAACTACAGCCAGCGTGAAGGAACGGAGAGAGATCCTCAGCGAGCTGGGAAGATGCATTTCTGGGAAAGGTAAAAGCTTTGGGGCACTGTCCTGGTTACCAGGGTAGAGAAAATGGTAAAATGTTTCATTTCAAAGGCTGTGTGAAACTTGGAGTAGTTTTTTTGAGGGAGGAGGCTGGTAGCATTTGGAGCCTGCTTTCTGATGGCAGTAATTCTAGGCACGGGGTTTGTAGGTAACACAGAACTCCGGTGACTAGCACGTGTGCTTTTTCCGGTTAGGAGCTGTAGCATCACGTGTGCTAGTTTTTCATTAGTGTATCAGTTGCCTGCTTCTCTCCTGACTCTTAGCCTGATTTTATAATGGTTCATGGAATATTTGTATACACACATATATATTTGTAGAGAGAGGGAAAGCATAGAAGATTTTAGATAGTTTTAATAAAGCAATTGAAACTAATTTTTAAAAATCTTTTTGATTTCTCTCTTTTTCTGAAGATGACTGTGGAATAGCACGTGTTCCAATTTTGCCATTATTTTAAAAAATATCCATAAAATGTGTAAATAGAGAGAACTTTTACTGTGTGATCGTTGCAAGGAATTTCATAGATGTGAGCAGTTCACTGATTTCGGTTGTGAAGCAAATCATGTGTGTGTTAAAGATTAAGAGCTCATCGATTTACCAGGAAATATTTTGCAATGTGTTCTGTTACAGATCTTCCAGAGGGTGCAGTGAAAGGCCTTTGCAAACTCTTCTGCCTTACTCTGCATCGATACCGGTGAGTAAATTGACCTGGAAAGGCTGTGTTATTTAATCTGTTAGTAGTTATGTATTTATTAGCTAAGCTGGTGTGGAGCATCTGGAAGTGTTAGCGTGCAGTGTCACACAGATGCATTGGCACTGAAAGATGCCGTCTAGTAATCAGGCTCTCAAGTTACGTCTGGTGTTAATGAGTTCGCTTTTAATTTTGAAATGAAAACTGTATCCTGTGATTCAGTCTGCAAGAATGAATACCTGTGTCCTCGCGAAGCGAGACGAGGGTGTCTCTTGGACATCTTTTAGACACTGCTAGTTTGGATGAAGCTGTGGCCTGTTGTAGAGAAGCTGTGCAGAACCTGTGTTTTCTGCTGCAACTTGCGGGAGAGCCTTGACATAACTTCTGGTGGCTGAGGAAGGGATTGGAGCTTTCTGCCAGAAACCTCTCCTCTGCTTGGAACTGCAAGGATAAAATAGCTGTTAGCTCAGCAGCTGAAAGGGGAAAGCAGAGCCCTTTGCGTGATGCAAGTGTAGTAAGACGTGTAATGTTGGCAGGATTTACAGTGTTCACGGTAGATGTGTTTTTCATTCTAGCGATGCGGCGTCCCGCAGAGCCCTGCAGCTGGCACTTCAGCAGCTCGCAGAATCCCAACCAGACGCAACGGCAAAAAACCTTCTGCAGTCACTTCAGTCTTCAGGGATCGGCGGCAAGGCTGGAGCTCCCAGGTGCTGGATGAGTTGCTTTGTGTGGAAGCAGCTCTGAGTTGCTGGTCATTGCTCTTGTGTTCAGAATGATTCTTCTGCTGCTGCTTGCCAGACGTGTTAAAAACCTTTGGAGACAAAGCTGTTAATGACCACTCAGATGCTCCTCTCTTACCCCTTTCATGTCTTCTGTGGAAGCAGAAGGACTGTCTTGGTGTCACTGCTGGTGGATTGGGGCTGAGTTACAGTTTTGCCTTTGTTAATCTTAAAGTCTGGAGAGGTGAGGATAAGCTCTTTTATCAAGAAATAGTCTCCAAAACGATTAGGAAAGCAGATTTCCTTGTGTATTTGGAGTTCAGCTGGTGGAATACAAGACCGTATCATAGACAGGAAGATAATGAAGTTTGAAGCTGAGCTGAGAAACACGCTGCTGTTGTATTGTGGTGGCATCTGGGAATACCAGTGGTTCCAAACAGTGGCTTAGGGTATTGTCAGCTGATGCAGGCCACGGAGTGAGTGCCGTCCTGCAGCGTCTCCGTGGCTGAATAGGAGTGTTGCTTTTAGGAAAATACCTGATCTGGGTTTAAAGGCTTGCAGTGTTACGATATTTACCTGTCAGTCGCCGTGGCTGGCCTTGTGCGCAAGGGCACTTTCTATGTCCTTTTGACTTGAGGTAGAGATCAAAATGGGGTGAGGATCCGCAGGGAGCTGCGAGGTGGGGTCTGTTACCTGGAGTGGAGGGAGGAGGTGAGAGTTAGCAGAAACCAGAAGCGAGTAGCGTGCCAGGAGGGAGTGTAAGCTGGGAAACGGGTTGGCAGTCTACTGCTGGGAAGCTCTGACAGTAAAGATGAGCAGCAGATGAGAAATCTTGAGTCACTTTTGGGTGTTCCCAGTTGGCAGAGTATTTGACACTCATTTCTGTAATGCCACTGGGAAGATCCAGAAAATGGTCTTTCTTCTGCTGAGTTTTTTCCCTCCCAGCAGGCGAGATTTAGCCTCTTTTGTGCCGTTGGAAGTTCTGAGTGTTAAACAGGAGCTGAAACACATAGCTTCTGAGGACTAATTATTTCCTTTAAATGCTAAGTCTTTAGCTGTATTTTTGTGCGATAAAATCGCCTCGCTTATGAGGTGGCATTCTGACCTGGGCAAAGATGAGTCTGTTGTGGTCTGGCAGGTGTAGGCTGTGTACTGGGAGCTGTAGATTTACCTCCTTCTCCCCTTTACACAACAGTAAGAGCAGTGGATCTGCAGCTCTGCTGGCGCTCTCCTGGACGTGCCTGCTTGTACGCACAGTCTTTCCAACACCCGAGAAGAGACAGGGAGAAACATGGAAGAAACTGGTAGGTTCTTTTTGGTTTTAGCAATATCCCTTCGGAGATAGGGACTTAAATATTTCTAATGTCTTTAAGTTGCTGAAACATTGCAAATAATTCTGAACGTAACTGATAACATGCTGTTAAAATCCAGGTTTACGTGACAATCTTTTTTGCTCTCTTGTGCGTTTTGATCTCTCCTATTCCACTGGAGAAAGCAGGAGGTGTATAAAGTGTGAGAGTGGGGCAGTCTTGCTCTGCGTACGATAGTTTATACCAGTGTTTCTAGACTAGGTGGGCCAGCGGTGCCTCCGAGGTGCAGTCTGCAGCACGGCATGAATTCCTGGTGCCTCCCTTGAAGGAGTTGCATGTGACGTTCTGTCACGTGGTGTCAAGTAGCTTTTTGCTTTCGTTTCACCCTGAACCTGCGACCATGCCTGTAGCAGCGTGGAATATAGTTGGAACACGTTTTAAGAAGAGGTGGCATCTGATATAAATGGCTGCTTTCAAGGTCAGAGTTTCCAAAACTGTTGTGCATGGTTCTGTGAAGTGGTGCGTGTGGGATGAAAGCAATGGCAGCTTGTTGGAAGAACTTAACGCGACCTAAGGACTTTTTCCTAAGCGGATTCAGCTAATCACTGGCATCCGACGTGTCTTGTTTGATGTGAGCTCTCTGCGAAGGTTTTCTTGGCTGTTTCTTGGCAGGTGGAGGTTCAGTGTTTGCTCCTTTTGGAAGTCCTGGGAGGTTGTCACAAGCAGGCGGTTGATGGGGCTGTGAAGAAACTGAACAGACTGTGGAAGGAGGTGATGTATACCTTAGGTGACCACGTTCGATAGCTGCTCTATGTTGTGTTAACGTGCCTTGCTCTTTTTCTCTTCAGAATCAAGACCTGGTGGATCAGTACCTATCCATCATTCTTGGTCTTGAACAAAACCAGAGCTACGCTGCAATGCTGGGACTTGTGGTGCAGTTTTGCACAGCCCAGAAAGAGACTGATATTGTTAAACGCCACAAGGTAAGTCTGTCGTACTGGTTTTTTTTGGCGAGAAGTAGTGTCACTTCTTGTCATGGAGAAGGAGGGTGGACAGATGTGTCGGTGGGGTTGGGGTTGATACTTTGCATCTGTCCCTGGTTTCATGATCTGTCAATTCAGTAGCCATGCACTTCGGGCTAAAGCAGCTGGGACAGATTTATAGAGGAGGTCCCAGAAATGTGGCTTTTTGCTGTGGCCTGTGCGCTTAGGTAGATGGCCAGCACTGCAGCTTTCTGCCACCTCCCCTCCTGTAGGAATGGAAGGCAGCTGATAGCTGTCAGTCTGTTTAGAGTGTTGGGCTGCAGGGCAGAGCAGGGAGCACTGACCTCTGCTTCACTGTCGTATGTGGGGATGGAAGCAAAGCTTCTCCTTAGTGGCCAGGGCTGCCTCCCGGGGAGAGTGCGGTGGGCTCTCACGCCTGGCTGCCCAGTGGTGTGTGGGGAGCTGTGTGTAGGTTGCGATGTGGCTGTAGTTTGGTGTTTCTGTTTCTTCAGAGTGCTCTTCTGGACTTCTACTTGAAGACCATCCTTATGAGCAAGACAAAGCCTCAGAAGCACGTGCTGGTGAGACATACTATTGGAGAGCTGTTGGTGCTTTTGTCCGATGTGCTGCGTCCACTGCGGTGCTGAGCACTTTGTTCCCTTTGCAGGACAGCTGTTCCCCGTTGCTTCGGTACGTGTCTCACGCTGAGTTCAAGGACTTAGTTTTGCCAACTCTGCAGAAATCCCTGCTACGGAGTCCTGAGAACGTAATTGAAAGTGAGTCTGTCATCTCTCTGCCTTGCCCTATGAAAGAGCATGAGCAGTTGTTCCTTAGAGGTCTGGAGCTCGGGGGGAGCGTGTGTCTCTGGACTGGGCTTTTGGTCCTGTGAGGACAGGCGGCAGGATTGTCTGGCATCGAAGGGTTGGATGTGGAGAAGCAACATTTGTGGTGTGATCCCAAGTGTCTGGGTATGCGATAGCTACTGTTAGCACTGAGGACAGAATTTCACAGCTGAGTGCTAAGAATAATCCTGAATTAATCTGTTCGCTGGGCATCAGTTTCAGTGTTTTTTCTTCCTGCTTCTTACTGACCCTGCCTGCTCTTGATGTGGACTGTGGGGAAGGGTGTATTAAAATGCTAACACCAGTTACTTAATGAAATGTAATGTGCCCTTATCTCTTCTGTCGTCAGCAATCTCTTGCTTGCTCGTGTCTGTGAACCTGGATCTCAGCCAGTATGCTCTAGACATTGTGAAAGGACTGGCCGGTAAGTACTGTAACTTCTGGAGGGAATGATGAATTCAGAACAAAGCTTTCTTCACCTTTCTGACCGTACCTCTTAACAGCTTGATTACTGGTGAAGAGGTTGTTTTATGTGGGAGGGAGGATGGTGGTGTAACTTGGAACTGCGATAGTTCACGTGACGGTTCCAGAAGCTGAGGCAAGCTAAGTGAAAAGAGACGTCCTTGTCTTGCTGATCTTACGCAGTTTGTCGTAAGGGGCTCTTAGCTTGTGCGTTGTTTTCTAGGTCATCTGAAATCCAACAGTGTGCAGCTGATGGACGAAGCAGTCGTGGCGTTGAAGAACTTGGCTCGACAGTGTAGCGATCCTTCAGCTGTGGAGTCGCTGGGAAGACACCTTTTTGCCATCTTAGGGGGTGAGTAAAATTTCAGCTAAGCAGTGGGGGTGGATAAAGGCTTGCGTTTGTGTGTTGTATTTCCTGTTGTCCTTAGCTGCCTGGGTGGTGGGGGTGGGCTCAGCTGGGATCGGGGTAGTGGGGCAAGCTTTTGTGTTTTTAGAGAAGATTCTTGGTGTAGCACACAGCCATTGTCTGTAAGTCAGCCATCACCCATTTGTTTCTTGTTGGCAGGCTCAGAAGGGAAGCTGACAGTTGTTGCCCAGAAGATGAGTGTCCTTTCAGGTGAGGGTCCTAGAAGAAAGCTGCTTCTCTGGTGGAGGACACTCAGCAGAAGGCTGAATGAAAGGGATCTGTAGTTAAACCTTTAGGATTCCATGCCTGTCATTCCAAATTGGCTGTGGTTAATGTCATGGAGGGTGCTGGATACCACGTGCCAGTTCTTGACTTTGTCTTCAAAGGAAATAATTGGCTTGTAGGCTAAAATGTTGTATGCAAGGGAGAAGATGACTGTATTCTGAGTAAAGATGAAGACAGAGGTCCTGCAGTGTTGGCACGTGGTGGATGTGACATCCAGCCGTATCACAGAATCATTAAGGTTGGAAAAGACCTCTAAGATCATCAAGTCCAACTGTCAACCCAGCACCACCATGCCTACTAAACCATATCCCAAAGTGCCACATCTACACTTTCTTTTAACACCTCCAGGGATGGTGACTCCACACCTCCCTGGGCAGCCTGTTCCAATGTCTGACCACTCTCTCAGTAAAGAAATTTTCCCTAATATCTCATCTAAACCTCCCCTGACGCAACTTGAGGCCATTGTGGTGACAAGCGAGAGAGATATCTGTGCAAGGACTGAAATGTGAAGGGTCTTTCTGGATTGTTTTTAGATTGTGCAGCAAGTGCTGATGGTTTGGGAGCTAATGAGAGAATTCTGTCCTTTCAGGGATTGGCAGCCTTAGTCACCATGTGGTTTCTGGGTGCTCTAGCCAAGCTCTGGCTGGAACCATGGCTGAGCTTTTCATCCCCTTCCTGCAACAAGAAGGTGAGACCTCTTGCCTTTGTTCTGGGTTTGCTAAGCTGCTTTCGTCTTGAGCAGGATGTTCATATGGCCTCTCATGCAGGATAAATCCAGATTCTTGCCTGTTGTGTTATAAAATCCCTTGCCCTGTTTGGATGCGCAGCCCCATGGAGACAGCGCTGTGTCTGTTAGAAGCACGTGCATTCTTTTCCTGCTGCCTCCTGATGTTGTTACCCGCTTTCTGGTGTATGTTCCTGTGTTTTATGCAATTGCTGTACTGATGTGAGCTCTGTGTTACTTCCTAGTCCATGAAGGCACGTTGGTTCATGCAGTCTCTGTCCTGGCTCTTTGGTGTGCTCGGTTCACTATGGAAGTTCCTAAGAAGCTGGTAGAATGGCAAAAGAAAGCCTTCAGCCTTAAAACCTCTACTTCAGCTGTGAGACATGCCTACCTGCAGTGCATGCTAGCCTCTTTCAAAGGTAAAACTGCAGTTACTGATAACTGTCTTGACTGTGGGGCTGAGGAGACGAGTAATCAACTTTGTTCTTCCTGATACAAGTGCATAGCCGTGTGGATTAAGAAAGATTTTGTAAGGCAGTATCTATTCACTGCCCGCCTTCGTAGTTCTCCTTAAACTCTCTTCTGCCTTCAAGTTTGTAAAGGTGGTTTGTCTCCTTGTATAACTACCATCACTGCCCATCGTGGTGTGTTATCATATACCCCTGAAGTAATTGTTGCTTGCTTTATTTTTGTCTTACACTTAAACTGTAAGGTTGCTAGCTCAGGGACCATGCTTTTGTTTTATATAGCACCCAGCACACTGGGATCCTGGTCTGTAGCTTTGGCTCTCGAAAGTTTTAGAGAAAATTCAAGTTTTCGTGTTTGAAATTAAGATCTCCAGAAATTCTAAACTTTGGGTGATCCTTTTGAGATTTGCGTCTGGTCCTATCCCTTTTGACTTCAGCATTTCATCCAGAGGTCAACAGGCGATCAGCCTGATGCCTGTATGCCAGATCTTCCTTTCTTGTTGAGGCAGTGTGAATCAAAAAAGATGGTATACATTTGCTTAAGAGATCAGTAAGTCAACGTATTGTGTAGGTACAATGGAGTAGCCATCACTTTCTCAATATGGCTATGAGTGAAATTGTAATTCTACGTTTTTCTGTTGTAGCTACCAGGAATTTCTGTGCTGTCGTAGGGCTGAAAAAAACACGCTAAAAACTGCTTAGATATCACAGGATGGCAGTCCTCTCGGAGACGTTGGTATGGCAAACCTGAAGTTGCTCATGCTCGCCGTGGGCGAGAGGGATTACTTGTGTGTGGTGTGTGCAGCTGTTCAGGGGATCAAGGCTCAAGATATTCCAATATAATTTGCTCTCCACTGGAACATTGAGTGCGATTGCTTTGACCCACCCAGTGACGGATCCTGCTGGGGCTTAAAGAAAACAGAGATTCTAACCCTTACGAGTTTGTGGTTAAACCACTACCTATGAATACTTAATGTCGAAAATCACAAGGTCTGTTGTGTGTGAGGTGTTGCTTCTGGAAATACCAGGAAGATCTAGCTCCATTTCCGTGGAAGTGAGGGTCGCAGACCAGTAGGATTCCTCGACTTACGCGTGTTTGGTGTGGAACAGATGGTTGTGGCTTGCCAGGAATTTACTTCCCCTCTGTCGGGGAAACATAATCTTTGAAGTCAGCCTTCCTGTGATTTGAACCAATTTCTTTAATGTAATTGAACTAGCATTTTCTTTTGCATCCCTTGAACAGAACCTTGTATTGAGAAGGGACTGTTTTATCTGTGAGGAAGGGACTAAAGTGGTTATCATCCAGCTTTTCACAAAGTTTAATGATAGTAGCGATTGGCAAATGCTCTGGGAGAGTCAGAGTCTTCCGGGTACGTGTCTGGTTGCTTTCTTTGTCTCACAGCAACAGAAGAACCGTTGATATCTTTGTGGTGCAAAGTGTGAAGGACCATGTTGTTTTGTAACTCATCTCTTTCTGTCTCCTCAGGTGACACATTATTACAGGGGATGGACTTGCTACCAATGCTGATCCAGACAGTAGAGAAAGCAGCATCTCAGAGTACTCAGGTTCCCATGGTAACTGAAGGAGTTGCTGCGGCTTTGTTGATCTGCAGGATGTCTGTAATTGAGGGGCAAGCTGGTAAGGTCACAAAGCATCTATTAGAATCCGATACAAGCAGGTTCTGAGGGTTAACACTACTTCTTGACAATGTGAGATCGTATTCCTTAATCTGTGTATTTTTTCTGCACAGAGAATCATTGCACTTTTATAAACCAGGGAAAGATTTATTCCCATCTCTCTCGATTATGTCAGTGAAGAATTCTTTTGCAAATTACAGCATCCATTCACTTAGGGCAATATTCCTCTATGTGCTAACAGAAGATGTCCTCCCACACCTGATGTGCTAGGACTTGACTGATGCATTGAAAGTATTACTTGCTTGTTACTTGTGTAGTATTTTTACAAACCATCTTTGGAAAGCATGAGGCCTGGAATTCTGTTTTCCGTTAGAGGACATTACGAGAACCATCTGAACTCGTACATCTGCCAGGATGTAAAATCCAGGTGTGTTCTGTCTGTTGAAAGCAGCACACTGGTGGTGTCCTTTCTTTCATGTTTGGAAGGGTTGCCCTACGAAAGATTCAGGTGAAACAGACTTTACGTTTCACAAGTGTAAGTCAGAGAAGTGTGTTTTTGTCAGTGGGTGTTTTCTGGGAATGCTTTTAGTTCTGAATGAGAAGGTGAGAGGCTTTATAACTGAATACAAGTAAAGCTAGAAATAATTTGAGTGACTTCAGGAGACGGAATTCTACTGCTTTTTATGTACGCCGGGGAGTTCTGTGTTATTTTGAAACATCCTTGATAGACATCTGTTCTTCTCCTGTCAGAGTCTAAGCTGAGTGGTTTCTGGCAGCTGATTCTGGATGAGAAAAAACAAATTTTTACATCTGAGAAGTTCTTGCAGTCTGCATCAGAGGAAGGTAAATTGTCAGTTATTGTGTATCCAGTTGCTGTTTAACTCTTGGTACTTATAAGAGCTACTGTTAGCCCTGTTGTGTGACCCTTGGAGGATCCAGTTTCAGATTAAAGTGAACAGGGTGCTCTTTCGGAAGTACATCTCGACTAGTTGTAGTCTAAGCTTGACAATGAATGAATTTATTTCTTAATGAGCGTGAGTTATCAAATATTTACAATTCCAAATTTGTATATTCTGTAAAAGTCTTTCCAATGAAAAATGTGTCTGTGTGGTGTCCCAGTTTGTCAGTAAATAGTTGCAGCCAATATAAAGGATGATGTGGAGAAGCCTCAAATTAAGAAGAAGATGGAAAAAAGTAAAAGAACGCTGGAGAAGAAAAGATGTAGGTGAAAATCTTACGACATACGAGGGAAGAGTAATAACAGATAGGAAATAGAGTTATAAGTTAGTGTCTCTTTGCTCTGTTTTGTTCTGTAGTTTTTAAAGAGTAATTGAAAAGAAATTGAATGTGCCCAACAGAAAACATTACTGACTGCATTTTAAACTGAAAGTTTTGAAAAGGAGTTAATGAATAATTTCTCTGAAATTAATTCATTTATGTTTTGTACAAAGCTTTGAAGAGGTAAAGTGTTCTCTACATGGGAAATAACGTAATTTCATCCTTGTTTCCTGAATGCAATGTGTATATCCATTCCTTTTCCCTCCTGAGTGTCCAGGTATCCTGAAACAGCAAGATTTGGAAAATTTCACGTTGCTCCCTTAGGAAGTTAGCTCCAAAAACGAAGGCTGATATTTTGGGTGTAAATATTGTCATGATTTGTTATAGGTTGTTAAAGTGAAAACATCTAGCTTAACATCCCCAAACTATCTGCTGCCTTGAATGCCTAAAGTCCCGTGTACCGTACCTCATAAGGGTTATAACCCAGTCCCTGTTTCAGGGCCTTCTGCTCCTGCTTTTGTGATGTGGTTGAACGTTGATATACAAACCAAAGGGCCTAGTGACAGTTGGAGCTCAGAAGATGGTATGAGGTAAAATGCCAGGGCTGCTGTTCAGACAGCATTGTGCACTTTAGTATGAATTCAGTATACGTTTTGTTGTCACTGGAGACATTTCAGCAGTGCTGTAAGTCTGTTGACTTACACAAAAATAGGTCACACATACTGCTCGAGAAAATTCTGCTGGAATCCAGTTAACAGCATTTCTATTGAATCGTGATTCTGTTTCAGTCTTGGCAGATCTGAGTTGGGTTTGTCTCTAGCTTCGCTGAGAAGATTACATAGAGGCTCAGAGTGGATAGCTATTTTAGTGTGTTCCTCTTGCTGTTTGTCTGGTTTCAGGTAAAAAAAATCTGTTTCCTTATGAAGCCTCGTGCTATTTTAAATATTTGTCTTTTCCCGCAGCGATGTGTACAGTCCTGCAGCTGGCAGAGCGCCTTCTCTTGGATCATGCACAACGGCTGCCCGAAAGTAAAGTTCAGTACGTAGACTGCTCTTACTGCCACCGATCTGTGTCTGAGCCCCAGACGTTACTGTGGGCTTGGGACTTTGCATGAGGTGTTAAACTCTTTGTGCTCTTGTGTCCAGTTGGTTTGCAGAGCTGCCTCCCTGGCTAAAGCTGTTTATTTCTCTGTTTTCAGGCAGTATCACCGTGCCCTGGTGGCAGTCCTGCTGAGTCGGACCTGGCACGTTCGAAGACAGGCCCACCAAACAGTTAGGAAGCTCTTGTCCTCTCTGGGAGGGTACAAACTGGCCTATGGGCTCCTGGAGGAGCTGAAAGTGGTTCTCAGTTCTCATAAGGTGAGTAGTCAAGAAGCATAGTCCCTGCTTAGACAGTTGTTTGTGTGCTGCCAATCACCTAGATTTGCTGGTAGTGTTGGCATACAGCGTGATGTGAAGATGATTCAGTTCCAGGTGATCTCCTAGAATGCTACTTGTTACTCTATGACTGCGTATTACTGTGTCAGTGTCTGTGGTGTGCCTAGTCTTCCCTGTATACACGGAAGACATATTATTTAAATTTTTTATGGAAGGAAGGTGCAGTTTTCCGTATCCTTCTATTATTTTAATCCAAATTTCATCCCTGCTAGAAGACCAAGTGCTGTGTTCCTCTCTTGGTACAGTAGTTCTTTGGCCCTGGCTTATAGCTCAGGCTGCAAATTTAAAACAAATGTAATAGAAATACTTCAGTAGCAACTACTATAAAAAATAGAGAGAAAATTTAAAAAGGAAACAATGAGTGCTGTGTTACTGGGCATGCTGCTATCCAGCATCACGTCAAGTTGTATAATAGATTAAGTTGCATTAATTAGGTACCAAGGCTGAAACTTTGTAAATAGTCTTCCCATGTCGCCGATACAGCCTGAGTAAAGAGTTTTTGGAAAGATACTGGTACAGTTAGACTGCAGAAGTTGGGCATACTGTTCCCAGCCAGCTGCTTCAACCTCTTCCAAAGTCCTCGTTGCCAAAAATGATTTAATTTTATTTTATCCCGGCTTGCCAAATCTAATATAGTCCTCCATTCTTAGTTTTTCTGTCACTGTCATCTCTGTGCTTTGGTTCCACTGTTATCCTTTATCCCTTTTTTCCTTTGCAAACTTCCGGTTGTTGGTACTGCCAGAGGGAGCTGGTTGTTGGTTCTCGGTATGGTGTTACTGTGGGAAGTGTGCCCGGGGCTCAGGAGGGCTTGACGTGGTGTAGTAATGACAAGTTGTCCACTCAGGTTCTGCCTCATGAGGTCCTGGTGATGGAGTCAGGAGAGCTGTCGGAGGTAGGAAAGACGTACGTTCCTCCCCGTGTCCTTCATGAGGCGCTCTGTGTCATCTCAAGTGTGGCAGGGCTTGATGTGGATTCCTCGGAGCCAGAAAAGCTGGCTCTGGAGATGCTGCTGGTGAGCCATCATCCATCTGTAGGTAAGTGAGGGGAGACGACCACTCGCATGGCCAGTCTCTGGGGATTTTATCTTATCTTTTTGTTTCATTGATTAGCAGCCTGCTTCATATTTACTGTGCTCATTTATCCTTCTTGCTAGTGGCAGTACAGCCGGGTCTTTGGTCAGCCCTCCTCATCAAGATGAAAATAGATCCCAAAGACTTCATTACCAAACACCTGAATGACATATTACCCAGGATCACTGCCTACACTCCGGAGAACCAGGTGGTAAACTTCTGCTTTTCTTGTGTTAGTTTTGGGGGATATTTGGGAATGGGAGAGTTTTCTGGAGGAGTTAAGTACTAACTGGTCTATAAGGAGGGAGATCTGTCTAAAAGGTAGGGAAAAGGCAGGTTCAAAGAGAACATTGCTGGTGAAAAGGAGCTGGGATTTGAGGGGGAAAGAATGCACGCCAGCAACTGAATAGAATTTTAGATAAGATTCAAGTACACGCTGAACAAGGAATTAGGAATTAGAACATAAAGTGGGCTGCCTCAGCAGGGCATAATTTTTTTGAGACAATTTGAAGGAATATTGATAATAGTTTTTCCTTTGTTTTCTTGATAGTCATCTATGAATGCGGCGGGATCTCTTGCTCTGCTCTCACCTGGTAGAGTGCTCCCACAGCTCATCAGTACTATCTCAGCATCAATGGAGAATCCAGCTCTGTGCCAGGTTACTCGAGAGGAATTTGCCATCATGAAGACACCAGAGGGAGAACTGTATGACAAATCTATAATACAGAGGTAAGACTTTGTAATTACTTTTCTCTGTGTGCCTGGGGATTGATTGCTGCTGGCTTCTAGCCAGCGGGTGAGTGCCTTTGTCAGATGCTCTTTCTGGACAGGAGTTCCCAGACTTGTGTGCGGGGATCTCAGTCCAGAGCAGTGCTGATTCTTTCCTCTGCTTTTCCTTCTCAGTGCTCAACAGGATAGTATGAAAAAGGCTAACATGAAGAGGGAAAACAAAGCTTATTCCTTCAAGGAACAAATCATTGAGCTGGAGCTGAAGGAGGTGAGTCGATGGGAACAGGAAAGGCAGTGAAGGTTCTGACACCAGGCTGTCCTGTTTCTTTGAATACCTAAGTGTTGTCTTCTCTTACTTCTGTATGTATCAGTTTCTTTTCTTTTAACTGTATTTGTGTCGATGTATGTGCTATTCTACTTGTATGTGAGTATGCTTATGAGCTGGTAATATCTGTTTTTTCTCTTCATCTCTTGTTCAGCATATCTCGTGTAACTTTTTCAGTAAGGATTCTTAAATAGGTGCTTCCATCAAGCAGACAGCCAGCAGTTCTGTTCAGTCTGGCCAGAGCAGTGGCTGCACTTTGGGGGAAGAATTTGTTGAAGGGAAGGGAATGTACCAGGTTGACTGGAGCATTCTTTGGTTAAAAGTTGACTTCTCTTTGCTCTGGGGAGGATGGCATGCCCATCCACTGTAGAAAGAGTTGCACAGCTCCTTTTAATGATAGCAAATTATTTGTGACCAATTTAAACATGGGAGGAACTGCTGCCTTGCTGCTAATGGCATGCTGGGGTGGTGTTAACCTGCTGATTTCTGTTTTGTGTCTTCACTTGAGAGTGGTATGCTTGGAAGAATATTTTGGTACCGTTTTAAAAGGAAAGTGAAAAAAACATGTCCATCTTTCTTCTCTACCTAGTTAAGGGGATGTTGTTAATAGCTCCCGGTTAATAATGTTCATGGCTCTCTATTCAGGAGATAAAGAAGAAGAAAGGAATAAAGGATGAGGTGCAACTGACCAGCAAGCAGAAGGAGCTGATGCAGGCACAGCTGGAAAGGGAGTCTCAGATAAGAAAACGGCTGAAGGAGGTGAGTTTTGATGGACTTTTTTGCCACCTCTGCAGCTAACATCACCCAAGTCATTTTGCTAAAAGGAAGATGGAGTAGCATACAGACTATTTTTGTTTCTTTCACTAGAAATTAGATTCAACAACTTGATTTTTTCCTGATGAAGTTTTTATGGTAACCTTTCGAATTGGTTTTCTTACAGCTTGATAATGAGCTGGAAACAGCCCTAGGACTCCTGGACGCTGTTATAAAGAAAAAGCCTCCTGGTCTAACTCAGTACATCCCTGGCCTCATCAGTTCCTTCTTGCCGCTTTTTCGATCGCCTTTGGCTGCTCCAAGGATTAAGGATCCTTTTCTTTCCTTAGCTTCCTGTGTCATGCCTGCTCGACTGAAAACCTTTGGTTAGTATTTGCCGTTGCTGTTTAAGGGCAGGGCGCATTATTTTTATGGCAGTAAGGTGAAAATCTCTTACAAGCTGTGGATCACGGCTGTGTTCCACAGACAGCCAAGAGGAAAAACCATCCTGAAACAGTGCTTAGGAAGATGGCCGTGGTGTCCCAGAGACCCTGCTGCTGGGTAGGGCTGGGTCCAAAGGCAAGGAGTTGTCTAATCATTGTGATCACCTCTCAGTAGCGGTTGGTCGCGGTGGGACTGTCTCCCCTTTGCCGAGTTTGGAGCATACGAGTGTAACTCGGCATGTGACTTGTGAAGGAAGCTGTCCCCAGTGAGCCTCGGGGCTGTGCTTCCTTCTCTGGGCCTCTTTTGCAGACGGGGCTGGTGCCCAGAGCTTTGTTACAACTCTTGGGTTTGTGTTCCTGGGGAATTTCTCTCTCAAGAGGTGTTTGGTTTTAGTCCTCTCATGGAGTTTTATTCTTTCATACCAGGTACTTTAGTGAGCCATGTGACCTTGCGCCTGATGAAACCGGAGTGTGAGTTAGATGAATCCTGGTGTCAAGAACAGCTGCCTACTGCTCTGAACAGAGTTGTCAGCTTGCTGCATGCCCATACTGTTCCTAGCCGAACTGGCAAGGGAGAGCCAGGTAAAAAGCACTGTAGATCCCTCCGACACCCACCCTGCTCCAGTAACTCTGAGCTGTTTCAGTTTTGATGGCTTGTATAAGGTTTTATAGGTGAGATTTCACTTTATTTTAAGTCTGATAAGTCTTCACAGATATGAAAAAACATGTTTCTTTTTTGCAGTGGTAGTAGTAGAAATGATGTTACAAGTATAGTAAGTGTAGAAATAAAATAATGGTATTTTTTCTTGAAATAGTTCACACGTAAGAATAGTAATGAAATTGAGGCTCATCTTTGCCAAGGACAGTTCCTGCCTTTCACCACCACTTCGCATAAGTGATTCAGTGAGACTAAGAGGAAAGACAAAATGATTGCTTGTCTGTGATCTCAGCAGTGAAGTGCCTGTGGCCTCTGCTTGTTTGCTGTGTAGTGCTGCAGTTCATGAATATTTTATTCTGGCATGGTTGTAGAAGAAGCAGTTCTTTCCCACTGTGTAATGTGAAGACAAGCATCAGTATTTTTACAGTGCGAGAATATGATCAGGGTTAAAATGAACCTTTTTTCCTTGACTTTTTTTTGTTTTCTTTTCTTTCACTGGGTTAGTTTTAATCTTGATCACTTGCAGAATCTGCTTCACAATGTGGTACGCAAGTACTTGTACCACTACGTAGAAGATAATAGCACAGAGGAGGGAAGGTAGGTCTGCTTCCTCCGGAGGCAGGGATGGCTTAGGATGTCTTCTTAAAGCACCTGGTGTACTGTCATGATAGAGGTGGCTCATCCAGGCTTTGGAGTTGTTCATCGTCTAGCTCAATCAAAAGCTGCTGTGGCAGATGGTTTATAATTTTTTAAAGGCAGTGTAGGATTCCCTTTGTGCCTTACCCCGTAGTTCAGTTCTCTTACTGTTCTTTTGCCAGTCAGATCCTCGGCTGCGTGACACTGGCGCACGTCATCTCCACAGCTGAGTAGCAGCAACTGACCGTGTTGAGCACTACTTCAGTGCTGAACATCTCGGTGGTAATTCAGTGTCTCCACTATGTAATTTATTTCCATAGTAAGAGCAAGTTCATTAACATTTGAATCCATTTTCAGGCTTATTTCCAGAAAGTAGTGGAAGTATTTTCAACCTTCGTCCTTCAAGATTTCCTATAGTGCTTAATTAAATGAATATCTGAGTGGTGGTTTTTTTTTTTTTTTCCACTTCTGCAAGAGAAAGGAAGTAGATTCCGTAGTACTTTGTTGGACAAGTCATGTCATATTCCCAAATAAATTTTCCTCATTTTCAAAGTGTAGTCTTGCAATTTTCTTTCGTAGAGGTTAGTTTCTTAGGTTACCATGAGACCTAAGAGAGGCCATACCTTATTATAATGTGGATGATAAAATTTATCATTCGTTGCTGAAATGCCAAGATACGTTTTACAATCTTTTTCGTATTGGTCAATACCAGCTACTGTGTTAACAGAACATTTATCTTCTCAGATAAAGCTTTCTTCCTTCTGTTGGTTATAGAGGGACAGTTGCTTAAGTGTAAAAAATATCTGCCAATAATTAAAAAAAAAAAAGCATAAAAGCAAACAGATACTGAGCAAAAAAAAAAAATCCTGTATCAGAGGTGGAGGGGGTTTACCTAAGCTATTCCTGTTAAATAGCTGGGAGCTCGCAGTGCGTTTGGTATTTAACATTTCTCCCTTGAACTAATTTTGCAGCATCCGTGCCCTACATAAGCTGACTAATACTGCAGTGTTGTATCTGCAGTGCTCTTCATCTGCGTCTTAGAAGTTTAAAATTTGGCATTCTCTGACAGCACAGATAGGATGTAGAAAGCGAAAGTTTTCCCGAGATGTCTAGTGCTTGCGGTTTAACTGGACGAACTGGAGGACTGGAAGGAGCATTTGTTATGTCCCGTAGCCAAGTCCCTGTGAGAAGGAAGGATCAAAATCTTTAACAATGGGGATCCAAAAACTTCAGTTTTTTCAAGGGGGGAGGAGAGCTGAGACTTGCACCAGGGTTAGAGGAACCTCATTCTCAAGAATCCAGCTGCGGACTGGAATGGCAGGTTAGCTAGGTTGGTAGGAAGTGTTTAAAGGGAGGGTGGTGGCAAATGGGCCCCTACTTTGGGACAAATAAACTTTAAAAGTGAATTAGTTAAAGTGTATCAGATCCCTGTGTTGCTCCAGCTGCTCAGAAGTAAAATTAACTATAAATTTTTTTTTTTTTTTTAGTTTAATTCGTTTTAATTCTGAGTATACACACAAACTTAAAGCACTTTAAATAAGAGATTTTATTTCAGCTTTGGTTGTGTGATGGATTTGATTTTGTGTCCTGTCCCCCCCTGCCCGCAAGTATTTCCAGAATCCACAAAACCTAAGTTTTGCCTGTCTGTCTACTTTAATCCATTGAATTGTTTTGATTTCGGTTACAGTGTGTATTTCACCCTGTTGAAGCATTGGAAGTAATCTGGAATCCTAACATGACTTTAATTAAAGCCAGGCCACTGGTGTAGCAAGCAACAACAGCATTTGGTAGAATCATAAAACCGTTTAGGTTGGAAAAGGCCCTTGAGATCACCGAGTCCAACCATTAACCTAACACTGAGATGCCACGTGTTGTTGCTGGAGCCGTACTGTTGCTGCCGTGAAGGGAGGTGGCAAAGGGGTAGGGGCTGGACAGGGGGCCGGCTGCATGCGCTGCGTTGAACAGGGTAAGCATTGTCTACGTGGGGTAAGTCCGGATACATGGGGCAGGTCCTTTAGACCTGGTGCTTCTCAGGGCATAGAAATACTTAGGCTCACGTAGTGTGCTTGTGTGTGAGGCTGAAGCTGGCCACATCCGTTACGCGCCACTGAGGTGTACGTTTTACACCAGTCAATATTATCGGACAAAGACATGCTTGGAGTTACCACATTCCGAATATAACAAGATCAGCTGCGCTCACAGGGTTGTTCTTCCTTTTCGCAGGTGCTGCCCCGTTATCAGCTCCAGCGTTTTCCTTAGTCTTTCCTCTCCTAAAGACGGTTATGACCGAGGCACCTCATGACAGTGAAGACAAGGAGGAGTTTCTGGTCAAGATTCTGCAGATCCTGACGGTCCATGCTCAGCTGAGATCATCAACAAATGGCCAGGCTTTGCTGGTGGATGAGGTGAGTGAGAGCTGTGGGGATCCGATGACCTCCTTCAACAGTTTGTCAGATGAGGGTGGGATAAAACAGCTAATGTGTAAACTGGACAAAGCAGATTAATTCTGCAGGTTAAAGTTAACAATGCAAGATTGTTTTCTGTCACAGGTTTTGGTTACCTGTTCGTGCCTAGGTTATGATTGTGATTTTTATAAGGAGTGTCATACACAGGCAGGGTACTTCAGAGTCACAAGACATAAGGTTTTTTCTCCTCCCTCCGCCTTTTCTCCCCCCAACCCTTCAGAATGGCCCAGAGTTGCTGCCCCGGAGGGACATGCTGGTTCTGCTGACCCTGGTGATAGGAACAGGTTCTCCACGGTTACAGGTGAGTCCTTGGCTTCATAACCACAGTCAGGATTCTGCCTAAGTTTCATCAGCTTCTAACTGAGGGAAATACGTGCACCTGCATTAAGTCTCTGAGGCTGGTGGTTGGTACATTACCAATTTTCTCCTGTGCTTATGGTATTCTTCTTGGGATAAAAAGCCTTTAACTTTTTTTCTTGTGGGTTTGATTGCACCAAACATATTCTTCAGTTTTCCACAGGTGACATTTTATTCCTTTGCTAAGGCCTTGCTCTGGCACAGAAGTTTAGTAGTGGCTCCCCCAGGTAACCAGCAGTGAACTTTGTTCTAAAGGATGAGATGGCAGAAACGTGAAAAATAACAAAAAGGCAAAGAGTTGGGCTGAACTTACCAGTTCTCGTTTTCATCACGAACCTTTGTCACTGTTCTTTGAGGATTTCTTCTCTTGTGACAGCGCTCAATCCCCACGCTGCACTTGCTTTGACCAAACGCAGACGGTGAAGGCAGCGGTGGAATGTCTAACGCTTCCTCGCGGCGTTTCAGGTTTTGGCTTCCAATGCACTGACCACCCTGTGCACGAGCAGCAGCGGGGAGGACGGCTGTGCCTACGCAGAACAGGAGGAGGTCGACGTGTTGCTTCAGGCCCTGCAATCTCCATGCATGAATGTTCGAGATGCAGTTCTCAGGGTAGGTGGGAAGCATTCCAGGGTCACACTGAATTTTATAATTTTCTGGGAGGTGAATCTTCTCTAGCACTGACAAAGAGAGGCTTCAGCTGTGATGCTAGCCTTTGGGCATGGTGTCTGCAGGAGAGGGCAGCAGCTACTGAACAATAATGCTCTAAGTAATGCTCTTTGTGCTGGATTTGTCTTGCAAAAAGGAGTGCTCTCCGTCTGTCTGCACCTTTGTTTTGTTAAAACTGGTGTAATAGTGACAACACCTTCTATTTACAGTTGCACAGAGCTTAGTCTTAAAGAGAGAAGCAGTCAAAAAAATCCTGTGTCTGCATTGGGCCCAGTGTTTCTGGAAAGCTTCAGGCTTAGTCACTTCTGAGAACATAAAAATGAGAGGAAAAAAACCAACGGTGTTTGGTTTTCTTTGCCATTAAACAAATTTCAGCTTAGCTCATCTGAGCTGGCTTCTATGTACTTAGAATCAAAAAGACTGTAGTCGCCCGAGCACAGCATAGTGCCCGGCTGCCCCTCTGCACCCTGCCCATGGCGCGCTGTTCCTGACTTTCACCGTCTCACCGATAAGCAGCAGGAAGCCCTCGCTCTGCACGGGCAGCGTGCTGCGTGAGCAAACATGAATTTAGACATTTCCAACCCCTGAGAGTTTGACTTGGCAAAGATTTCAGGTGTTTCAAAGCGTCCATTTCTAAAATCGGATCCTTGCACTGATTCTCCTGTAAACTAATGCAGGGACTGATGGAGCTACAAATGGTTCTACCAACGCCAGACAGTGATGAAAAGAATGGACTGAATCTGTTGCGTCGCCTTTGGGTAGTAAAGTTTGATGTGGAAGGCGAGATTCAGAAGTTGGCAGAGAGGTAAGAGTTCTTCCTGGCCTGTAACGGGACCTCTCTTCTGCTCGCCTTGTGGAGCTCCGCTGGCAGGAGCTTTCCCTCCCACGGGCAGAGGGCGGCTTTGGGTCACCCTGGTATTTACACGTGGCAGCAGCTTCTCTTGCTGAAGGGTGATCCCTCACCTCTTTGTGTGCACTGCAGGTTGTGGGAGTCCATGGGTCTGGAGCTGCAGCCTGACCTCTGCTCTCTGCTGATCAAAGATGTCATCTACCACGAAGAGGCAGTGCGACAAGCCGGTGCTGAAGCTCTTTCCAGAGCTGTAGCTCAATATCGAAACCAAGCAGCAGAGGTCATGAATAAACTTACAGAGATTTACCAGGAGAAGCTCTACGTAAGTCCTAAGGGAATGACAGGCACAAGCTGGTGCTATATTTTATATCTTTGATTAATCACTTTTCCTTTTGTCTGTCTTGAGGTTGTGCGTGAAGCCTACCCTTGCTGTGTTTGAGCTTATCAGACTTTAACATCTTGGTTTTCAAGTTGTCAGCCAGTAGTGGCACAGTTGTACAGGTTAGGTGATACAGGAAGACTGGCAGAGCAGGGTCGGTCTAAGACTTTTTGGGCCTAAGCTAGCTCTCTGCTTGTTTGCTTTATCATGGTCATCTTCTAGGGGTGTCGTACCTCTGTGCAGTATTATGAAATGGCATTGCAGGTATGGCTGATGGTATTCTCTGCGCCTGTGGCCTTGGAAGAGGCATTCTGATGACATTTTTTCTCCTTGCAGAGGCCACCTCCAGTTTTGGATGCTTTGGGACGAGTGATATCTGAATCACCGCCTGACCAGTGGGAAGCAAGGTACAGTCATCTTCAGATTGATCTCATCGCCTCCTGTGCATCCAAATGAGAGGTCCCAGATTTTTATTTAGAAGTTGAGGCAGTGGAGAAATAAGGGAATGTTAGAGGAACAAAATCTGTGCAGCTGTATTGACTTGGTGGTTTCATGCTTCCTTCTGGGAGAGGATATTTGTGCCCCTCGAGCAGGCTGGGCAGGCCAAACGGAAATGCTCTCAGTTCCACCAAAATACTGGTCCTTCTGATAAGCACCTCTCAGACTGTCTGATTTTTGTCTTATCTGACTGGATTCCCACCTCTGTATGGGCAGTTGGTTGTTTCAAGAGCAGCAGCGCGAGCATTAATAAGCTGGACAGATTTGAGTTTGGATAATTACTTCTTGTCTACTTGTACGGCCTGTACAGGTTTAGTTGGAGATCATCTTGTCCACTGCCTGTCTGAAGCTGATCTGTTCTTTAGTGCTGATGCACTTGACTGTAAAGCTGCTGTATTTCAGCAGGAGATGAAGTGATCCTGATGTCTGTCTTTGGCCCAAGTATCTGTAGTGCTTCATCAGGATAAAAGTCGTTATAAGGCTGAAGGATTGTTATCCTTTTGGGAACCTGCAGCATGGGGTTATGTAGTGAAATGCACGTAGGTTGGACACTCTGAAGCCCTTTCGTTTCATAGTGGTTCTCAATTTCTGTGATGTACTACTGATAGCAAACGTGATAGTGACAAGCAAATTTTGTGAAAAGTCAATAAGCTCACAAGCTCACCGTCTTTACAGGTGTGGCATCGCTTTGGCCCTCAACAAGCTCTCACAGCATCTGGACAGCTCTCAGGTGAAGCCCCTCTTTCAGTTTTTTGTGCCGGATGCTCTGAACGATCGCAGTCCTGAAGTCAGGAAGTGCATGTTAGATGCAGCTCTTTCAACACTCAACACTCACGGCAAAGTAAGTCTGAACGTTTCTCTAACAGTGGAAAAATATGGAATGAAAATTTAGATACTGTGTTGGACCCCACAGACTTCTGGTTTTGTTAATTTTTTTATTTTTTTACAGGTTGCTGTTCCTTGTAACAGCTGAAAACTTTCATGAAGTAGGAATTTTTGTGTGTTTGGAGTCGTTCTATTAGTGACTGGTGTTGACTAAGTGTAGTTCTTCCCTGTCATTGCCATAACAAAGAAATAACCCTGAATCAACTGGAGTTAGAATGGTATAAAACTAGAGTTAAGCCCAAGACAATTGGAGTATTTTCATAATATTCATTCTTTCCTTCTGTTTCTTAGAAAAGCCATGTGAAGTTTGTTTTATCTTTCTGTTCTCCCCTTGCAAACGGAGCAAGGGAAAGAGCAGGCGCTGATGTTCAGGCTAGCGGTCTTGCCTTGTAGCTTGCGGTGGTTCTGGCAGAACATCATGCTGACAGGTTTGGGCATCTACTTTTTAAGAGTAACTTCTCTCTAGCAGGAAATATTTGTTGCGTATTGGGATGGCACAAAGTTTTATGTGATGTGACGCGTTAAATGAACTGTAAACACAGTGTGATTGTTCAGTTTGGCTCAGAGAAGAACAAACAAGTCCACTGAGCATAGCACATCTCATTCTGAGTGGACTCTAGTGGCAAGTTCTGTGGTTTTGTTTTTCAGGACAATGTTAACTCTCTCTTGCCAGTGTTTGAAGAATTCCTGAAAAATGCTCCTAATGATGCCAGTTATGATGCTGTCAGGCAGAGCGTGGTCATTCTGATGGGTTCACTGGCAAAACATCTGGACAAGAGTGACCCGAAGGTGAAACCAATTGTTGGCAAACTGATAGCAGCATTGTCCACACCATCTCAGCAGGTAGGTGCCTTCCTGGAGGAATTCTCATGTTCCACGCAGAGGCAGGTTAACACTGCGATACTTTTAGGGACGCCAGAGAGATGAAAAGCGGCTCTGGTGACAGAAAGCTGTCAGTGTGGGTGCAGCCTACAGAGAAGTTATGTTGGCGATTAACATTTTGTGATCTAATGGCTGGTGGATTGTTTTACAGGTTCAGGAGTCAGTGGCAAGCTGTTTACCGCCTCTGGTGCCTGCGATTAAGGAGGATGCAGGAGGAATGATACAGAAGCTAATGCAGCTGCTCTTAGAGTCTGATAAGTATGCTGAGCGCAAAGGAGCAGCTTACGGGCTGGCAGGCCTGGTGAAAGGCCTTGGCATCCTCTCTCTCAAGCAGCAGGAGATGATGACCACGCTGACTGATGCTATCCAGGACAAGAAGAACTTCCGTCGGCGTGAAGGTAAGGGATAAAAGCTTTTCCCTCCAAATATTTAGTATTTCTCTTGTACCTACTACCATTGTGGTTAGATCAAATGATACCTGAACACCTGTGCTTGGTTTTTCTACATTTATTTTACTGAAGTTTGCAGAGAAGGAAATGGGAAGTGTCTGTCATGAGGCCATTGATTGTGTGTAGTGTCCTAAAATGGCTCTGTTTGAGTGGAGTTGGGTTTCTGGTCCTAGACGATACATGTGCGCCTCTCCCTCCTGTTTTTGAAGGCAGGTGTTGCTGGGTGGGCTCCTGCTCCCTGTGAGACGGTACCTTTTCGGCTCCAGTACCCAGAGGGGCTGTCACAGCCTCCATGTTCCTTGTGCTGCTGGACATTTCCTGTCCGTATTTCTGCTTACCTAAGCTAGGACTCAGAGGGCAGTTACATGTTTTTAATACTGCCGGGCTTCTTTTCCTTTCTGGGGTCAGAAATCCCCACCACAGCACTAGCCACAAGTGCAGGAAGGCAAGAGACTTTTCAGCTGTGAGGTTTGAGTGCTTTTGGAGAAATTCTGCAGGTAGTTGGCAAATTCTGTCTTCTCTTTCCATCCCCTTTAAATGAAGTTGTATTTTCTTCTGACTGCCGTTTTTGTTGCTTTAGGGGCTCTGTTTGCCTTCGAGATGCTCTGCAGCATGCTTGGAAAGCTCTTTGAGCCCTATGTGGTTCATGTGCTACCTCATTTGCTGCTTTGTTTTGGAGATGGGAACCAGTACGTGCGAGAGGTAAGATGCTTTAAATTTCTGAGAACGAAGCGTTAGGAGAAAACCGAAAATGGAGCGCATATGAATACTGTTTGTAACTAGGCAAACTGAGAAGGTGGATCTATCCCTTGACATATTGCTAATACAATTTGTTCTTCTTAATAACCGAAAGTGTCTATTTCACTGGCGATTAATTGGGAGCTACTTGGCTAGCTGCATCCTTGTACGTAGGCACTATTTCACGTGAAGGCTTTGTTGCCGTTGAGTCTCCGAGGAAGGAAAAAACGCGCGTTGTGACACAGCTTGTAAATGATCTCTTCTCCTTGGAGGCTGCAGATGACTGTGCCAAAGCCGTGATGAGCAACTTGAGTACTCACGGAGTGAAGCTGGTTTTGCCATCACTTCTTGCAGCACTAGAAGAGGAATCTTGGAGAACCAAAGCTGGTATGGACCCATATCTGACTGACATCATTGAGAGTTACTCGCAGTTCCCTTCGCTGTCATTCCCCTTGTTTATTCCTTCATCCCCACAGATGGCCGTGATAGTTTGTTGTCTCCTAAGGGACTGTGGAATGACAACTTTTGAGTTCCCTGACACATTTGAGCAACTTCTTTCCCCCCAGCAGATTCAAGGGACACTTTTTACCCCTCATCTGTCCAGAAGTACTCCAGAAGCTGGAAGTTCTCCCGCCTCCCTTCTTTTCCCTGGTACAACAGAAAAATAGTTTTTAGTGTCTGAAAGTGGCAGAGAGCGGTTTAATGCATTTCAGCCATTCTGTGTGTTATCCGACTGTGTGTACTGCCTGTAGGTTGGAGTTTGAGGTCAGTGTGATCATCTTCTCGTATCTTTTCTTAATGCTGTGTATTGTTTTGTGTTTTGTCTCTTTTTTTCTGTCTTTTTGTGTACTGCATGCACAGGATCAGTGGAACTGCTGGGAGCTATGGCGTACTGTGCTCCCAAACAGCTCTCTTCCTGCTTACCCAATATTGTGCCAAAACTTACGGAAGTGCTCACAGATTCTCATGTCAAGGTGCAGAATGCGGGTCAGCAAGCGCTCAGGCAGATTGGGTCCGTCATCAGGAATCCAGAGATCCTGGGTAAGGACAGCCTGCGTCCCTAACGCCAAAGGGTGATAGCAAGGGTTACATTCGCTGCGTTTAGAATTAAATCCAAACTTCTGTAGAAATTAAACTACTTCTGGAGAAGTGTAACATGAAAGCTTAACAGCAGCTGTCTGCTTCAAGGCCTGCTGAATGCTCCTTCCCATTCTGTCAGCTAATGCTAATAGGGTTTTCTCTGTTCCTCTGTTGCTGTTAGAAGGATCTAAAACACCCCATGAGAGCACAGCAGCTCACCCTGACGTGCGATTTTGTTTTATGTACAAATAAAGTCTTTTCTCTCCTCTTTTAAAAACGCTCAGCAATCGCTCCCGTTCTGCTGGATGCTCTCACTGACCCCTCCAGGAAGACCCAGAAGTGTCTGCAGACTCTACTGGATACCAAATTTGTCCATTTCATTGATGCACCATCCTTAGCACTGATCATGCCAATTGTTCAGAGAGCTTTTCAAGATCGTTCCACGGACACCAGGAAGATGGCTGCCCAGATCATTGGGAACATGTACTCCCTGACTGACCAGAAGGTACGGTGCTAGATAAGCTCTCTGCCTGTGGGCTGTAGTTCCTGTGTAGGAGATAACGAAGCAAGCACTAGGAGATAACGAAGCAAACACTGGAGAAGTGTGTTGGTTTGGGGATTTTGCTTTTAAGGTAGACAATATTAGAATCCATGTAGCTTCTTTAATAAAACGTATGTAAATGAGCAGATAATGACTATAAAGACAAGGAAAATTCTCAGGTGCTTAGGACTGTCAGCTTTGTATTTTGGTCATCTAGTTATTATCAGATTTATCCCTGCAAAGAGGTCTTGTAATTTTTACCTTATCAGAAATGCCTTAACAAACAAACAAGCAAAACCAGTACCAGTGAAACAGAGATCAGGTGCTTACAAATGGATCCAGGGTTTGTTTGAAAAGTATTTCTAGAACCTCACTGTAGGCTAAAGATCTGCATTTAATTTTTGTGCTGATAATCCCTACTTTTAAACTTTGTAAATGTTAAGAGTGTTGGATTTTCCTTAGATACAAAGTGCTGAGTTGTGAGTGAGCATCAAAAAGGTTTTGAGTGATCTGCACAGAACTAGTGGTGTTTCTTGGACTTGCAGAACAATTCATTGTGCTTATTTGCAGGACTGTGAAAGCAACTTGTTAAACTCTCAGGATGTTAAGGATGATTGCTAATAATAAGGGGCTGAATGCCCTTTACATGAAGGTGACTTGTGTTTCTTTCTCATTTTGAATCTAGTTCTTACTCTTTGGGCTCTTTGTTTCAGGATCTGGCTCCTTACCTACCCAGTGTGACTCCTGGGCTGAAGGCGTCTCTGCTGGATCCTGTACCCGAAGTAAGTCTTCTGTGCAAATACGGTTTGGCTTTCAGCGCAGTAGGTTAGACTTTGTCTGTCAGTCTGACACAGCTCTCTTGGTGACTTTGACTGGGTATTTTTCAAATCTCTTTTTTTTTTTTTTGTCCGTTAGGTGCGTACAGTGTCTGCAAAGGCACTGGGAGCCATGGTGAAGGGTATGGGAGAATCGTGCTTTGAGGATTTGCTGCCGTGGCTGATGGAGACACTGACATACGAGCAGAGCTCAGTGGATCGATCTGGTGCTGCTCAAGGTGGGCACAGCTGAGTCTGAATACTGAGCTCAGACTTTCTCCTATTAAATCAGATCAGCTGCTTGTTTCTTGTGTGTGTCAGCTCCATTGGCTGCTTTTTTTCCCCAGGTCTGGCAGAAGTTATGGCTGGTTTGGGGGTAGAAAAGCTGGAGAAACTTATGCCGGAGATTGTAGCTACTGCCAGTAAAGTGGATATTGCTCCACATGTACGAGATGGTTATATCATGATGTTCAACTACCTGCCAATTACCTTTGGAGACAAGTTCACTCCCTATGTTGGTCCCATCATTCCTTGTATCCTTAAGGTACGTAGCAGAGACCTGAAGAGTTTTATTTATTAGAGGATAAGAAGAAGCTTCCAGAGTATTGTAAGCATCATTTTCAGTAATTGTGGGATGTGCAGAGACTTGTCCAGCATTGCTGGACTATTAAAAAAAAAAAAAGAATTTAAATGATAAATTATTTCTTCTTCCAAGTTACTTGCATGCTGTCTTCTGTTTGTAGTCACTAGTAATTTCTTGAAATCACCGTTGTGCATTCACAACTCCATAATTCATTTGCTTTTCGTAGCTGGGAGAGAAAACATCGTTTTGTTTTCCTCCTGTTGGTTTTGTATATTGTGCTGAAAACCCCCAGCTTTCGCCGACACTTTTCCGCCTCTGTTCAGGCACTGGCAGATGAGAATGAGTTTGTGCGGGACACAGCCCTGCGCGCTGGCCAGAGGATCATCAGTATGTATGCCGAGACGGCCATCGCGCTTCTCCTGCCACAGCTTGAGGATGGCCTGTTTGATGACTTGTGGAGGATAAGGTGAGGGATAAGCAGCTCGTCCACAGACATTTCTCTTCCGCGGTTGAGCAACCAGTGGGATTTAGACTCTGTGTTGCTCCTCAAGGAAGTGCAGAGGCCTCCTGGGAAGCAAAAGCAAGCGTCTCTTTTTGCTTGTTGGTTTGAATATGATGCCTTGTAGCACTGAGTCTGCCGGGCCCTGCCAGCCGTGGATCAGGTTTCCTGATACCTGCAAAGCATTCCTGCTGGCTTATTAATTCTGGGAGTGACTCTGAAACGCACTCCCAAGGCAGCTGATGTGGTAATGTTTAGCTCTCATATATTGTTTTTCATTTTTCAAAATGCTGAGTAAGTTACTGTTCTCCTGTGTATGGAAATGTGCAGTGGAGCGCTCACAGCTAATAATAATTGCTCAAAAATTAGTTGTACTAAAAGGCTTGTGTCAGCTGAGGGCTGATGAGTGCGCTTACGCCAGGTGAATGTCTGTTGGCTTGAGACAGATACTGCCAACATCTTGTTCCTTTTTAGAATCCAGGCTCTTCCCCGATTCATTGCTTTGACAGGGGAATTCTCTCAGCCCCTTCCAGTTTGGAATTCATTCCTTCCCTTTCTCTTTAGCTTGCTGCTTCTCAGTCAGGTAGGCAGACTGATCTTACATATCAGCCCATGCAGCATGTCAGTGCTGACCTAGCACCTTGCCTTGCGTTGTGCTCCCATCTGTATTTGATGGACTGTCGTATTTGGACAGGTACCGCCTGAAAACCCTGTTGGTAACACTTGACTTGCTCCTGTTGACAGGTTTAGCTCAGTTCAGCTCCTTGGAGATCTCCTATTCCATATCTCAGGAGTCACTGGAAAAATGACAACAGAAACTGCCTCGGAGGATGATAACTTTGGAACAGCCCAGTCAAACAAGGTAGAGCTGTTCGTGTCTGTTGTGCCTTTATTTATGTATTTAATTTAAATCAGCATGCAAAGCCTGATGGAAAGAAGGAGCGGAGAACACAATTTTGTTTCTGTTTCTTTTCAGGCTATTATTAATGCCCTTGGTGTGGAGAGGAGGAACAGAGTGCTGGCAGGGCTGTACATGGGCCGCTCGGACACCCAGCTGGTAGTGCGTCAAGCCTCCTTGCACGTCTGGAAGATCGTAGTCTCAAACACTCCTCGTACACTGCGGGAAATTTTGCCAACCCTCTTTGGGCTTCTGCTGAAGTTCTTGGCCAGTACTTGTGCAGATAAGCGAACGGTGAGAAACTGAGTAATGCCTTCCTGTTACTGCAGCTGACCTTATAAATGAATTCCTGAAGAACATACGATAATTATTTTCTATAAAATCCCTCGAAAGCTGTCATTAATTTAACTGTTCTGAGCAGGAGTATGTCTGAGTTCTCGCTTTGCTGAAGGCAGCTGTGATGACAGTCAAACTATTTTTCCGTGCTTACTTATAGTAGTGTTTCCGTTCCTACTACTCTGTCCGTACTGTGAACAGTAGTTTATGGTCAAAAGTTAACATCTGCTCACAGTTCACCTTCTTAAGTTTTATCAGACAGGAAAATAGTTGATTATTAATTAATAAATGTTTGGAGACAGGTTGCAGCACGGACATTAGGAGACCTTGTCCGAAAGTTAGGAGAGAAGATCCTTCCTGAAATCATTCCCATCCTGGAAGATGGACTGAGGTCCGACAAGAGTGATGAGAGGCAAGGAGTCTGCATTGGGTTGAGCGAGATAATGAAATCCACCAGCAGGGATGCGGTAAGCTCTATGTGGAAGGCGAAATCTCCAGTTTCCTAGAGATTTATGCTATGATGCAGGTATTGCTGTTGAGACAGCTGAATAATACAGCAAGTGCTGGGCTTGTTTTGTGGACTGAATTCAGGGCTGATAACTAACAGGAGTTGCTGTTCAGGCACGTGTACGCATTTGTATCTGTTGGTAAATGTCAAACATTGCACAGGTCTCGCTTTTATGAGATGTAATAATAGAAATCATACAGTAGGTAGCCTTAGAGCACTGCAGAGATTTGTGTTGATTAATCCTGCTTCTCTTCCAACATAGATCGAACAAACTGCAATTTAGTCTCAGTTGTGGAAACTCTGCGTTCTTAGCTGCTTTACTGAGATGCATGTGTCTGCTGTGCTTTAGGCGTTCTGTAATTCTCTCTCTACATCTTTAGGTACTGCTTTTCTCCGAGTCCCTAGTTCCTACAGTGAGAAAAGCTCTCTGCGACCCTCTGGAAGAAGTCCGAGAGGCTGCAGCTAAAACATTTGAACAGTTGCACTCAACAATTGGACATCAAGCTCTGGAGGATATCCTGCCATTTTTACTGAGGCAGCTGGTAAGCATTACTCAACATTAGTCAACAAGTTGATTAATGGTGTTTTGGGACAGGTTTTGAATAATTAGCTTAAAGGAGAAGCAGCCTTGTAGTGGCAGACCTTCCAGGGAATGGCAGTTCTGGTTTGTCTCCTCCTTGGAGTCATCCTAGCCAGCGGTAGGGAAGGGTCTTGTGGCTGAAGCAGCAGCCTAAGAACCGCTGCATCTGGCTCTGCTAGGGAACTGCCATTGTCACCTGCCCGAGTTGCTTGGCTGCCATGCCTGACATGGAAAATCTTTCTGATGCGACGGAAGATCTTGGTTTAAGTTTTTGCTATGTAGTATGAGAGCATTTTTGGATAGAAGGACTGGTGTGTTGGTCATATGATCACATGGCAAATTGTCACGTGAAACAGGGTTTGGCGTGGTGTGTGACAAATCGTCTCTCAGGTTTATAACTTTCTCTTTCCCTGCAGGATAATGAAGAGACATCTGACTTTGCTGTGGATGGTCTTAAACAAGTTATGGCTGTCAAGAGCCGTGTGGTGCTGCCTTATTTGGTGCCAAAGGTACAATTGGAAACAAATTTTAAACTTCAGAACTGTGCTTTTTCCTCTGTGTGCTTCCAGTTTTCTTTGGCCCAATATGCCAAAAGGGAGAGCACAGTTTGACATTTTCTGCTGATTTTATGCTCAAAACACTGTCATTTGGGTTGTCATTTGGGTTGTCATGCATTTATACTTAGAAATCGTTCATGTTGTAGATGAAGTGAGATTCCTTCTGAATAAACTTCCTGCTTGTCTCTCTTTTTTTGTTTTGTTTTTTTTTTTAGCTGACTACTCCCCCTGTGAACACCCGTGTGCTAGCTTTCCTCTCATCGGTGGCAGGGGACGCTCTGACACGGCACTTGGGTGTCATCCTGCCTGCTATGATGTCTGCGCTGAAAGAGAAGCTGGGGACTAGTGAAGAGCAATTGGCAAGTAGCACGGCTCAGCTCTCTGTTACGACAGGTTGCCTGAAGACAGTGCTCCGGGTTTGCTTCCCAGCACAGAATCTGTGTTCCCTACGTTCACAGACTGCATGTTTTAATTCAGTCCATTAGCTTCTTCAGTCTTCGTGCCTGGTGGCATATTGCGAGTCAAAAAACGTATGCTTTCCAAATCTATTTGTATCCATATAGAAGTCTCTTTGGCCTGCAACAAGATACACAATTCTCAGTTTACTTATCCTTGGAGAACTGCCAGAGTGTCTAGTTAACTTTGTATTTATTCTTGGTATGGAAGACTGGGAGATTAAAGGGCTGAAGGGAGGAAATCGCCTCTTCTGCATGCAGCGCTGCTTCTGTACTGCTTTCCGAAACATCTGGTATGTGGACTCCAGAGAACATCCTGGAGTTGTGACTGCAGACAGACCTGTACAGGAGCTGGTGAATTAGGGATGTTGGTGACAGAGTCCTGGTGTCTGTCTGCTGTAGATGCCCGTTAGCTCAGCTCCTAGTCCCAAGTCTGCCTGGAGATCTCCAGTGTACCCATGGATATGCTTGTTGTTAGTATTATGATGCAAAGCATTGAACTACCTAAATGAAAAAAACGTTATCTGACAAGACCTGCAGTCTCTGAGGGGTGAGTGAGATGGGGGAGACTGAGCTACTCTCATGTTTGTAAATGAGCCCTTCTGCAGCTGGAGAGCGACCTGTGCAGCAGTCGGTTCAGCAGAGTTTGGTCGCTTGTTAAATTTGGTTACATACCTATCTCTGCTGCAGGACTGAATTGAGCCTTTAGCGGTGATGTGACCAGCTCTTTAATGAGAAACAATTAGCAAGTGGGATATGTTGTAGTATTTCTCTGAGACATGTAATGCTATGGATAACGTGGGGGAACGTGGGGCTAAACCTGGCTTTGTTCTGTTTGTGAGTTAACAGAAAGTTAATTTGGACTCTTTAGGAGATGGCAAACTGCCAGTCTGTAATCCTGTCTGTGGAAGATGACGCTGGACAAAGAATTATAACTGAAGATTTACTGGAAGCTACCCGCAGCCCTGAGCTGGGAATGAGACAGGCAGCAGCTGTCATTCTGAACATCTACTGCTCCAAGACAAAAGCAGACTATACTGGCCATCTCAAGAGCTTGGTTTCAGGCTTGATACGTCTGTTTAATGACACCAACCCTGTAGTTTTGAATGAAAGCTGGGATGCGCTGAATTCCATCACCAAGGTGAGAGGAAGCTGAAAAAGGTTGCAGTGGTAATGCCTGGCTGGGAGAAAACGGTGGCTGGTCAAATACTGCCTAAACAGAACCTTCTGGTTTGGTTGTAAACTACGTTTACATTTGCAGATGCTGCAAATATTTGACAGTTGCAAGGTGAGCTTGACTTCAGCATTGTGAGCCAGTAGCCAGGTCTTTGGAGGAGGCAGGAAAGAAGTGCCTTCTCTTGGCACCCCTGAGAGGACTCACAAAGAATAGCTGGTTGCTGTGTTGGCCTCATGTTTGTCTTACCCTTCTCTCCTGCAGAAATTAGACGCTGGGAATCAGCTTGCTCTCATTGAGGACCTGCACAAGGATATCCGGATTGTAGGGAACGAGGCCAAAGGCGAGCATGTGCCGGGATTCTGTATTCCTAAGAAGGTAAAGGATCAGAAGGAGCCTGGATTCATCACAGCCGTAATACCTGTCTGTTGTAGTACCTGACTGATAGGACCTTACAGCTGTTGGAAGCAGTGACTGTTGGGGCCTTCCAAGCCCTTGTGTTGGAGAGGCCTTTTGCAGGTTACTGCTGCTCTGGAGTTACCCTGCAGAAGCCTCCTTTTGTAACAAGCTCAGTTTGACGGTTCTGCTATGCATGTAAATCGTGGTCGCTGGCTGCTTTTTGTGGGGGAGTAAAGCTGGACTTCTGTGCCAAATTCCTCTGGTTTAAAAATTCCCTGAGCCGCCACCACTTTTCTCAGAGCAAGTGGCTTAGGAAGGTGTAGATGCATGAAATCAAACCAAATAAAAGTAGCTCTGTAAATGTGGAAGTAGGCAGCTGAAGGTCAACAGGAAATTGAGAGAAACTCTCCAAGTTTGTACATCTGGTGTAGAAAGGGAGCAAAAATAAGATACGGATTTTTTGCATCTTCACTTCTAAGCTTTCTTATCCAATTTTCATGACAGGGCGTGACTTCCATACTCCTGGTGCTGCGGGAAGGTGTTTTAACTGGTAATCCAGAGCAGAAGGAGGAGGCAGCAAAGGCCTTAGGGCTGGTTATTAAGCTGACTTCTGCTGAATCTCTGAAACCATCTGTGGTGAGCATTACTGGGCCACTTATTCGGATATTGGGAGATCGATTCAGCTGGAATGTCAAGGTGGCTCTGCTTGAAACATTAAGCCTTCTCTTAGCCAAGGTAAGATTCCGAGTAATTGATCAGGGATTTTTTGTTTTGGGGCTATTCAGCCGGGAAAGGAGAAGGCTATGGGCAGACCTTAGAGCGGCTGCCAGTGCCTGAAGGGGCCTGCGAGAGAGCTGGAGAGGGACTTTGTACAAGGGCCTGGAGTGACAGGACAAGGGGTAATGGCTTTGAGCTGAAAGAGGGGAGATTTAAATTAGATATACGGAAGAAATTCTTTACTCTGGGGGTGGCGGGGCACGGGCCCAGGTTGCCCAGAGAAGCTGTGGCTGCCCCCTCCCTGGTAGTGCTCAAGGCCAGGTTGGATGGGGCTTTGAGCACCCTGGTCTGGTGGAGGATGTCCCTGCTCATGGCAGGGGGGGTTGAAACTGGATGATCTGCAAGGTCCCTTCCAGCCCAAACCGTTCTGTGATTCTATGAAGTGAACACTTCCCGTGGTAACCTTCAGCAATATCTGTTGCTGTTCATGTAAATACTGCTAGGATGTCTGCTGGTGTGGATTTGATATTTGGGAGTGGCATTGTAATGGGGTTGTATTCTTCCAACAGCTTCTGGCCTACCAAAAAAGCCCCCACTGCTTCAATTTCTGGACCTCATAGAAATATGGCTAACTGTTGATAACACTTTCAAATGATCTAAGACTACCATGTAATTAATTTCTCTCCTGTGTCCACCTTTTTTGTGAAGTGTTAAGTCCAGAGATGATCATCTTAGGTATTTGAGCTGAGCTGAGCTTTTATTTAGTGCTCTGTATACAAAAGACTGTTCCTGATGGTGTAACGTCTTTCAGCAACGTAACCCTTGTGTTTCAGTACACGGACGATAGGATTAGCTTTGAAAGGGATAAAAGTTGCATAGTAAAATACTGTTTCATGTTCTTCCTGTTTTAGTAGTGTGTTAGATCTGAGTAAGGGCGATTTGTGATACCTAACTGCCATAGAAGAGGTCGTGCTCTCTTCAGCCGCTGTTTCAGGCTTGACTGCACCACTCTCCCTTCTCTCATTTCTGGTGTAGGTTGAGATTGCCCTGAAGCCGTTTTTGCCCCAGTTGCAAACAACCTTCACCAAAGCTCTACAAGACTCCAACCGTGCCGTTCGCCTTAAAGCTGCCGATGCTCTTGGTAAACTCATCGTCATCCACGTAAAAGTGGATCCTCTCTTTACGGAGCTACTGAATGGAATTCGTTCCAGTGATGACTCTGCCATCAGGTGAGCCGTAGGGGGCATCTCAGACCTTGCTGCTCACTAAGGATGGAAGAAAGGGCTAGGATGAATGAACAAAACTATTCAGCTGTTTGTGTAGAACTGCTTCCCACCCCGCCTTAATTCTGAGAGTAAGACTGACTTATTAGGGAAAGCAGTTGGCTGTTGATGAGGGGTGGTGAAACAAAGAACGTGGCTGATAGCTTCTCACCCAGGAGGTCCCTAAGCTGTGACAGTGTATCAGGAAGCCCTGCTTCTCTTCTCCCAGTGCTTCTCTCTCCT
>Ga0065711_1029210_pt1 | contig 37135 bp, 16 predicted proteins | sample Hoacrofraction12_FD_59098 | JGI IMG/M metagenome (GOLD analysis project Ga0065711, IMG submission 59098) | Hoatzin crop microbial communities from Cojedes, Venezuela - Epithelial fraction 12 v2 (version 2) | ecosystem: Host-associated > Birds > Digestive system > Esophagus > Crop | place...
CTGTTCCAGGGCTCCGTCACCCTCAGAGGGAAGAAGTTCTTCCTCATGTTCAGCTGGAACTTCCTCTGCTTCCGTTTGTGCCCGTTGCCCCTTGTCCTGTCGCTGGGCACCACTGAAAAGAGTTTGGCCCCATCCTCCTGGCACCCACCCTTCGCCTCAGTCTTTAATAGTCAGACTGGTTATTCCCAGGGTAGTGAGCCCCCAGTGCTGGAAGATAGGGAAGGAGTGTGGAAGAAACCTCCCATAATCCAGGAGGAAACAGTTAATGACCTGCTATGCCACCTGGACACTTATAAGTCTATGGGATCCACCCAAGAGTGCTGAGGGAACTGGCGGAGGAGCTGGCCAAGCTACTCTCCATCATCTGTCAGCAGTCCTGGCTAACAGGGGAGTTCCCAGATTACTGAAGGATCACCAGTGTAACACCCATCTACAAGAAGGGCCGGAAGGAGGATCCTGGGAACTAGAGGCCTGTCAGCCTGACCTTGGTGCCAGGCAAGATTATGGAGCAATTCATCCTGGGTGTGCTCACAGGGCATGTGAAGGACAACCAGGGGATCAGGCCCAGTCAGCACGGGTTCATGAAAGGCAGGTCCTGTTTGACCAACCTGATCTCCTTCTATGACCAGGTGACCCGCCTAGTGGATGAAGGAAAGGCTGTGGATGTCATCTACCTGGACTTTAATAAGGCCTTTGACACTGTTACCCACAGCATCCTCCTGGAGAAACCAGCTGCCCAAAGTTTGGATGGGTGTACTCTTCACTGGATAAAGAACTGGCTGAATGGCCGAGCACAGAGAGTGGTGGTGAATGGAGTTAAATCCAACTGGCGGCCAGTCACAAGTGGTGCCAGGGCTCAGTTTTGGGTCTGGTCTTGTTCAACATCTTTGTCAATGATCTGGATGAGGGAATTGAGTGCTCCCTCAGTAAGTCTGCAGATGACACCAAGCTGGGCGGGAGTGTCGATTAGCTTGAGAGTAGGAAGGCTGTGCAGAGGGATCTGGACAGACTGGATCGATGGGCCGAGGCCAACTGTCTGAGTTTCAACAAGGCCAAATGCTGGGTCCTGCACTTGGGTCACAACAACCCCATGCAAGGCTACAGGCTTGGGGAAGAGTGGCTGGAAGGCTGCCCAATGGAAAAGGACCTTAGGGTGTTCGTCGACAGCCAGCTGAACATGAGCCAGCAGTGTGCCCAGGTGGCCAAGAAGGCCAACGGCATCCTGGCTTGTATCCGGAATAGTGTGGCCAGCAGGAGTAGGGAGGTGATCGTGCCCCTGTACTCAGCACTGGTGAGGGCGCAGCTGGAGTACTGTGTTCAGTTTTGGGCCGCTCACTACAAGGACATTGAGTTGCTGGGGCGTGTCCAGAGAAGGGCAACGAGGCTGGTGAAGGGTCTGGAGAACAAGTCTTACGAGGAGCGGCTGAGGGAGCTGGGGCTGTTTAGTCTGGAGAAGAGGAGGCTGAGGGGGGACCTTATTGCCCTCTACAGCTACCTGAAAGGAGGGTGTAGTGAGGTGGGTGTTGGTCTCTTCTGCCAGATAACTAGCAGTAGGACGAGAGGCAAAGGCCTCAAGTTGCATCAGGGGAGGTTTAGATTAGATATTAGAAAAACTTTCTTTACTGAAAGAGTGATCAGGCATTGGAACAGGCTGCCCAAGGAGGTGGTTGAGTCCCCGTCCCTGGAAGTGTTTAAAAAACTTGTAGATGTGACTCTTCAGGATATGGTTTAGTAGGAATGGTGGTGTTGGGGTAATGGATGAACTCGATGATCTGAGAGGTCTTTTCCAACCTATGATTCTCTAATTCTAAGTCCTAGTAGCCATAGTTATTTTGTCCATTCATTACGAAGCATCAATAATAACATTTTATTCACCCACACTTTCAAAGCATGAAGGCAGCCTAACAAAAACATTTGTAACAGACTATACATCTTTCTGATCTCTGCTGTCTAACCATGACTGCTCACTGAGGAATGGTGCTGTTCCTTTGGGACATGGGTCTAGGATTCGGCAAGTCTCTCTACACTCCAGGACTCGGGAACCTCTCCCTGCTCGTCAGCAGGTGTCAGCAGTGAAGTCTCCATCCCTTTCAAGTTTCAGATTACATAGTATGTTGTTCGAAAGTTCAAATCTTTGCACCGTGGGGCTGCAGAGTAATGCAGATCTGGCAGGAAGGAACCCATCGTATTCGTCATTCCAGCTGTAGAAGTCTTCTTACCCTTTCTAGCTGTTGTCCTCTATTCTATGAAACGCAAAGTGCCTTTGAGAAAGCATCATTTATTAATAAGATATATTCTTTTAGATTTTGGCAGGTTACGTTCCAAAAAAAGGCCCACTGTGTCCTTATGTAATGAAACACTGCACAATTCATGTCTCACCTCCTGCCACTGCTTTTAGAAATGGGTGGAAATGAGTAATTACCCATAAATGTTAGGTATTTCTCCATTACTTACAGAGAGTATTTGGCAGCGATCATTTAGGCTTTAAATGCTTTTTTAAAAGCTAATACCATTCATGGACCTGCCAGTTTCAGAACTTTAACACATCCCCTAAACTCTTCAACTGATTTATTACAAAATTACTGCATCTTTTAAATACAGCTCTGTTTACTCTCTGTCTGCTCCATGTTGTGGAGTTCTTCGTGTATGCCAGGGTATGAATGAGAACATGAAATTAAGGATTGCTCCAAGTACTACAATTTAAAAGAAGTTTGTGTCACTTGTAATTCAGTCAGGAGTTGAAGAAATATTAACCTGCTGCAGTGCCACTGACATCATCATGACATCATCACGACATGCTTAGGTCAGTGTGATGAATGGGAGAAGGCGGCATCTCGCAGCTTTCCCAACAGCCCCTCACCAGCAGCTTGCGATGATGGTTGGGTGCTGTGTGCCCAGGACGGGAAGCTGCTGCCCTCACGGGCTTGTTCCTGGGGTCAGCGAGGCGTGCCCGACTCCAGGCAGATGTTGCGGGCCAGCTGTGCCTGCTCTGCGTCCATCTGGTAAAGCTGCATTGCAGCGTGCCGTCTTCACTGGCTGACCACAGGAGTTTCCCTGATCGTTCAGTTACTCCCATAAATCTTGGCCAAGTTTTCAAGTTACAGTTTAACCTGTATCTGCAGTTATTTTTCATGTAATAGCATTGCTGAAGTCCTCTGTTTTAGAGACCTCCTCTGTTCAAAAGTGACCTCATGTGTGGTGACTGGCCTAATATAATGTAGCTATAAACTTCATAGAGCCGCATTCCGGCTGTGATCACAGATCTGGGAATTTATTTCTTCTGATGGTCTTAAAAAGCTGGATTTCTCAGGAATAGCGGAGGGACATTTCATTTTTCTTTGCTCAATTTTTCAGAGGCATGCTAGAGGCAGGTGTGCTAGTTACAGAAAATAGTTTGTACTGTAGAAAGTGCGGTTTTAACACTTAAAATCAATAGATTTATAATTTTTTCTTATTCATAGATGCCTTGAAGTATTACATAATCTCCAGTAATATAAACTAATATGCTATAACTTTACATGCAAATTATTTTATACATTATTTGATCTTTTGATGATTTTACTTGTGTTGTCTTCTGTACTTCATTAGGACATCATAAGTAGTAACCACTTGCATGCATGGACCACTTCAGGCAATAGTCTATCCTAGTTTCCAAGTTTCATGTATTGTTAGAGCAGGAATTGTATGTTGGTTGATTCTCTTAGCTGCCTTTTGTGTGTATGTGTGTAAATATCTATGTATACAGAGAGAGACAATATTTATAGTAAAAGTATATTTAAGAGTGTATTTTTATATATACATTATTTCTATAATATTAATTTAAATTTAATGGACCTTTCCACCTGACAAGAGGAAAAATTCCGTTCTTTAGCCCTGAGTAAACTCAGTGAAATTAGATGGGGTTAAGTCAAGTTATTTAAACTTGGGGATTTCAGATACAGGATGAGTAAACAAACTTGCTGCTGAAGAAAATGGCAAGAACACTGGCAGTATCTGACATGCAATGGAAACATTAGAACTCTAACACATGTGTAATAGAGCAAGAGAATGATATGCGTACACTGGCTGATAGAAGAGGAACGACTTTCTTGGAGAGGCACTAGAGAACTGATTTTAGACTCAGCATATTAATTGTCGTTCTGTCTGTCTTACTGATCAACAGCAGTACTGTGTCTAGCTCAGCTTTTATTCTGTGACTAGTGTACTATGCTTTTGCTTCAACTAAGGAAAATTTCTGGTGAACACAAAGCCCTGCTTCCATGTGCCTTTGTTTTTACCATTACTCGATAACTGAGCATGCTGAACGTAGGGAATTGAGCTGAAAATAAAAATAAAATAGTTTTCCTTCTGCCAATGCAACTGAAATGCCACTGAGCAATGGCATTATTCAAATAAAGCCCAAATTACCAGTGCAGTGCAAATATTGTCAGATTAAGTAACAGTCCATTCAGTTCTTCAGGTTTAATTTTGTTCAGACAGAGGAGGTTTCTCGGTTTACATTTTCTATAGGATATAAACTTGCCACTTTGTGAAATGAAGGACAAGAACAAAGTTCTCGCCCAGTGGATTCTGGAAGCTGTTCAAGTATCTTCCTTAACTTCTGTGGGAGCTGAACCAAAAGGCTGGCATGCAATGTATTGCAAAACTGCCACAGGGAACCCATTTGTTGCAAAATATGTAATGAGACCATAGGTGTTTTAGTAGAGTTTTGAGTCTTCTAATCTTAGCATGATGTGGGTGGAAGTAAGGGGGTTTTGTGCTTTCTGTCATAATACATAGAAAAAGTATTTGAAATTGGAGTAGTTTGAACTGTTTTCTGCAGTTAGTACTCAAAATAAATAATCTTTGTTAACTTGGTAGAAATTATTGATTATTCCCTAAGCACCACTTTGTAGCTGGAACACAGAGACTTGCTGGTGTGCTTGAAACAGCATAAACAACCCATTGCTTTATAACTTCAGCTAAGCATTAATTACTCAAGAGTTCTACCACTAAGTGTTATGGTAGATTGGTTATGATTAATAGGTTGGAATTTTAAAGTTTTAAAACTCTCTCAATGCCCACATACTGCAGGTCTGAGACCATGGGGAATGCTCGGAGCTCATGTTTCAGTACATCTCCCATTAATTCTCGTTAAATAGTTCCCATTCTTCTTCTCTTCCAGGATCTAAAGTGGTTGCAACAGATTTCATGGATCTCGCATACAAAAATAATTTTGACAGACACAATAAAAGAGGTACCTTTATTTAGCTTAGGCTAGATGTGAATGTAAAAGGCATCCAGAATTAAAGATGTGGGTTTGGGGACTGGAGAGGAATGCCGTTCACGGTTTAGGACTAATTGATGCCTCTGTGCTCTGACTGATGAGCTCTTGTGGTGACAATTATCAGCATTGCTCCTGAAAGAGAAGTCCAATGCCCCGTTCCTCCACGGAGACGGAAGAGTAAGATGCATGTCCCCATGTTCTGCTCCAGTTCCCAACTTCGTGTGTGACCTTAAACCACCAGTGCAACGTGTTTGTGCACAGATGCTGTATTGTAAACTCGCCCAGCTGCGGTCCGTGCAAACGCTGCCTTGCATTGACTTCCCTCTGGCCATCAAACATCAGTCAGTTTTCCCTCTTAGAAGAGACTACGAGGGAATTAGCTTTTCAAGCATACGGTGGCAAAGAACGTTACTGAAACTTCCTAAAAAATCAGTGATTAGGCTTGATTAGAAGGAAATAAACAACAGAATTATCATGAACTACGATGAACTTTGTTCTTTCTTAAGGGCGGGGAGGAAAGCCCAGGTGAAGCTGGGCTGATGAGGCTGAGTGCAGATATCAGGGGAAGGCTCTATGTGTGATGGAAACTTATATGCAATTCCCAAGAAAGATCCACAGAAGCAGTGAATATTTAAAAACACCAGAAGAAAGATAACTGCAGATGTGCTTTTTTATTACAAACAGGATCCTAACATTTAAAATAAGTATCCCTGTGATAGTCCTCAACTGAAGATCAAAATCTTATCATTCTAACATCAAAAAACATATTCTTTTTTCTTTTTTTTTTCAAAAAACACCCCTTGCTGTGTCTTTTTTTTTTCTTTTTTTTTTTTTTCTTTTCCCAAAGACGAAGGCATTCAGACTCTAGGGTGGAAGCTGTTTATATCTCTTCTTCTCAAAAGATGTTTGACAGCTGATCCCAGGAGAGGGTCTCTCAGTCTTTAAAATTTTATTAAGCTGCAATATTTGGAATTTTGAGGCTAGACTTTAGTCTTCGAGGGAGAGTATTCAATGGCATGAATCTTCTAAGCTGCAGTGCTGCAAGAGATGATTTCAGCAATTTGCCACAGACCATTTGTCAAAGGGACAATGAGGCATTTGTGAGCAATATATGGTGGGAATAAGCTCCAATTTTTTCATATAGCAACACTGGAAGAAACACTCTTATGTCTATGTGGTTTACATGGTACTGAAAATAGCTCAGGCAGCCTCCAAGGGAGTATAAAGCCAATTTTTAAAATATAATTCTCAATTTCAGGTCAAGCTGGACAAAGAAAACAAAGCAATTTAGGAAAACCTCTCTACAAATTTTTTATCTGCATTTGTAAGCTTATAAGTGTAGGTGAAAGCCAGGCTCAATTTTGGGCTGCTTAAAGGAATTCATTCTAACCCACCTGGTATATGAGCATTGGCATTTAGTGCCTTTTCAGTGTTGCCTGATTTTTTCCATCATGGGGCTGATCAAAATATCTTTTACTAAATGGAGATTTATATTCGAGCATAAGTACACAGTAGAATGAGTCTTAGCAGGTTAGGAAAGCTTGGGTGGAAAAGAGTCTAATGGATTCCTGTAACATTTGAATTTTTCTGCAGGTTTACTGACTGGTACACACTATGCAAATGTTTCATAGCAATTGCAATGTTTTCCCCAAAGTGGGATCATTCACCTGGTGTGCAATACGCCAATATACACACAGAGCAGAGGTATCGTATTTATTGCGTATTTGCGCAGACATGGGTGCTAGGTGCTAATTCCACAAAGCTAGCACACCCCTTAGCAGAGTCACAAGGACTATACACTCGTACAAAAACAAAGAAATTACTCATTGCATTCTGGTTAGTTCATCACATTATACACTCATCTTAAGGGTATTTTCCTTCTTTATTTACCTATCCATTCTCAGTCTCTCTGGTTCTGAGTGGAGTTTGTGGTCGTGATCTCCCCCTGCTGCCTTTACCTTTTCCCGGTTACCCTAGATTTTTGTTACCTTCATGCTTCTTCAGCAATCGCCCAGCTTTCAGTGCCTTCTGGGCAGGATGTTCCTGTTTTATCAGTCTGTTAGCTCCTCTTCAAGGGCATAGTTGTTAGCAAAGCATATATTGTCTGTACAAAGCAGTCAGGCCTAAATTAAACAATGTCACTATGACCTAAGCTTTTCTGCCCCATATCAACAATGCTTAATTTATAGTCCAGTGACACACATTTGTTCACTATGATTTTCGAGATCTAAGCTATAATGAGTGTTTTGATGATGTAAATGACATCCAGATCTATTCTATTCCATTGTATTCTATTCTAAAATTCTGCAAATAAGGGTGTTTGGACCCACGGAAAGAAGTTTAAATTGCTTTGTGTTCTCATTCTGTTCACCAGTGAAGTAAAGTACTGTACGGTGCAGCATCAGCATAGACTGAAGATGAAACAGTGGAAAATGAAGTTAGCAGCAGTGTTTTTCCCTTCTTCACGGAAGATCTGTAATGGTAAATATAGTGCCAATAGAGGAAAAAACATAATGTTAACGTATCTCGTAATAATGACTTTCTCATTCATCACTGCACTAAGCCAACTGTTCTCCCCCTTGGTGTCACAGCAGTAGGGAAATTTTAGCTACAAGGATCCACAACATCTTTATCTGCTTCCTGTCTTTGAACAGACCCAAATGACATAATGATAGTGCCTGGTGCTGGGGAGGGAAGGTTTCAGCATCCATCTGCCCTGGCTCCTTTGCCAGTCGTCTCTGTCATTACTAGGTACTCAGTTTAAAGATATAGACTAAACAATTTCTTGTTAAGGCTGAAGTTCTGAAAAAGAAATTATTGGAGAATTAGACTAAATTTATTTTCCTTACAGATAAGTATTTAAAAACTAAGCTATTGCGAGACGGGTGGTAGGATTGCTCCAGCTTACTTTGAAAGTGGAGGAAGTGCGCAAGCATGTCTTGACATCTTGAAGCTGTCTAGAAAGCCCAGTTATTCTCCTGTGCCGCAGAATATCATGCTGTAAGTGCTATACATAATCACTGCAGAGATTACACTGTCTTGAGCTATTTTAATTCCATTATATTTTCAGCTCCCTTATGCTACAAATACACATGCATCCTCTTGCAACCTGGTTTCAGAAATGTTCATTGTGTTAATCTGTTTCAATTTTTGAATACTCAGCTTGAAGAAGCTGATTTTCCAGATGTGTTTAACAGTCTCCACTCCACTCAGAGTTACTAATTAAATTGTCATTGACTACAAAACTCTAACAGAACTCCTTCAATGATGGGCAAAGAGAAATGAAAGGATTCAAGACTAGTGGAACTTCTGAAAAAAACAGGCCTATAAAAATAATCGAAACAGATTGTCCAGTTTCATTTTGAAATAAGTTGTTCAGCTTTCAGTTACTATTTTGCTGCTGAATTCCTAAAAATCTGCCAGGTATGCTGCTGACCCCACTCCCAGTTGAGCCGAACCTGCATCCATTCCCCTGAATACTGCCCTTTAAAATGGACACGGAGAGCAGTAGTCACAAATTAAAGGTCCTAACTCAGACTTTGAGGCCGTGCATGCAAGACACGGGCTAACGTGTTACCGCCTGGCACCGCTTTACTTTTGTGTAGTGCTAATTGAATCCTCAGCAGGAATTCCCCACAGTACCGGTCCCCGGGAAGCTTGTCAGGATGCTGAGCCAGAGCCGGCGCTAACATGAAATCAGAGCTCGAGCTGCACACTGCCTACTGCCAAGCATCGCCGTGGGAGGGCAGTGGATTTGTGCCTCGGTGTGAAAGTCAGCTTCATGACAGAAGCCAAGTAACTAAACAGAGAGGAAAGCTAGTTGAAGACTATCAAACCACATGAAAGCTCTGTGTGTGTGTGTTTGTTTTTAATAAAAAGAGATCGCAGCAGGAGACAAATGACCTATTAATCTGTGTAAAACAAGGGCCAGGGTTTATAAAGACCTGCACCATTTGTAAATTCTGGTGTAGAAGTTTTCAATGAGCCCTGCAATCTGCTTACAACGTAGAAGTGAGAAACGGCTAAGACTCTTGGAGGTCCTTTCAGTCTGTTCATAAGGAAGAGTAAGTGGCTGTATGTCTCTTCCCCCAGATTTGTTGATCAAACTGAAATCAAAACTTGTCAGTAAGTCTTGAATTATATTTGATGTGTTCCTACTGAACTTTCCCGCTCCCATTTGCTGCAGATAGACTACTGAGACTAATCGGAGACTTTCAGAAACCTGAAATTTGCTCATTTAGACTCAAATGTGAGCTTTCATCATGTTTAGGAAAGGTGAGTTAGAAAATATTCCACGCACATGATGTTTTGTGCCGTATTAATCCCTTGTTCCTATTACTGAAGACATTTTATGCAAGGATGGGACCTTTCACTTTTTTAGCGTTCATCTGCTTGTACTGCTTGTCCATTGTGTGAAATCAGTCTCTAGTAGCAAAAAAACATACCCATTATTTTTCTCATGTGTTCCTGAACACTTGAATGTTTGTTCACGTTTTTAGCATCTCTACAGAATCTGTATTATTTTGCTTGGTTTTGCTTTGGAAAGATTGTGCCTACTTATATCAGTTCCAGGTGTAGTATTCAGTAACCAAAGTAATAAAGACTATAGAAACATCTTCATAACATCATCCTCCCCTGTCACCTCTGTTACTCCTCATTCCCATTAATCCACTTGTCACAGCATCGGTTCCCTGTTTGCACAGTCTCGTCTTTTCTCAAGTCTCTTGTTACAGCTGCTTCTTAAACACCTTCCTTTCTACTATTTGAAAACATTTGGGCACAGCCCCATAACATAATAGTTCTCTGGTCTCCTTCTCTGAGATACAGGCTATGTAAATGGGATGACCGTTTGAATGGAGAGCTTTCTCTTGCACTCACTGGACCCCAGTAACATGAAATGTTGGCTCATAACAGCCTGTTTTCCAGACCTGTGCCTCAAATTATTTCTTAGCAAAATACCTACTTTCACAAAGTTCAAACCTTACCAAACAGATCTGTGTCCCAGACTCCGTGCTTCCGAAAGTAATTTCGTGATGTATCAAATAATCATCTGTTATAAAGGGGCACTCTTACAGTATACTGTAATAATATATCCCTGCAGCCTCTTCGCTTAGTGCATGTAATACATTATCATAATAGTGTCAGACAAGAAACAATGTGCTTTAAGCAGTCTTCTACCATACGTGTTATTAAAATGAGATTTTTGAGATGGTAGGGATACGATGGAAAGTATTCCTGGTTAGTTCTCTGTATATCATTTAAATCATTATTAACACTAATGGCGATGTCATTTATTGTAATCTAAGAAACAGTAATTCAGGTTGCAGCCCAATTTGTTGAAAGATGCTCTATTTTGCCCAGGTCATTTTGTTATTCTTTATTTATTTAATGCTACTGTTGTATTTTATTTTTTCAGCCAAATCTTACAAGCAAATAGTAAAGAAAGAGTATTTTTTGTAATTGTGACTGCAGTATTGGACTATTTTTCTTTTCAAGCTTGAGCTGAAAATTGTATCAAAGGAAACTTTTAGTTTAGGTTGCTAAAGAAACAAGGCTTAAGTGATTATGCTGTCTGCTGTTTTTCTTGTACTGCCTCCTGTCTGGTTTCCCATGCCAGTAGCTTGTTAATCTGTTGGCCAATTTCAAGCAAATATAACTGAAAGTTAAAGATCAAAAAATGTATTAGGTACCTACGTGCTTCATGAGAGTGAGAAGCCAGATAGACGAGGAAGACACAGCTTACTGCCCTAACTGAAGGAAAAATTGCCATGTGAATTTAATCCCGTTACTAGAGAGCAAAGGTCATAGGAAAGCAGGTTTCATAACTCCTGTAGCTTGTGGAAGTACTTTTGAAGTAGAAACATAAGAGAAGAGTTCCTCAGTTGGCATTTATAGGCAAATCCTGAGTGTACTGTCCACAGCTATTAATTTTATAGCTTTTAGCTTCCTGCTAAAGGTTCATTCAAAGCACTTGCTTTGAAACTCAATTCCATTACCAATTACTAAAACACCAGTATGTGGGGTTCATGGAATGTTCTAACTAACCAGTGTTTTGGTTTGGCCTGGATAAATGCCAGGTGCCCACCAAAACTGCTCTATCACTCCTTCTCCTCAGCTGGACAGAGGAGAGGAGATATGATGGAAGGCTCAAGGGTCAAGATAAGGACAGGGGGAGATCACTCACCAATTACCGTCATGGACAAAACAGACTGAACTTGGAGAGAAAAGGAAATTTAATTCATCACCAATCAAATCAGAGTAGGATAATGAGAACTAAAATTAAATCTTAAAACACCTTCCCTCCACCCCTTCCTTTTTCCCGGGCGCAACTTCACTCCCGTTTCACTACCTCTTTCCCCCCGAGCTGCACAGAGGGATGGGGAATGGGGGTTACGATCAGTTCATCACACATTGTCTCTGCCACTCCTTCCTCCTCAGGGGGAAGACTCCTCACACTCTTCTCCTGCTCCAGCATGAGTTCCCTCTCACGGGAGACAGTTCCCCACAAAATTCTCCAACGTGGGTCCTTCCCACGGGCTGCAGCTCTTCACAAACTGCCCCAATATGGGTCCCTCCCATGGGGTGAGTCCTTCAGGAACAGGTTGCTCCAGCGTGGGTCCCCCATAGAGTCACAAGCCCTGTTAGCAAACCTGCTCTGGCCTGGGCTCCTCTCTCCATGGGTCCGCCTCCTCCAGCATGGGGCTTCCCCTTCTTAAATATGTTGTCCCAGAGACGCTACCACCATCGCTGATTGGCTTGGCCTTGGCCAGCGATGCGTCTGTCTTAGAGCCGGCTGGCACTGGCTTTATCAGACATGGGGGAAGCTTCTCGCAGCTTTGCACAAAAACCACCCCTATAGCCCCCTGCTACCAAAACCTTGCCATGCAAACCCACAACACACAGTAAATCATGAAGTGACTCTTTTGAAAATGCTTTTAATGAAGAAGTTCACATGTAGTTGCTGTCACCTAACATGCTAACTCCTTTTAGTATTTTGACCTGGATCAGCAGTTTAAAGATAATATTTTTCACCATGTACAACATCAGTTTGGGCAGTTTCGATCTTTCCAGTGGAATGGTATTTTCTTGCAGTAAATTTGGACACAGATTTCATTTGGATTTGGTATTCAAAGTTTCATAATCCAAGGAGACTTTTCTAATTATTATTATTGCTATCCTGTTATCTTTAATATATTTTGCCCGAGAGATGTGGAAAAATTATTTTCAAACACTATCCAAGACAAAAGCTGAAACAAGGTATAGATGCACAGTTTTCTCCCTGTTGTATTTTTTTGAATAGTTGTTATCAAAATAACTGTGTTAAAAGTGGTGATAAATGGCAGAAAGTGGTGATAAATGGTAGAAAGTGGTTTAGATTTAAGAGCAGGCAGATGGAAGTGAAGGTACCATCTCTATACTGAGCAAGCAACGACCTGAATGGTCCAATCTCTGTGGGATGTAGCAGGTTTTTATAGATTGGTATTCACCATTGTTTAGATAGCAGCAGTAAATTACATCATATCTGGAAGTCCAGAACTATGTGTATTAGCTTTACGATGTGTTCTCATCTTAAAAAGGAATTTATTTGAGTTTTAGTAGTTTATTTTAGTTAAGGATTAGAAGGAACTTAAACAAAACCCAACAATCCACAAGCCTCTTAATTGCACTCAATAAATGACTCATTCATCCAGCATTAATAGATACATAGTATATCAACCTCTAATTTCTGTTTGGTTTCAGTTATAATACTTCTTGGGCTTATTTCCTCACAATTTAAAAGTGACAGTTGCATTAACTTAATAGCCTTTACAGAATAAATGAGAGAATAAATGAGAAAGCAGCAATGCCTTTAATAAATGTTGTTCATAAAATACAATTGTTACAGGATACTTAATTAGAAATATTGTGTGGTCAAAATAAGAATAGAAATGAATAAGACAGATAATGTTTCCTTGCTGATAGCAACATCTTGAATGCTCACAGTAATTGTAATAATTCTTGTTATAACTACCCAGATGTGCTGCATGCTTTGTAACAATGTTTGCACTTTGCTTAACTTACAAATTCAGAAACTGGTGAATGTGTTGAAAAATATAATGTGTAGTGTTTTATTGTTAGTACTGTATTCACTAGGAGAGTTAAAGATATAGCCATGAACCTCACAGTCCTATGCCAATATCTGGGCCATTCTACATGGACAGGAAATTGCTTTAGAAACATCGGGATCAGGAGACTTTTGGTTTTTTTAGAAACCAGTTCAGAACCCTGGTTTATTTGCCACATAATAGTCATATTTCATAGTGGTCTGGGCATAAAGTACATATTACTTCCACAAATGGGCTTTCTAGGTGAATATTTCTTAATGAGGTTTAATGGAGACATTGAATGAGGAGAGGAGCGTTTAGTATTTCAGAGAAAAGCAATCACAAAGATGAAATAGCAAAAGGAAAAGAAATGCTGATCAGTGAGGGACTTGAGCAACAGGAGCTTGGGATCAGCACGTCATTTCACAAGAAATTGGGAAGAAGTCAAAATATAGTTTTAGAGAGTTCTTGTTTAGTTGCTGAGGTGCAGCATTTTTAATGTATATTTCTGGATGCATTTTTTTCCTCTTTATTTCTACGTATGTGGATTTGCTCATTCAATCAGATAAATCTGCTTGTATATGATAAATGGTAGATAATATCCGTGAGAATTGCTATTAGGGAACTCTGTTGGGGGATAGTACTTAACTCTAACAAATGAAATAAAACTGACATAAAAGACAGCAATCACTTCAAAGAATTACACTATCCAAAGCAACTTCTTTGGCTGTTACGTGAAGGATCACCTCTGCTAGGTGTTGGTTTTGATTAGTTCTTTGGGAGATTTGTTTATAAATTTATTATAAATTATAAATGTATTCGTATTTAAGTGCATCCATTCACTGCTGAGTTGGCCCAAAACTTGAAGGACAGCAGTGTCATATTCTTAGAAGTGTCACCGACTGTGCTCATGATTAGAATATTTTGTGAGCCAGCCTGATCTTTACTGCTTTGTAAAATTTGTAGTCCAAATATTTAGGTCCCAATGAACACCATAACACAGCTGATTGGTTAATTCAGCATGTTTAGTATTGCTTGACTCAACTGCATGGAAGAAACATAAAGAAAAATATCTCAAGTTCAGCACTTTGTTAAAGGCTAGTGTCAAAAGAAGAAAAAGATTTACATTACTGAATTGAATTGTTCCCCCAACTTAATGACTATGCATAAAATACAAAAAGAATAAAGAGAAGATGCAATTAAACAGTAAAAATTATATAAATTAATTTCTAAATAATCTAGTTTTCACATTGTATGTCTAGCCACTGATTATGAAGAAATTCTGAAAAATTAATGTTGTAAACAAATCCTGATGACTAAAAATATGAGTTGAACAGGGGAGCATCACATCTACCTCCTTCCTTCTCTTTTTAATCTGAAAAATTTGAAAAATCAAAGATGCTCCCCCTTTGTTGCATTATAGTCTATGATCCGAACCAGGGAAAAGTGTATACTGCTGCACACAGACAGCTCCATTCATGCTTTCAGAAGGTGCATTGTTCTCCATAAACCACAAAATAGAAATTTATTTAGCTGAGAGGTTCAGATAGAAATGCCAGCCAATATTGGTAAAGTAAATCCAAGCAAAGATAGATTTTTTCAAAAGTAGCTTATGAAAGGAAAACCAAACCACCTACAGCAAGCAATACTGAACAAAAGGGAAATATTGATGCCTCAATGTAAGAGCAAAAAAGCCTTAAAAATCAAGGGAATGACAGCCTAGTGCATTTTTAGGATTTCAGTCATCTTCTTAGGTTGAAGAGGAAGCTCTGCTACAGGAATCTCTGATAGCTCAGATCTGTGTGCTCTTGCACAGCAACTAGAACTAGAAAATCCTGCCATGAAGTAACGAAGCCAGTATGGACTGCAGTATTTTACAATATTGGTTTCTCATATGTGTGGTCAAAATAAACTATAGGAAAAAGGCACTTTGATTAAATAAAGGACTTGCAGTTAAATACTTTAATCAGTGGGAATGTGAAATATTCTAGAATTTCCAACTGAAAAAGTAAATCTAGCTGTGGAAAAAGAGAAAAGACTTTATTTGTTAAAAGAAAATGTACTTACAACTTAAGAGGGCTAGTTAGTCTTCAGGGAGGATCAGCGACTCCCTTTGTGTGCTCTGAGAGTATCCAGCCTCTGACAGATAATAAAAGAGAGGGGATTTCTCCACAGAATTTCTTTACTTAATTTTTTTTGAAAAAGCAATTTATAATGAGCAGTGCAGAAGTTCCAATGCAGAGCAGGTGCTCTGTGCAGCATGATGTAAATGAGGCTGGTCCACTCAAGATTTTTTATATGTGTTCCCTCTGTATTCCTATAGAAGGTGGCGAAGAGTGTACAAATGAAATATGCAACTAGTGAATAATTTGAATACATTGGTTCTCAGGCCCTAATAGTATATCTTTATATTATAAAGTAAAACTGTACGATCACCATAGTGGTGAACCATGAGAAAGCAACCTGGTCTAGTTGAAGATATCTCCATCTCACTGCAAGGGGGATGGGCTAGGTGACCTCTAAATGTCACTTCCAACCCAAAGCATTCTATGATTCTATGATATTACCGTACTTGTAATGCCCACTGTGTTTGTACAGCTGACTAGTGTAGAGTAAAACATCAAAATGAAAAAGTATTTGGAAAGAAAGTAATTTTCCATGGTTTCCCTACACTTATTTTGCAAAATATTACTACAGTGTAACTGCAAAAATTTGTGTTTATTGAAACCCCTATTTATTTCCAGATATGGGACCTCATTACGCTAATAGTATAGTATTATGTAGATGTATTTTCTATAAATGTCTAGTATTTGTGAGTAGCCTAGTCTCTACGTCCCTAATGTAATATATCAAACAATAACTCATTTGTCAAAGAGAGACAGTTCATTAGTATTCAGCAATCATTTGGACAGAATAAAACACCAACAGTATAAAAATTGATGTTGCAAAACTTAGCAAATGAGGGAATAAGGAAAGTGTGATTCAGGAAATTGCAGGCCTGCCCCTCAAGGGCCGTTTTTAGGTCACTTGTCTGCGTTTTAATATTACATTTGTTTTAGAGAGAGTCTCCAAGTTATTAGGTTGGGAGGGAAGCCAGTTTGCAACCATGACATCAATATCCAGGGGGTTCAATAAATGGGAACATAACAACACTTGGGACAGAGTCAGGGTGAAAAGGTGTAAGACCGCCAAATGCGGTATTGTAACTCACTTTTGCTATTAAATTACTGAATGGCATAAACCTTAACTTTTAACATGTTTAAATACTAGGAAATTTGCTCTTGAAATCTCTTACCTTTTAAGACAAGGAAAGAAGTAGGTACATGTGTATATGACCAAATGACGGTATTTTTTGCATTCACTTTAAAATTCAATTACTGTGTAGATACATACAGATCTGTTTTGCCTACCTAAGGGCAAGTTTGATAAGGTGCCAGCTTCACAAGTTTATGTTAGCCACCCTGCACAGATATTAGACATGTGTAACTCCCAGTTTCTTGCATGATACTTTTCTTCTTCTCAGCCTAGCAGTTTCGGTTCTTCTCACATGCATGGGTCTGTCTTACACTGGTGTGCATTATCTGAATTGTAGGGATATAGAATCTTTACTGACTTAGTTAAAAGAGGCGTTTACAAGGGAGATTTCAAAATGTCTGAAAGTACCTTGTCTCTCAGCACTGCTGTAAGGGTTGCATGAATATGAATCTCTTTTATGGGAAGAGTTTGAAGAATTTTGTGTATGCCCTTTAAATACCTTGCTAGGCAAAGATGCACTTTCTTCTCTGACTCACAGAAAATGTCAGCAGCAGATTTTGTGAATCTGGACATATTTCTGCATTTTGTTCATCTCAGGTCAGAGAACAGCACTGGTGGAATACTCTTGCTTTGACCATTCTGGCTGCCATGATTGAGTATTGAAAAGAAATGGATGTTTTCTAAAACAATACGTTGTTTTTGACAAGCAGTTTGCACACATTTTGCTTTTAATTGGGTTTTTGATCTAGGTACTGAGAAGTAGTTTTCATATGTGCTTGATCCAGGTGTCTGTCTTGTCAGGCTTATTCATGAGGATGTGCCTGTTCATTTGATTCAGTATTCTGTTCTCCTGTTATTTTCCTCCTAAAAGCACTGTAACCTCCATTCATCAAGTCTAAGATTAGCCATCTACGGTGTTTCCAAAAATACCAAGAGCTACACAGTTGCTATTGAATCAGAATTAGAATAAAACTTTCTTATAATACTTTCTCTTTTATATTCAGCACCTTCATTTCCATCTTTCACAGCTAAATCGGGTTATTTAGATTACGGCAAGGTCTGAACCAACTCAGATGAACAAAATTATCTACAGAGCCTATTTACATTTCTTTAATGAAACACTACATTGACTTTGTATTAAAAAGATTTTTTTAAAAAACAAAACACAATGTGATAAGCATAAAATTATTGTGAGGTAAAGATATGCTTAAAACTGAAGCTAGTCTTTGAAGAAAAGAAAAAAAATATCCTTTGAGAGTATGATGTAGATGACAGTTAATTAAATGATGTATTACAGTGGTCACTTTATATCAAATTCAGAAGATAACAGTTCCACAGTGGTATTTGGAATACTTATTCTGACCACTGCGAATTACCTTCACCAATCCAAACATTTGTAAACACTGGGCTTGTTTCAAAAAAGTAACATATACGCGTTCGCCTGGAATCCGATATCCGACACGTGTTCCCGTAAGGAAGCTGTGGTGCAATCCCCTTCCCATGGACCGCTGGGACAGCAGGAGCCAGGGAGTGACGCCAGCTCTGCTACTCGCCCATCTCAAGATGCCAAGAGGAGAGCATTGGGCAGCTGGTGTTGCGAGAAGTGCCCGGCGATGGATTTATCCATTTAGGGTATATCAGATCTCTTGATTGTATTTTCCCAGTGCAGAATAAGCCGGGATCTCATTTTTTTATTATTTTTTTTAATATTACACAGCTGTGGAAGTGGAGCCCAAATCTGAATCAACAGTATTTCATTGGCTGGTAGATGGTACCCAAAATACGGCCCTTTGATTTTGTCTTTAGCGACAAGAACTTTCTTTCTGTTTATGGAACACCTACAAAATTAATTTGAATGAGGCTGTCATTCTTTTTCATGAGAAATGAATATTATTTCTCTGTGCATGAAGAAGGAAATCCTACAGCTCAGGCTTTAAGTCTGTGTTTTTCTAACCTCTACTCTTGTGATGAAATAGATGTACCTGCCCAGTCAATCTCTAAAACCAAGGAAAATTTAAATTTGATTTGGTCCATCCTTTTAATTATGCAGTAATTGACAGAGTAGGAGGTTTATGATATTATGAAGATGTGACATGAAAATATTTGATATGTGAAAAATAACCTGCCATTTACAAGGTAGTTTAAAACCCAGACAGTTCAGAACAGATGCTATATACTGATACTCTTTTCAAAATGTCATCTCTCTGCTGTCATGCTCGCTGTGCTGCTTTGGTGAGCAAACAAGAAATGTTACAAGTGCAGCTGATGAGCAGGCAGAGATCATGCATCGATGAGAATGAAACAGTATTTATCTTTGGGTTAATACAATACCGAAAAATTAAAATCTAGCCTCATAAATAACTGTTTGAGAGGTAATGAGTCACTCATCAGCAGTCTGCTAATGACTGCTGTGCAGCTATCAGGTGTGGATTTACAGAAGGCCCTAGGATAGCCATACTAATAACAAGTTTTTTATTTATTATAACCTGAAATATCTCTTAAAGGCAATGTCTGATTGAGTTGTCTGCATTATCCCTCGTTACTGTCATTTTACAACCTCTGGGGTTTTAAGGTGGTGGTTTTTTTTTTCCTTTCAAAGCACCGCAATGTAAGTGTCTTACAAGAACCTCAAAGATTTTTACAAACACATATTATTAATAAATGATATGTATATCATTTTATACCAGTAGACATCAAAATAATCCTCAGAAGAGAGAACTGTAATCCTCATCTCTTATGTGGGAAAAATGAAGCTTGGAGCTATGATCTGTCTCGAGCTGAGGGGAAAGGATGCGGCTGACAAACCAAGAGAGGCTTGCCACCTACTGCTGGAGAGATGCTTTCTGTCTTAACATGCTCAAGGAGTGCTCTCGAATAGCTGCTTATTTCTGTCAGACTAGCTGAAACAATATACAAGAGGAAAACGCAAAATCAGTCAATACATAGGTAGGCAGACAGCTTGCACTTGTTACACTAGCTAGGAATTTAGCCCTAGTTTGTCTATAGATAACAACAAAACTCAAACTCAGAAATACTTCTTGGCCTTCTCTTTGGGGTGATTTTTCTTGCATTGCAGTAAGGGTATTAGTACATATGCTAGATTTTGAGGGATTTTTGCATTTTTGTTATTGAAGCTCCTTGTGTGTTCAAGTTACGCGACCGGTTCACAGTTACTGTAAAAGCCGTATCTGCCTTTAACCCAAGGGATTATTGCCTAACCACACAAAGGCTGAACTCGGTCTGGACAAAAATATGGTCTGTATTTTTGTGTCTGTTGCAAAATAAGGCACATGTTCACCTAGGACTGAAGTCCAAGAGGAACAACCAGGTTATGACACAGTGTAGAAGTCGCTGATTAAAACGGAACTATAACACAGCCTGGATATACCTCTGGTAGCATTTTTGACCCTCGTCTAATTGGGTCCAGACACTGAAGTCTGCATTGGATTCTTCAGAAGAGATTTTAACAGTCCTTCTCTGAAGGCTTACCAAGCCATGAAAATAAGGAGGTAAAACGAAGTATCCCCACACTAAAACCTTGGTTTGTTCACATTTTGGCATCATTACTCGTCTGTATGATTATTAAGGATGTAGTTGGTGCCTAACAGACATGCAGTGTCATTATGAAGGTGGGCTTAGCCTCAACTTTGACTGTTCAGATGTTTCACATACGAAAGCTAGCAAATAGCAGCCTACTTCAACCCCGAAAAAATTCGCCTTTTTAATATATATTTTTATATAAATAAATATAACTATATAAATATATATATTTATAATTTTTAATTTAAAAAAAAAGGCTGTTAGCTAAACTGTCTAGAATCTGGATTAACGGTCTGTAACCTCCAGTGACAATGTCTTTCTGGAGCTACCTAGCTGCCTGGCAGATGGCTTGCCGCCAGGCAGCCACAGAAAGTTCCTCTCCACCTTCAACAACAAATGATTCTTATAAAGCCAGTGAAGTTCAGCCAATTGCTGCTATAGCTTAATATCGAGGGGTAGTAAATGGAAGCTGATGGCCATGCAGATGAATGCAGAAGGCCCAAAATGGTGACCTGTACTTCTAGCATGGAAATAATTCAGTCACCATAATCAGGCTAATCAAGTTCTGAAACATCTCCTCAGCAGAAGTCCATTGAAACTTTATTTACAGTCAAGAGTTCTGAGTTGTTCATGTTTACAGACTTTCATCTGATAGAGCTTAGCGTATTACCAGCCTCCAACCTTCCAAATCTTGAATTTCCTGGCTGGTGAACTATTAAAATGCAGATTAACTAAACTTCAAACAGATTTATTGCAGATGGCTCCTGCAAAATCCTTTTGGATTACCTGCCTCCGGACATCATTTTCTAGTCTGTAGGGGTTCATTAAGGACAGATTTAAATGTGTTAGCTGGGAAAAGGCCAGCAGGAAGAGTATGTTGAAAATTATTCATATTACTATGCTTGATCTAGTGATACAGACTTACCTTTTAGGAACTCTTAAGTTTCTCATTTGCAATAGCAAGACAGACGTGCAAACATGCCTCATGTATCAAGGCTTTGTTTAAGAGTGCATTTCATAACCTTTGAGTTATTTGTGGCAGAGAAAGTAGCCTGGGCTGAGAGTGCAAAGAGAAAAAAAACAACAGCCGTAATGCATGCCCCTCTTAGTTCTCAGCTGCAGCAACTCTCTGTTTTCCTCTGAGGAGAGCCTTGAGATTCAAAACATAGCCATGAAGCGTTTTGCTTTGCTTCTGCCATCTAACCCGTTTCAAAATAGAATTAGCCTGGGGTTAGATCTAAGGTTTATTTCATTATGCCTCTAAAAACAAAAATAGCAATGTTTAGACTTACATGATTCACTAATTGTACTGCCACTTGGTTTTTTACAAATTTGCTCCAAAGCTCTTAAGTTTTTTTGGAGATGTATTTAATCAAAATTTATGCAAGATCACTGTGATGACTTCTCCTTCAGACTATAAGGGGTTTTTAATCACTTTCAACATTTAGCCCCTTATTGGGCAAAGCACTTAAATCTAAGTACTCGGGTGCTCAAACTACTCACTGAATCGCGACTGAGGACTAAGTGCTGAATTCTCGGTTGCCTCAGGTTTTTAAGCAAAGTGGAAGCACAGCCCTGTGAACAGGCATCATCTTGAAGCTCTTTAGCAGATAGGCAGTAAATTGGAGCCCTCAACGGCACTGGCAGTACCGTTTGAGCAGCAGAAGTCAGGGTCTTTTCTTGAGCTCGACTATCTCCCTGCCTGCGTGCCACTTAAATGGCACACTCTTGCCTCTAGATTTTATTCTGTACTTACACAGGCTAAATATAGAAGTCTTCCTAAGTTATTTGAAAATGCTTTCCACTTCAGATTTCTAAATGTCTTATTCATTATTGCAAATGAGAAGCTTAAGAGTATTTTGACAGTGTCAAGCATACAGTCCAAATACTCTCCATAGATCCTGATCCAATTTACTTTTACTTTGGTGAGTACTGAAGCCATTTTCAAAGTACACCCATTTCCAAGCTGAAGCAACATATTTCATTGATGAGGTCTTGCCAGCAAAACCTGCCAAGCACTGAGGAGTGTTCAGTCCTTTGGACTGTAGACTAACTTGTCAACAAGCCGGCTGTAGTTAACAGGCACATTTCAAATACTGAACCCTGGTCTCCACTGATGAAAATTTAGTGCATTAAAGAGTGACACCAGTTTGTTCCTCTGACTAGTGCTGATCCTCACACCTGCTTCAATAGTTTTGTATCCGATTGCTGTGTGCTGGAACCCAAATTTCTAACCATGTTTCCTTCTAAAATGTGCTCCTCCACTCGCGCGAACAGATGTTTTTGCAACTATACTTGTGCAGGTTAACAACCACAATAGTAAAGTGCACGCGGGTTTTAGAGTTTATCCCCTTGAGCTTTCTCAAAAAGCTCTTTTCAGGCTCTAATAGCATTGCTGATGTGCGTGTGCAGGTGTCAGTTTTGTAGAAGTATGCTTGCAGGCATTCATGTCTGCAGAGGATTGATGAACATGGCAACTGGAGGTTGAATAGCAGGTGCTGACAAACTACCCTTTTTCCTTTTGGTTTTTAGTTTTCTAGAGCTCTTTGACTGTGGAACTATTCAGTTTTATTACAAATATAGCTATTTTTCACAGCATTGTAACCATAAATATCATGATTGCAGTTTTAATCTGTCATGGACTTGATCTCACCATCTAACAAAAAAGAAAAGTTTTATTAGAGGCATTTTCTAATAATGTATTTTTAATCCTAAATGCCTGCAAACAGGAGCTATTTGCCAAATTCTGACTGGTAAACAGCACAAATGCTTCACATTCTTCTGTAACCACTTTCAAAAGATACTGCCAAGGTACGTAATGCATCAAAGTTTGCATTGAAAAACAAAAATCAATCAGTTCAGATAGTTTCAGCCTGAAGCTTGTTGCCATGCTTGGATGTTTGCTTGCTTTCTGAAAAGATTGGGAGACATTTCCTCTCCTGGTTTGGGAAAACTTGCATGGCTGAGCTTTTCTCTAACAGTTATGTGACCCCTGCAGAGCCCAAGAACTCTGTTATTTTACTTCCAGTGAATGAAGAACAGTAGATATATAAATGTCGGTAGGAATGGACAAGAGCTACTAATCCGTAGAGTCTGGTAACTTGGTCTGGTTACTTAATGGGTGGGGTTAATTTTGTTGTCTCTAGAAATAAAGGGAGGCATGAAAGGGAGGTTTCCTAGATGTCAGTTCATAATAGAAAATGCAAAATTCTTCAGCAAACCCTGACCCTTTCTTCTAAGGCCCTACTGAAATCACATCAACATCCTTTATAAAAATTGCCTTTTTCTAGAGCTATACAGAGGATCCGAAGCATATTGTGCACTCACATGCCAGGTTCTCTAACCTTCTGCAATAATTGGCAGCTAGCCTGCTTCAAGGATAAAATTTATAAAGCAGAGAAAGCCTCCCATATGCTGCCCTTTTAAGGAAAGTCTTCTCATTACTGGAAAGCAGGAGCACAGTGATGGTAAAATACTGTGAGAATCATTTATCGATCATGCTATCAGCAAAGCTGCAGAAAGACAGAACTAGAGAAATTAGACAGGGAAAAGCTCTATTTTTCATCTTCATCTCCCTATTTCCACCAGTCCAAAACTTTCTGGTGCTTTATGTCTCTTAGTTTTAAAAGTTCAGATCAATGAGGTATGCCACTATTTCCCTCAGGAAACTCTCCCTCATTTTTAGCAGTTCTCATAACCAAGAAGTGTATTTATTTCCTGTGCTTATTTTGGTGTTATTGTGCCTAGTGATAACCTTATGTGGCAACCTGAGTAATTCATACCGTAATGTACCTGTCATCCCTAGGGTTTTTTTTGACCAAACTATATTCATTTTACCTTGGGTTTTTTACCCATTTTTTAATCTTTTCCAAACGCTTCCCCCTTCAGCACCTTACCACTTTTGTTTCTCTTTTGTGAGCTTACTCCCATTTGTTTTTCCACTGTATTCGAGAGAAGAGAGCCACGCTGTGACACCTGGGTTGTTCAGTACCTTTCAACAGCTAAACAAGTGCTGAGCTTCATTTGCAGAAGCATCACTTTCGGCTGCTTTATGACAATGCAAACCTGTGATGGACTTCACTGGGGTATAAGTGGAGAAATCTCTAACATCATTATCCTGTCTTCTCCTGTTTCTCCCCAGGTGTAACAGAGTGCATTTTTTTGAAGCTAATCTTTCTTCACAGTGTTTTTATACTCTCTGCCTCTATTTTATTGCTGCTGTGTTCACAATCCCCTTTCCTATTTAGTGTCATTGGTTCATTTAGCTGATCTTCTTCCTTCTTCCCTATTATTTGTCAGGGTTTTAATGAGGTGCTAACCCTGTTTGTTGTGATGCTCCCTTCAATACCCTGCACCACCAACATGGTTCCCAAAATCAGAAGCTCAGCTGATGTGAATTTATGAAATCTTTAAGTCATGTGGGAAGCATCTGAATGAAAGGATCCGACAATCATATGCAAGGAACAAAGTCTGATAAACAGCATTCAATAATCTCAAACAAATGCAACTGTCAGCTCTGTGTTGATGAATCACAGATGTACCTCTATTCCTGGCTTCTTGGTTTCCCCTTCCTGACTGTCAACACTCTAATTCTTGGGAGAGTAAGTGGTTTGTTACTTTGTCCTTCCAGCTTCCTTCTTTTTCTAAAAAAAGTATAAATGCATTCCCAGTCTTCTAATATTTCATTTGGTTTGGAGTTTTCTTCCCACTAAATAGTTGCAGTATTGTTTCCATTTAATGAAACGGTTTCAGCTTTGTCTCCTGCTTAATGGGTTGGAAATTAGCAGTGAACAGGAATAGTCCATTGCTTTAGTCTGTAGTTTAGAAAATCCGTGAGAAGAAAAGGAAATGCTTGTGAAGGCTGTCTACAGGCTCAGGAATGGTCTTCATTTTGCTTTTGTAATTTTATTTAGAGTACAATTAAAACAGATTCAGTTCAACAAAAGACAACGTTGTTCAAATGCTATAGATTTTTGTTTACCCAGAGAACTACTATTTTTCAAAACTTAATTTTTAGCATGTGTTTTATATTTTTTCCTCAAATTTAATTACCTTTATGGTTAGCAATGTATAAGGTCTAAGAGGATGTTATATAAGTTAGGTAACCACACGTAGTCTTCTGCATTCAGATTCTTTTGCTGGTTTTATTGTAGTGTAAATAAGACATTTTTAGATTGTGATTAGTGTTGTATTTTGTCATACTAATTGCTTAGATTGTGGTTTTCTAAGTAATAGACAATGATCTCTAAAGGCTATTGCAATAGCTCCACACCATCAGAAGAATTGGTATGTTTTACAGGTAAGACCATGATACGGAGTCACACATGTAGGACAAACAGGCAGCACAAGTAGGCTTTATCAGCGTGGGGCCCCCAAGGGTTGTACACAACACAAGAAAATCCAATTAGAGCTGCAGAGAGTTTTTTCAACCTCTTAATGGGCATTGCAGCACTGCAGATAGATATTATTGCCCACTACGTAAACTTTATTACTCCATTTTTCTGTCTGTAGCCCTGCGCCTTGCCAACCCACCTTGAAGAGACGACAGGCAGAACCATATAAAACTTTTTATGACCTTGGCATCTGCGCTGTTTTGTCGCATGAAAGAAAAGTACAATTGTGACCACGAAGAGGAAACTGGCAGCCCTTTAAGTTGGTTTTACAAGTGCTGTTTGCCCTGCATCCCAATCACAAGAGCTAGCTGATCCTCCTGAACAATGTTTCACCCGCCCTTAATGGCTGTAAACAGAATTTGCAATACCAACTTTGTTTTGAGGCTAATGCTTTTAAAAAGAGGAGGCAGGATGATCTAGGGATGAGGAGCAGGTGCTGGCTGCATTCGAGCTCTGGTTTGCACGGAGGCACAGATTCATTGTGTGACCTTGCATTGAGTCACTTGACTTCCAGTGTTTCAGGCGTGCTATAAAATTGACTAAAAGCAGGACTTAAACCAGACACTGCATCCTGGGTAAATAATATACTCAGAGAAAACATATAGGAGGGGATTAAGGTTTTGTATCTTAAAGTACCTTTCCTGACAGAGAGGGTGGGTCTGCCATGGATGAATAATCTGTTATCATAAATTACTGTTATTTTCACTGATGGCTTACCAGGTATATGTATCAAAGAGTGATACAGTTTGCTTGTTTTTATGGTACATTAACTTTGCCAGAATGCATTTATTATATTTAAAACCTGCTAGGTACCTGCAGTGGGAACAAAGATTGTATAATTATTTTTTCTTTAGCTTGTGGGAAACCAAATGCTTTGAATATAAAAGATTCTAGGGGTGAAAAGTTCATTCTGTTCACCCCTCCATGGTGAGAGTATAGGCAAAAGGTAATCTGATTACTGATTTGAAAACAGATGAAAAAAAACAATATAGTGATGAAATGACTGCTACTTCCATTTGCGTCCTTTGTATTATTGGAAATAGTAAATAGATGCAATAACCGAGCTGTGAAGCAAATCTTTCATTATTTTATAATAAACGTCTTCTCCAATCAATTAATCACTCTGGAATAAATAGCTTCAGGGTTTTGATTTTAAAACATATATGCAAGATTTTCCTGCAACAGCAATAAACAGCAGGAAATGTACCAATGTTCAATCCCTGTTTTAAATGAGGAATGCAGACTCTATGAAATTAATGGAAATATCTTCATTAAGTTCACTGGCTTCATTGACTCAGAAAACAATCAACTGTCCTTGAAAGCATTGCAGAATCCCCACCAGCAAATTCATAGGAAGTGATGGATAAGGGTTTCAGTTTTGGATGGCTTTTCCATACAGGTCTTGGATAAGTTCATTCTTACATCCCAACTCGGTCACTTTATTATCTGATTTCTTACCATTCATATGAGAATAACTGTGCCTCCTTATTTATTCTGTATTGCACACTGGTCAATACCTGCTCTAGTCTATGTGGGGAAAAGGTGTCTGTATGGATACAGTGATATGCAGAAAGCTGTCCAGTCTTTAGTTGTCAACAGTAAAACTCACTGATCCTGATATATATACATATATATATTAAAAAAAAAAAAGCTAAACTCGCCACTACTGTTTGAAAGCAAAGAACAACTTTCTAGTTCCACAACTCCTCCTATGCTTAGAATAAGATAAGGGATTAAAATTAGCTATGTTTAAAAATGTAAGAAGCCTGAAGCCCCCAAGCAATAGTTAGCCAAAGAAGGCAATTAAGTACTGTGATCTAGACATGGACATTGTTCTTTGCTCTATGAAGTGAGATACAACCAGCAATACCTTTGAACTTATCAGAAATAGCTTTTAAGTCACCTAGAGCACTGCAAATGCAAAAGTACCAATGAAAATAATGGTCATATAGTTACAGATAGTTATGTGTTATACTACACAGGGGTTCAAACAAGCTTGCTTTTCTTATGTCTGAGTTTTTGACTGTCCAGCTATAGCATTCTTTTACTTGGCATTGTTTAGTACATAGCACCTTTTCTCGATGCTCTATATCTATTTTGACATAGTTCTGGGAAGAAGAACAAAGCTAGAAGGAAGCATAAACTCTCCTAAACAGCCAGTTCCCAGCAGCTATCAGGAAGTGATTTACAGCATTAAAGCAAATATTTTTCATACCTTGCACAGCATTATTTGTGTTCAGTCACTTTTAGCATGAGATTTAACACATTGTTGACTACGATGTATATATATTGTAAAAGAATAGCTGGGGCAGTGCACAGCAGTATTTAAAAATGGTTTAAAATGAAGCAGACATGAACATATGTGATTTTAACACAGACAACTAATGACACGGGAAACTTAATGTAAACTATATTTTTAAAAAATTGAAAAAGTATTGAGAGTATAGGAAGAAAAAAATGTTCGAAGTTTGACCAGATCCACCTCCATATGGACTGTGATAACTGGAGACTGACTTACTGACAGCAGAGGGGAGCACAGTATTCCAGCCAGTGTAACACTTTTAAATGGTCTTCCATAAATGCTGTTAAATAGTCTTCCAAACTTACAGCAATGAATTTTAATTTTGAAAAGAAGAAAGAAGGATACAGTAGAAAGTCTGGTTTCTATCCTAGAAAGAAATATATTGCCTTAAAATTACTGAGACAAGTTCTAAACATTTAGGGATATAGTCTGCTTATTTTTTAAATCGTATGTGATTTTGCTAGGAGAATTAGCAAAACATTTTCAAAATTGATTTTTTTAAATTACGCTTCATCATTGAATTTGACTGATGGATCATTGAAACGCAAGAACCATGTGGTATCTTTTGTTGTGATGGAGGAAAATAGCAATGATAGTAAATGACAGAATGATACTAAATGAAACTGGTAGTTATTGAGCCACTCTCTTCCTTTCTATAGTTTATGTAGTCAGTCCATCACTGCTGTTTTCAGAAGTTAACAAATTAAGAGACATTAACTTGCTTTCTTCAGTAACTGCCTCTTGAGAAAGAACAAGAACATGAGTAGTTTAACTGTCACGAGATGTTCTACACCACTGAGTACAAATCTAAAATTACGCACATGTTACATTAGAAGCTAAGAAATCATATAAAGATTAATCAAGCCAGCATATCTATTCATTGTATCACACGGATCCTCCACTGAAAACAGCTGGTATTTTGCTAGCAGTACATTCCCAGAAATGGGGCATGATTCTGTATTGCAGTGTCAGAGATGCCTTTGTTAACTTTGTTAATCCTCAGAGTCAGCAGAATTAATGTTGAGTATAAATACATTTTCTGACAAATCTCGAGCATACCAAGAATGCAATCCATTGCAATCTAGCAGATGCGCTTTACATTCAGTAACTTTGTCAGGATGTTGCTTGAGATTTGATGGTAATTACTGATGTGTCATTTGGGGTGTGTTGTTGAGCAAAGTCTATTAAAACTCAATTTATTTCATCAGTTAACACTCAGCTTACATTATACAGTATGTTAAAAGAACGTTCACATTGGAATTTTAAAGGTGGGCATGTGGTTGCAAAAAAATCTTCAAAATATGATGGCACAATAGTTCTCTATTTCATTGCTTAAGTCTACCAGATCTTACTTCTGGCCTCGTAATTCACAGGCAGGTTCAACTACCTCTTCCACCACACCTTTCCTCTATAATCTTGGGTGTGTCACTCCCCTCTTTGTGCTATGTATTCTGTTCCTATGAACTGAGTATTACTACTATCTTATTATTCAAGGTGAGGATAAAAACATAACATACTGTAAACCATCCTGATTCCAGAGTAATTCAGGGCAATGTATAAATGTCATAGAAAGGAAGAACAGTAATAGACCGTTTATATTATTTTTCCCCTCAACCTGCTCCCTTAAGAAGGTCATGACTGAAATCAGAGTAGACCTTGGGACTTGAGCGTGCTTACACACCATATGGAAAAGTCTGACTTAGAGGAGGGAGGGATGGGAGATGTTGTGCAAGGAGGTGCAGCAGCTCCAGGAGAACTGGCTATCCTCTAACTGGCTACTGCAGGTTTTGTGAAACTTTTTTTAAAAAAATATTATGATATTGAAACAGCATGGGCAGAAATCTGCTCCTCTTAGGCTACTGAGAAACTGTGAGTCATGTTGGTTTAATAAGCTCTTTTTTAATGTTATTTCACCTTCCCAACTTTTCTTTTCCACATGCTGATTACTTTTCTTCGCACAAAGCCTAAGAATACCATCAGTTACCTCTCTAACATAGTTAAGCCTATGGCCATGGTGAGGTTTTAAGCCTTTTACGATAATGAACAACAGCTAAAATAATCTGTTAATGCCTACTGTCTGCGATCTTTATTTTCAGATGAAGAGTTTTTTAGTCCTATGGGTTCATACCTCCTGTCTTCAAGTGACGTATGTGAATGAGGTTTACTGGCATAGTCCTGGCCTTAGTTCCTTTCCATAGGTAATGATATTTCTGTCCTGGAATGAAACATTTTCCCACTGTAAATAATACAGTTACCATTGTACTGTCCGTGCAAAAAAATATTTGATTTAGTGACAAGATTTGCATACATAACATAATCCGTTGAAGGCCCAAATTCTGTGACTTTTTGTCCCATTGAGTGTATCTTCCTATACAATTAAGGAGGCTGTTTTCAGTTATTTAAAAGAAATAAGTGCAGGAGAATAGAGCCTTAAGAAATGAACATTAGTTATCCCAAAAGGGACCTAGTGAGAATGGAAGCTTAAAAAGGTCTACACAGTTTAATTCATGCACCATCTGTTTTTGGGAAAATTAGCACAGATTAGATTTTCCAACTCATCTGAGACTAAGAAAGTGCCTTTAGAACCTGTAGTATTTGGTTAAGTGTTAAAAACAAATTAGCATCATTTTACTTACTGTGTGAATGCTGTGCATATTAGTTCACTTTGCAGTAGGCTATAAGAATTGTAATGGCAAAGTAGAGAACGGATGCCTCTGAGAGAGCCGCTCTTTGCCATGTTTCTTAGCTGCCTTATAGAAGTGCTCGACATTCTTGTCCGCTTCTGTGCCCTGTTCTGTTAGACATGCCCACTTTGTATAAATTCAGTTCTTGCTCAGGGCTGAGAACTTGTTCCCTGTGACCTCTGACTCGTGTTCCTTCTCTCTGTTTGGCTGCAAGTGGGTGTTGTAAGCTTCAAGACACCTAATTTCAGCCAAATGTAACTGAGGAATATTACCCTCCCCAGAAAAGAATCCTCCTACTCAAAGACCGTGTAATTGTACTGTACCAAAGTATTACTTTGCAATTGTGGAGAACTTTCAAAAAAGTGTTAGATTTTAAAATAAACAACAGAAACAGGAAATAATTTAGGTTTTGTTGTTTTTATTTTCCTCACTTTGCTACTTACCAGGTTTATGTATTCTTGTGGCAAAAAGGTGAAACTAGCCATGCTAGATGAGGTTGTTACGTGATACTCTCCAATTAGGCAATATTGAATACCTGGCTTCCTACTGCGGAACGAATATGGGGCCAGTAAATGCAAAGTTAGCATCTTTAACAGTATATTTACCTCAGCTGGACACTGGTTTTCTTTCACTGTATTTGTTGCAGAAATCTTTAAATGTAGAGCAATCTCAGTTATTGGGAGCTCGATGGCATATGTATGCACATTTTTCTTTTCAAATATTTCCAGAATCTTACTTCAGCTTCCAGTCAGCTCATATACTGAATTATCTGAAACATCAATTATTTTCTGCTACCCATTAAATATTATTTTGTTTAGCCACTTTGTTGATGCTGTATATTTGATGCAGTATCTATGAATGCACTCACTGATGTTATACTTTTACATATCTCTATAGATTAAGGGTCTGGAATCAGATTCTTTGGTTTGAACTGGCAAATTTTCTTGACTTCACTAAATTTAGTTAGATTTAGAATAGCAATGAACGTCTGTACAATCGATCTGTAGATGGACATATGCATATTTTCAGATGATGTAGTGGTAATGCATATGATATACATTGTGGAGTGGGATGAAAGGATGCAACATCTTACGGAAAGCTAGAGGTCTGCGTTTAGTTGAGGCTGCGGTAGGAAATCTTTCAAAGAATTATCTAATTCTAACAAAATAGAGTAAGGAATTTGCCTTTCAGCAACTAAATAAACATTTGTGATCGTTATTTGAAGCAGTGCAAGCATTTTTGTGCTGGTACTTTATTGTTGAATGAACCTTTGTTTAGTGAAGCCTGAAGATCAACACGCTGATAGCATGTGTCTGTGTGTGCCCATGTGTATAAAGTATTCCTTACCAATATCTTTAAATAAAGGTATTTCAGCTTAGCTTTTGTGTTTTCAAGGTGCTAACCAAAAAGTGAAACTCAGAGTACTACAACATTTCTTCTTCTCTACTCCAGAACCCTACTTTGACTTAATCAGTGATTTTTCACAGATGACATCTAATCTATAAGTATAAATTACTTTTCACTCTCTCTATGCCTTAATTGAAGTGCACCAATGTGAAATTGCAATGGATGGAGCTGAAGTGATTCTGGCCTCAATAAACTTTCGGTGGATTTGAGACTTTTTTCCTTCCTTTTCCTTGGATTAAGGATGATTCTTTGACATCTTGTATTTATTTAAATTGTTGGTAGAAAATTAGGGGATATGCATATGACCAGGTATTTTATAAGACTGCTCTGAAGAGATACACATGAGTTGTGTCTATGATTTGTATATCAATACATATCTTTTATGTCCTGCTGTTTTGTTTAACAGCTATACTTTCAGTAGTGGCCAAATCCATCAGGATTCTGCTGGGGAGGAATAGTTTAATAGCAATCATTTTTTTTGGTAAATGGCAGTTACCGTCTCTGTAACAGCTACCCTCATCCCATTTGTGACTTTTCTTCAGTTCCCTGCCTTTAAGACATAAAATGTGTGTTGCCGCACAGTGAAATCATTGTGAAGAGATAAAGCATCTTGCCCTATGGAACAGGAAATCCAGACACAGCAGAAAGCAAAAATTGTACTAGGAGAGGCAGGATGCCATGTAAGAAAGAAATGGGCATAAGGTGATCCAGTTAATTCTTAGTTACTTCACATTTTACCAGAACTGATAGGTATTTACCAGAAAATTAGATTTGATGCCTCTATCTAGGCATATATGCTCTTACAAATGTTTCTGGTGTTCAGTTAACAGCAATGAAGAGAGTATAAGCATCTCGCTAGCCAAGTCAGTGTATGAAGACAGTTGTTTGCAACACGGTTTTGTTACAGACCTCTCAAAGTTTTCCCTGGTGGCTCAGACAGTCATAAAGTACGTTTGTGTTTGCTTTTAATTGGTTTGCTTCTCTTAGTGGTCTTTCGCCCCTGAGAAGTAGTCCATAGACTTTTAGAGGTCCACAGGTATAAGTCGAAAACCCGCTATATATATTTCTTAGCTTTCTTACTGTTGGACAAGTGCTTTTCTCTGGGTAAGAATAGATTCAGCATCTCTGCCATCATAAACACAAATGGCAGCTGCAATAACAAGCCGTGATATATACCCTGATGTGATATAATTATGGTGGTGTTGCAGTGTGCTCCAACATGCCTTCACTTTATGGTTCAAACTGAAACTGGGTTGCTGCCTTTTCTACTTACTTTTTCTTATTCAAAGTTATTCTTACATGCAGGCTAAAATAGCCACAAACACAGTGTCTTCAGTAAGACAAATATGCCTCTAGGTGTTTAAAGGGACAGAGCAGAACATCGTCTTTCTGATCACTGTGCTATTGCTGCACATTGTATTGCAGCAAGGAGAGAGATGTAGGTGCGATGTCACACGTAGGTCAAGGATTTGGTCAACCAACTAGCGTCTGTAGGGAGCATGGCAGATTGTCATCACAGGGGTAAAAATACTGCCAGGTATTCCCGAGGATTTGTCAAGCGATAAATTGATTGTGTGCCCCCAAGTATATTTCAAAGTGCACAGTGGACACATACATAAATTCATATGAATAACAGAACTCCAAGAATAATGTTGATACTGATTAAATAAGATTAAGCTGTGCCAAAAGAGAAGGGAAGAGAAGAGGAGAGGGATAGGAAGAGAGAAAGAAGGACGATAGAAAAGCTTTATTCCTCAGGCTTTCTCAAAACTTATTTAAATTCACAGTACATTTAAAGGGTCTATCCGTGCTGATCAGGTTACAGAAGTCAGATCTTGATTATTTGAGTCTCATATGTTGTTTAACTCACACATTCAAAAGCGAGAAGGTATTTTTGTGATGATCTGGCATGACCTCTACCTGTATTATCGTGTTCATAAAACTTTCCTGAATTAAATCTTATCTGAACACTGACATATTTTTGGAAAGCCTCCAGTTCAATTTAAAAAATGCAAGTGATGACATACTGAATGCAGTTCTTGGTAAATTGGTCCAATGGTTAATCTTTTCTATTTATTTTCAAATAAGGATGTTTGAGTTCACAGTAAATTAGCACCATAATTTCTGTGTTCTGATTGAAAGATTGCACTTTCAGATAGCTGCTAGGCTTCTAACTAGTGATTTGCATATACAGTTTTACATGCAGATTTCTGACTTCCCTTTCATCAGCTCATAGAATATATATTAGCATTGATTGGACCCTCATTGCAAATCTCAACACTGTGAAGAAGTATAAAAAATTATGGTGCTGTCCCTCTCAACAGAATGTGTAATTATGATTTTTTTTATTTCTGAAATATTAATTTTCCCTTCTAGTGAAATTAAACCCATCCTTTCTCTCATCCACGTACATATTCAAAATTCTGAGAAAGTGCGTGGTATTACCGAAAGCTTATACTAATATACAAACAGAATGACCATTATAAAGCAGATGATTTCCAGGCCCTAAGTTAGAAAAAAAGTTCTCTGGCATGTAACAATCAATTAAAATGTACTACCTAAAAGATGCTTTCGAAAGCCAAATCTGAATTACATGTAGTTCTAAGTAGCTGCACATATTGCACAGCTCATTATCTAGAAAAATTTCTCAAAATATATTTGGTGGAAAGATCTTCAAGTACCATATGGGCTATCTTGAGATAATGAACCCATTTTGCCCAAATCTTGAAGGGAAATAGAAAGGAGATTTTTTTATAGAGTCAATTTTAATTTTTAAAGCCTTGCACATTAAGAATGTTGGTATTTGTTAACTCTCCATTAAGAAATGTTGTTCAGGTTTGTAGCTACTGACTTTAGTTGTATCAGCTACAGTTGAAAGTTATGGCACATTGCTTGAAAGACTAGTACATCTTAATGCCTTGCTTCTGATCTTGCTACTGAAAATGGGGATGCTCAAAGACCATAGTAAAGGACAGATATTTGATGCAGTGTGCTGTGGGCTACTTAATTTTGCATATTGCACCACTTGAAGTAAATAGGGCCAGAACAGCTGTGCACTCAATCCTGGTGAAGACAAGAATCTCTCCCTCGGGGCATGGTTTTTTTCTGCCAAGCAGGAAAAGTCAAGAGATGGCTTTGGCTATGGACTTTTCTGTTCTCTCATGGAGTCTTTCCTTATCGTTTGGGCTTTAGCTGCATATATTTGAAAGGATCAGTATATGTTTCATTTTTATTATTCCACAGTTTATCCTATGATAAGATTTGGTTTTGCCCATGCTGTCTTCTAGAGACTGTTGATTTTATTTATATTTTTGTTAAAGTTCTCAAAGATGGTTGTTCATAAGAGCATTGCTATCATATTATTTAGTAATACAGTGTCGGCAATTTCCCATGAAAAGTTTGTATGCAGCTTAAAAATACCTTAAACTAAAAGTTGTGTCGCCCTAAAGCATGACTCAGCCATGTACTAACAACTAGAACTAACTATTTTTACCTTGTGGAAGGCATTTAAGCAGATGTTCTCTGCTGGCAGCGGAATTGCTTATTTCTTCAAAGATTAAAATATTCATAGATATCTACTCTTTTCTATAGCAAACTCCATCATTCTTCTGTATTTTTAAAGAAGAGGAGGCAATCAAATCAAACATACTCCAGCTGCCTTTTGTGTCCACCTATGCCAAATGTCATTCATCAGTTCTTAAGGCTTACTTCCACTTTCTGATATGTCTCAGCACATATCACTTAAAATCCTGTAAAATCAGTTTCTGCAGCTGTATTTCTGACTAGTCTTGCCTCCTCCTTTTTTCCTTTCACAGCGTATCCAGAAGTCAGTATTGTAGATCACTTCAAGTGGAATAGCCCTATTGCTTATATAACTCTTTTAAAGTATCTCTGAGATTGTTATCAGATTTTCATTTGACTCTTCACTAAAGATCGTCTGTAATAAGCTACTACCAAGCTGATCTCTCGGGTGATCATTTGGGACTGGCTATGCTGTACTTGGCGGAGAGGTCTGACAAGCAGAGAGCAGCTGAAGCCCCTTTCATCCAGGAAAGATGGGGAAAATATTTTCAGCAGGGCTTGTTTCTATAGGACAAGGAGCAATAGCTTTAAACTAAGGGAGGGTATATTTAGACTAAATATAAGGAAGAAATTTTTTACCTTGAGGGTGGTGAAACACTGGAACAGGTTACGCAGACAGGTAGTGGAGGCCCCATCACTGGAAGCATTCAAGGCCAGGTTGGATGGGGCTCTGAGAAGCCTGGTCTAGTTGAAGACGTCCCTGCTCACTGCAGGGGGGTTGGGCTAGATGACCTCTAACGGTCCCTTCCAACCCAAAGCATTCTATGATTTTACCATTGTAAGAACCACCCGCAGAGCACAGGAGTGCTTCACACTTCCCACCCCAATACTGGCTCCACCGCATGGGCTTAGAGAATGGCTTCTGTGAAACTTGTCTCTGCAGCTGACAGTACTGTAACAAACATTTGGCTTTCTGTATTCTCACCGTTGCCCCGCGTCGGACAAGCCTGCAACAGACTGTGGGAGCTGTGACCCACGAACCAGCCATGCTTGATGTGTGGGCTGGGAAAGCTGAAGAGAAATGGCACCACACCGCACACTGTGCTGCACATGGAGAAACCGGTACTTCACAAACACTGACCTGCTTTATCGTGTAGGCCTGCCCCGTACCACGACCCCATGTGCCAGCACGGAGTTGTCACAGGGAATGATATATGAATGTCTAACACACAGAAAATACCCAGAATTTGAGAGACTGCCCACAACTGTCCCAACACGACAGGCAAGGGAGAATGGAAAATAACCATTGACCACATGAAGAAGAGGCAGCTAAAGATTTTGAAAGCGCTCTCAGACTTTTATAATCTCTTTACTGAAACTTTAAAGACAAAGAGAGTCACCTTCTTCTCACAGCCTTCAGAGAATGCTAGAAATTATAAACTCAGACTGTTTCAACATCTATGGCATACTTGCCCTTGTTGCCAAGGCCAGTGGTATCCTGGGGTGCATTAAGAAGAGTGTGGCCAGCAGGTCAAGGGAGGTTCTTCTCCCCCTCTACTCTGCCCTAGTGAGGCCCCATCCGGAGTACTCTGTCCAGTTCTGGGCTCCCCACTTCAAGAAAGATGAGGAGCTACTGGAGAGAGTCCAGCGGAGAGCTACGAGGATGATGAGGGGACTGGAGC
>Ga0065711_1002211_pt1 | contig 37127 bp, 20 predicted proteins | sample Hoacrofraction12_FD_59098 | JGI IMG/M metagenome (GOLD analysis project Ga0065711, IMG submission 59098) | Hoatzin crop microbial communities from Cojedes, Venezuela - Epithelial fraction 12 v2 (version 2) | ecosystem: Host-associated > Birds > Digestive system > Esophagus > Crop | place...
AAAAAAAAAAAAAAAAAAAAAAAAATCACTTTACGAAGGATCAGGAGCTCAAGAACTCAATAGATTTTATGCATCCTTTTCCCTCTGGGTACTTACTCCCACCAAACAGTCCATCTCCTCACCAGCGGCACTGCCCACCCAGCTAAAGTTCCAGAGAAAGATGTTTCAAGGCTTGATGTCTTCTTATAAGATCAGCAGGATTAGCTTCAAAATCTTTAACATGATATTGAATTAAAATTTTCAACAGCTAGAAAACTGGGCACGCATACACAAATTCAGACCCCCCACCTCACTACTGTACTTCTAAAGGTAGGTTTGATTTGACCAAGTATTCCATTGCTTACACATCAGTGAGAAGCCAACAGCTTTATAGCTTTACAAAAGACAAAGCCTGTGAAAGGTCAGCCTGGAAAAGATCCCGAGGAACTAGAAATATGGGATTATAAGGAAAATACTTCAGCAATTTGGATTATTGCAGTCACACTGCGTTGATGTGGCTGCAGCCTAACACCTCGGCTGCGTGGGCTGCACAGTTCATCCCAGCGACAGGAGAGCGGCACAATCGTCCCCGCCACCATCACCACCTCACTGGCACCGCCACAAACTTACAGCGCAGTCAACCTGCGTGTGCAATGATCTGTGCAAATCCAACCCCAGCACGTGCACACGGAGGACAGTCCCTGCCTGCTTCCAGTAGCTCTTCAGTGGGAAGCTGGGGCACCAAACAACTACAAATCGGTCACCCCCCTCCCCTCCAAACGACTCGCGCAGGCAGCAGTGACCCCATCCCAGCCACCGCCTCCCTCCCTCTCGGGAGCACCTTCTGCGTGTGCTGCAAAGCACACATGGCACGCACATATGTCCCTGGGGGAAAGCCTCAGGGCACTGAGAAAAACAGAGTAGCCCAGCGTGGTCGCTACCAAACGATTCAGCCAGACACAAACGAACTCCTGACCAGGCCCCCAGGAGCAGGCCAACACCACATGAGCTGCCTGACATCCGCCTGCGACATGGGGACGCGGGCTGAGAGAGCCAAGCCTCACCTCCCTACCCTATCACCTTGGCTGTAGGGGTGAAAGCATTTGAAACCCAATTCTTGATCATCTTTTCTACACTGGCATAACTGTTTCCCCACCCTGAGCATCACTGAAGCTCCTTGGCAGAATGGGATTCATAACAGCTTTAGACAGTTACAGTACGGGTTCGAAGTATTTATATAATTTTTTAAAAAGACAGTCAGATTGTTGCATTATGTAAGATAAATCAGATCAGACTGAGAAGGGAGCTTAACCAAACGTACTCTCTGCGAGCCCTGTCCGCACCCACGCCATATTCGCAGCTCCGGCAGCAGGGCCACCCTCCGCCAGCACCAGACCTCGGCAGGGGAAGAGCGGGGGAACACCAAGCAGTCCCATGCGCTGCCTCCATGGGATTTAAAAGACGGCTCTGATGACCTCCCGCATAACACGTGCTTCTGCCTTCGTTTCTGGTCACGCTGGAGCACATCNTCTTTTGATGTAAAGGCTCAGGGACAAAGGGTGAGTATTCTCCAAGGCTAACCTCAGCCACCAGCTGCTACCTCCCGGGGGGCCCTGAGAGTTACGAAGGGAGAGAGATTTCTGCTCTATCTTGCCCTCAGAGTGTGTTCTCGCTGCTTTTAACCCTACAGGGAGCCCTGGCCAAGCCGAGGTCTGAAATTAGCCTTTGAAAAGTATACCCCCATCTGCAACGGCACAGACTTCAGCACATGTCCAGGAAAGATCTTTAAGCTAATCACCATCTTTATTTAAAATAAACTAACAACAAAAATCACATGGTTCCTTATTTCCACCCCAAATCTGGCTTCAGCTTCCAGCTACTAGAGATTATGCCACATGTACATACCCTCTCAGTCAAAACTATACGGTGCAATTGGTAAAATCAGTGTTGGGAGACGATGGTGCCTCCCACCACCCCTCTTGGGTGGGAAAGGAAGTGAAGGAAGGTGGATCAGCTGGCATCGGGAGATATGAATTACACTTCCTACACCAGCTTGGAGGAACATGGCCCTGAGTAGGTGTTGTAAATTAACCTTCCTCTATTGAAATGTGAGAGAGACAACAGCATAGCTGCCTTAAGGTGAAATTGTTGAGAGTTTATGAAAAATACCACCAGAAGGTTTCCTTCTCAATTAAACCATAATTATTCTACATCCAAAAAAGATACACAACCCTCCCCCCCTTCTCCCCTCTCAGATGATCAACAAAATTTTGCCTTGGGGAGGGAAGAGAAGTCACACTGCTTTCCCTCACACTCTTACCCCACTATGGAAGACATTACACTTTGGACTTAGCAATGAAAATGCTAGAGAACAGAGGTTAGATGAAATAGCTTTGGATGTCCAGCTCAGGAAAACTGCACAGCAAGTAAATGATTTCCTAGGATGCGATTTGTATAAAACATCAGCAAAATACATGCAATGCAGCAACAGTGACACCGGCTATTGCTGTGAAGATACCTATAGAAGTCAAGTATCAGGAAGGGTTACTATGCAGGCCGCACACTTTTTGTCCACAATCAGAGCGAATGCGGTTACCAGCTGAGATGCATTCACCTACTTCGGAGAAGTGTGCTGGGATGCTTGCTCACCACAAGCAGTTGGGACCCCAGAAGACACACCTCCACCACCAGCACAATACCTCAGTATCAAATCAATGGACTCATTTATTAATAACTTGGAAAGACAGCATCGCTTGCTGACTCACCTTCTGAAAGGGCACAAGGAGCAGACAGGCAGGCAAGCAATCTTCCACTGTAGGTTTCTCTGTTCATTATTTGCCCTTTAAAGTAAGTTCTCTACCATACCTTCCACAGGATAATAAAAATTGAAGCCATAAAGTATTTAGGAAGATAAACTTGATAATGAAAACTCTACTTGTAACAATTCAAGTAGCAGAGATACTGTGAGGCACTTCCCAAATGAGAGCCCTGCACTGTATATTAAGTTTATCCAGGCAAGGAAATTAATTTATTTCAGAAGAAATAAACCTGGTACTTAATTCTTAAAGCTAATTCCTACTGTTAACCCATCATAGAGGCAAGAAAAGTAAATCTGTAGTTACCCTTCACTCCTCTAAGAACTTCTCACGAGAGCGTTAACAGCTTATACAGACACCAGTGTCAAGCTTGGTGAGGGCAGTCACCCACTCCGCACACTCAGATGAGGACTTCCACTGGACTGAAAAGGCCAGCAAAATTACAGAACTTCTTTAAAAAACGACTCTGAATAACTAAATAATCTACAACAGATACCCAGAGAAGGGGGGAACGAGGCGAGTCTCCTTTAGTTGTCACCTCTCAGCTGCCCCTTGGCTCTCCGGCAGCCGTAGCTGCTCCTTTGCAGTAGTCTCCCTTGGTTGGTAAGGACATTTTAGGAGAGAGGGAAGGCAACAGTAACGCGAGAAATGAGGCAGCAAATCCCCAAAGAAACTAATGTTTCCTTCACACCACCTGCCACACATTCACAGGAAAATTTTTCTGAGTGGAACAGCCTTTGAAAGTGTCTTCTTTAATAGAGAAACTAATTGCTCCCTACTGGAAGCAAGCATACAGTGACACATGTTGAACAAATACACCAAATTTCACAAAACCCAAGTGTCCACAGTTCAGCTCCTTTCCTTCCTCCTTTACTGCTGTCCTGCATGCTGCTCTCGATACCCACAACTGCTAGCAAGTAAGCTGCTCGCTGTACACGCTGTGTCCCCAGAACAGCACCATGGCACAGGGCAAGTTGAGATCCAGCCCGAGGGCGCAGTAGCCACAAATGTCCCAAAGTCCGGTTTTGCTATTCTTTCTGCTATGAAGCTGAACCCTTCGCATCCCAGCGCGGGCGGTAAGCGGGCTGCAAGCCATCCGCTCGAGCTGCCGTGGTCTTGTCCCAGCTGCGTGCTCACCCGGTGCCAGATGGGGTTTCCCAAACCCAGGGTCCAACAGCTTCATCGCCTGCTGCAAACCAGGGAACGCTGACGGCATCGTCCGCCTTCCTTCATGTTAATTGAGCCTCTGCAATGTTCAGTTGCGATATGCCTTCCCTACCCCAGTTCTTGCAGTACTGGAGCATCTCTCAGTCTGGACGTGGCTCGCTACATAAAACTCCCACACAAGGCGAAATGTTATCGCCACTTCACAGATTAGAAACTGAGACAAATATTTAGCAACTTGGGTCACGATTGCACAAAACAAGGCAAGGCACTAAACTTTTACATCTCGAGGCCAAGGCCATTGCTTTTATCACCAGATGATCCTTTTTCACAACTCCACCCTGCTCAAAGAGCACAAACTGCTTCAAAAAGACAATCTTCTTATACAAACTGTGTGCTCTAGTATCAAAAGACTGACACAAGAGAGACAACGGACTCCGTCATTACTGTCCTCGCCCTTTTCATTAGGTATCCTATCAAGTTTTACTGCACAAGCTAGTTGTTAGGATTTTTATACTCTCCACATTCCTATTAATATTGAGTACCACTAAAAACCCATATTGATTTTTATTTTTAAACCCTCAAGAAACATAAGTGGGATGGTCGTTAAAGGAAAAATCACTTCAGGTTCTTAAATCTTCCTGGTTTGCTGCATTTTCAAGGACTTCTCTTTTAACGCGTGCCTAAAATCCTCCATTGAAAATCATTGCTGTAATTAGTTTAACGAGGCAGGTCATTGCACTGAACTGTTTACACTCCCCGAGATTTTTAGTGATATTCAAATACATGTAATATCAAGCAACATCCTGTTGTAGACTTACAGGCTTTTAATTATTGATGAACCTCGCCTGAGCGTCCCAGCCCTCCTCTCTCTGAAATCAACAGTCAGAACTTGCTCCCTTCAGTGGCAGCAGATTGAGGAGCCAAGAATTTACCTGTTTCTAACAGGTTTATATGAAGAATATATCTGTTCAAGGAGCTTGCCAGTAACGTACAGCTAAAAAGTACATACACATAATGAACAGAAAGTTGGCACAATTTACACTTGTCCAGGGAAGCATTTTATTATACGTTCCATTAAAAATGCATTAAGGCAACATTAAAGTTAGGCACCTACGGGATGCAAGAGTCAGGAAATGCGATGCTGAAACCGAAGCAGATCTCTTCTCTTCACCTATCTATCCAGAGTCTTAAACAGCAACATTCATCATCCGAGTGCCCTTGCAAAATAATTCAGTCTTCCAGTGATTAGGGCATTGCAACAGCCCGTCCTAACATCTGCACTGCTTCACCAAGAAACTCCACAGAACTAGGTACTGCCTACGACCTACATAATGGTCCAGAAAGTTTGCCTTGTTCAAAGCTTTCTCTAATTATTTTAGAAGCAAGGAGATCATTTTCACTGGCTCTAGTAGGAAAGGACTGATCCCACAGCAAGCACCTCAACGCATGCATGTGTCCTTGTGTACTGTGCCATGGATCAGTATATACAGCTATACCAGCTGCCAAGCTTCCAAATACCCGACCTGCCTTACGCACTACAAACTTCCAGTCGTCCTTTCAGGTTGCAGCTGATCCAGCACAGAATTGCTTGCTTTCATTTTCTTCTCTGACTACAGCTTTACTGCATAACGGGCACAATTGTTTTTGAAGTACTACCCATATGGAAAGTCCAATTTAAAACACAGAGTTCATTCGTTAGGTTGGATTGGCCAAGCTTACAAAGACCTTTCAGGAAAGTCTAAAGCAAACCCCTGACCGAGGGCTACACGCTGCCAAGGCCATGACGGCTTCCAACTCCCTGATGCTTCGCACAGCTAATGAGCATTTTGAAAACACGGCTCTTCTCTGCAACTTCTGCCATTCGGTAAGCTCTTCTCACCCATCGTTATCATCAGCCAAGGGCTGATCAACATCATACAACTGGAAACAACGGCACGGAGTACAGACATGGAGGGACACTGAAGTAGACGCTATGACTGCTGCTGCTGACACCCCTCTTGGGAAGCTCCCCAAGACCCTTCCATGCAGACAGCAGCCAGATGCACGGCTTTTTTCTGAAACACCCAATTTGGCTGGTGCCAAGGCTGAGGCCAGAAAGCAGACTCTTGGTGACAAAAGAGTGTTCTCCACCCGAACTAAACTGATGCCATCAACAGATGGGCTGTAGCTTCTTATGAAGAGCTACCACTGGAAGATGTTAGACGTTAAATAAATTCATGGGGCTCCTAGCACAGGTCTAACCAGGAGAGCTTCCCAGCTACCTACAGTTTGTCTTCATCCTAGAGGCTGTACAACTGAAGGCAGATGCCAACAGCTCCCTATCTAGCTGCTGAACACAGCCAACAATTTAGTTTAAAAATCACAAATGTCAGATATGACAGGTACAAATAAAAATTAAAGGTTATTTCCATCTGTTTCACATTCAGTGTTACTTGTTGTTTGAATAACCCTCAAGCTTTTAAGTTAACTGGTGCAACTGCATTGGTTCACATTTAAAAAAAAAAAAATTCCTGAATCATGAATTAACATGGAAAACTATAAGATTTTATTTCTTTATCGCAGGCTGCCAATGTTAGGCTGCTGCTAACCTGTGCTGGAAAGGCTATTTTTTTCAGGCTGCACATTAAATTAATTCTTCAGCCTTTTCAACTCATGGCCTTTCTGTTGAGGCTGCCAACAGACGTACTAATTAGCGCTCACTGCAATGGTAGCTTGCTTTCATAAAGAGCTTTCATAAGGAACCAGTGGGGGTCTGAAAGGGAGACCTATTTATTTATAGTTGTAAGACCCAGTTTAAAAAAAAAAACAAAAAACAGATTTGATTTGGTGTGCACATTTTAGGTTTGCTTTACTTTAAATATAAAGTGAGCAATGGATTCCTACACCCTAATCTCACCCCATGCAGCAGTAAGAAACAAAACCAAGACCACTGAAACCAATGCTGGTGTGCTGGCAGAGAGAGATCCAAGTCCGCTGGTTGGTTAGAAGCTGGAGGCCTTCATCTGCATTGGGCTAATTGGTTGGCACTCTTAATGAGTCAACAAAGTAGCTTAAAACCTTGGGGTTTAATGCACAGGAGGGAGGAGGGAAGGGTGTGAAAAGCTGTTTTTCAAAGCTAAATTGATAAAACAGCTCCCTATGCAATTAAAAACCTGCAAAGCTGAATAGTTGGCTTTGGAAGGCACCAACTGCGTAATTTATCAGGCTGGTTTATAAAGGGAGAGAAAACATCCGAGGATAGGAAAGGAATTTGACAGACATTTCAACAACACATCAAAACTGTAGTGCATTTTGTCATCTCCAGATTTATTTTTGTCCTCCCTTACATTAGGGGGGAGCAGGAAAAGGTGTATCAGGGCTACATCTCCGCAGCAGTTCTCAAAAACAAATTGGGGGGTGGAGAAAAAAAAGAAAAGAAAAAGAAAGAAGAGCTGGTTTTCCCTGCCTTCCCTCCTTATCAAGGGAGGAAATCCTTGATGGCTCCAATATTCCACTCAGGGTATTGACATTTTTTCTAACCTTAAGTCCTGCAACTACCTCTTATATAAAGTCTCTGAAAAAGTTCTGTGAAGAGGGCTGGGAAGAAGACAGGTTTAACTTGAATTTAAGCTCATATAAAAGAAAGAAATGTTGCAGGAAAAACATTTCCATAGTTTAATCCTTTGAAAAGCAAATGCATGCTCAGACTAACAATGGCCGAGGCCCCTTTTTCCTCTCTGTTACCTCTGGCATCAGTACTGGCCCACGGCCTTTGCTACGGCGGATGGGGTACTGGGGCGGGGGGGAAGCAACCCCCAGCAACCATCAGAGGAGACTGACAGCCACCACTCATCAGCATCTCCGACTACTCGGATCTGTGCTTGCTGAACGGACACGGGGAGGCTACAGCTCCCGGTAGCAGCAGGGCATCATTCTGTGTGAGGCTGCAGGGACAGGTATGCCTTAAAATGTCAGCAATGTCATTTGTGTTAACAAAACATGACGAAAAGTAACTCCTGTGCATGAAAAGCACATGTTTCAGAACCCGTTTCCGAATTGATTTGATTTTCAATCCTAGACTTTAAACACCCTTCAGTAGTATTTGAATTGACTTCTCAGCATCTTGGTTAGGTTTATTTTGTGCAGGACTGAGACTGCACTTTGGAGAAAAATGCTGTGAAAAATGTAGAATGAGAAATTCGTGGGGTTTTTACTCCTTTGATAAAATCGAGTCAGACTGCAACCTGTACTAATTTAGGTAATATTTTGGACAGGATTATTTTTAAAATTGCATTTGACTCTAACAGTTTGATGAGGAAACTGAAAACACAAACAGGGCTTTTTTGTGCTCAAGTGACTCCGGAGCATTTTAAGTCCCAGACAGTCCCCATGTCACTAAAGCATTTAGCAACACTTGACTGGCAGCATAACCCATATTTAGAGATGTTCAGAACACAGCTGTCATCTTGGGCATCTAAATAAATTGATCAGCTGTAGGCTTGTTGGCTTAGATGTCAAGCAGCACATGCAGACATGGAGTCTTTATTCTCATTGCGAACAGAGGACCATCATAGTAGCATAGGTGCCTTTACGTTATGGTACAGAAATAGCTTGGGTTGCTGCCATGCACTTTCTGTTACAGCCTCAGAAATAGGCCCACTCACTGTGCTATCTCACGTTAGCAAATACGATCCATCCAAGCAAAAACTCCAAATCCTTTGGGGGAAAGGGCCATTTGTTTGTTCTTGTGTATGGTGCAGGAGATCTCAGTTCATAACTGAAGTTTTCGGTATAACAGCAACACATAGAAAAAACACTTCAGATGTCTGCAAGGCTCCACTCTGGATATATTCAGCATAACGCTATGCTTGCCACCAGTAATTACAAAATTTCAGCAAAATGCTCGAGTAAGAAGCACAACACTGCACACCCTTCACAGATGGCTGGGGAGGGAGAGTGCCTTCAGACTCCTAGTTGGCTGGGTTGCTGTTAACCTACGCTAAATATCCAGCTTCACCGGACATCCTCTTAAGGGCTTTACAACGGAGTTCCAGAAGGTCAGAAATCCTCCTTCGTGTCCCTAGTGACCTGCAAACCGAAAGCAGGAGGAACGCATCCTGCCCGCCCACACGCACCCACATTTCTCAGGGCCAGCAGCAACGACTCCAAGCAGCACATCTTCCATTTAACAGTTGTGCTAAATTATTGCAGAAAAGGTATAAGGTCTCTGATAGCAAGAGGTGCAAGCTGCATGCTGCAGAGCTTCCTGATATGTTTAAATCACACGTGGCTGCTCTAGTTTGAACGTAGTCATGCCGCCCTTAATTGGGCTAGTAAGTGCAACTGATTGTAAATAATTACAGTGTGGTCCTCAGGGATGATCATTAGTAGCCACAGGCAACTGGCCACATTCATCACAGTGCCTAATTCTGCAGTTCACAGGTATTTACCAGGGATGCCTTTGGTTCAGCTGCGTCTTCAGCACTTGGGTGGGGGGGACGTGAATAAAAAGCTTCCAATTCCCCACACATCTTTTAATACTACACTCAATGCATTGGCCATCTGACTATGCAATTAAAGCATCACAGAAACAATTCTCCCTCTAGCAAAAGAGCTTCTCATGAACACAAGATTGACTCCAAATCACATGTATGCTGCATGGTGACAGAGGGTTTTAAGTACTTGCTAATTCCAGGCCAGTGTTGAAATCCTCTTGCTTATTCTTAGTTGTACAAAAGTATGCTCTGCATTCTGGACCTATTTTGTACATCTGTTTCAACAACTTTTTTTATTAATACATAATTTTTAGAAAAAACTTTTTCATCCTAAACTACCAAGACTAAAACAAGTAAGATGTCCTCTGTTTTTACTGCTTCTTTTACTGGAGTCATTTATCCCCTAATATTCATAAGGTGAGTTCACTAGCACATTTAAGAGCAGCTAGGAGAAAATCTTTTAATCATGGAGATAACTGTTTATGATAGCTGTCTGTTGTTAATTAGCTTGCAAACCTCACACTCTCTGCTGAGGATCCCCAGAGAGGATTCTTACAAACACAGATCTTTTACACAGGTGTAAGCTGGATTCTGCACATAGGCATACCACTACCACCTGAATGGAAACAAAATGCCCCAAATACTCCAGCTGCATTTAAAATGAAGTTGTTCTGGCAAGGAACATTCTTTATCCCAATTCTGAGCAGCTGGAACATGTTATCAGGAGATTGCAACAGCCCAATTCAGGCATTTGATTTATTTTTAAAACAGCATTTGCCAAAGTACTGCTGTACCTTAGCACAGAACGCCCCTTAGGACAAAACCCATGTACCTAGAAGTGCCTCTCCTCTGCAAATAGGCCACGCAATATCATCACCCCTAAAGCGGTATTATTTGTGCCTTAGAGAATATTTTAAAAAAACTAAAAACTGAACAGAGTCCTGTTCAGATTTATCACTAACTTGATTTTACTACAAAATTTGACTGTAGTTGGGTATATTCATCTATTTTTAATCTGACTTCCTAAGGGAGTAAGGTTTGCAGGGCCAACTGTTGATTTCTTCTCCTTTTCCTCCTCCCTCATGCACAACTGGACTCCTTCACCCATTTACAAACTCAAAAAACAGCAAAGCTTTTAAATACAACTAAATCTCTGCAAATATACAGAAATCTGGGGCTAGAGCAAGGTGACACTTACCCCAAGCCACTGTGCACAAAGGGAAAGAAGGGAAATTCAGCAGTTACATTTCTGTTTGGCAGCAGCTGCTCAGCCAACCCAGCAAGCCTACGGCTCCCAAGGAGCGGCAGCCCACGCTGGCTCTTGCACAACGGGGTGCACAGAAAGCTGGGGAAGGAAGGATTTGGGTAACGAAGGGTAACTCCTGAGCAAGCCAGGCTTCATCAGTTCTGCTACTTGTGTTTTGGTTTTCAGACCAGGTGTTAATCTCCGGTCCCACTTTTTCATTAGTACAAATAATCCAGTGAACACAGCGACAAAACAGCAGTCAGTCGTCTGCTTCAGTGGATCAAATCCCCACACATTTCATCGGGAAAAGGAAATTCATTATGGTATGTTTTTCAAATGAGTCTTATGAGCAGACCTTCAGAAAAGGCATTTTGGAGCTGACTCCTGCCAGCTTCAAGGAAAGCAGGATTTCAGCCTCTGTGCCAAGACCCTCCGCTGTTCAGCTGTGAGCACGCAGCCTGCCTTCAGAGCCCTAAACTTCAAATCCATGCCCATGAAACTGAACATCTCGCCCAAGTGCAACTGCCAGCACAGCAGCAAGAGGAGACACAAGCCGTGCATCACCAAACACAGCAGATTTGAGCCTGAACCTTCCATCGCACACACAAAGAACTGGCAGAACCAGGATGTAAGTTGTTTCGGGTACATAAGCTAAGCAAACAGAGTGCTAAACGCACTCTTCCACCCAACAGCGTACAGGAGGACGACATGGCTGGAACTGCTTTCTGAAGGCAATAACTCTGAGCAATCCACTGCATTTTATTGCTCAAGCTAAAACGTCAAGTCATGAAAAAATCATCCCAATGCATTCTCAGTCAAACAGTAAATAGTATCTCTACCAGCTCTGCATTAGTTTTCAAAAGCCCTGGGGACTTTCTGAACTTTGAGCAAGTCTTAGCATACTTCAACACAATAGGTAGTGATCATCCCCCCTTACACTGCCAGAGAACAAACTGCAGCAGAGGAGTGAAAATGTTCTAAATGACATATCAGCAGCCATGAACAAGGACTCAGGAGCTCACGGTTCTCAAGCTGAGTTGCTCAATCAACCAGACCTCTGCTTTCAAAGCAAACAACACAAAAGATGAGCTGAAAAGGGGAAATTATGCTGTAAAATGGTAAGTCCTCAGACTACTTAAGCATCATTATACTCTTCAGTTACGTTTTGACCCAGCCTACAAAGGGTGTCTTCCACACATCTCCATCCTAAACTTGAAATCAGCAACTTCACAAACATTTCATGCCTTGTGTATTTAACAATCTTCGCAAACAAGAAAAGCCTGGACTTTGGCTTCACGGCTCTGTGAAACCTCCACAGAAAACCATCACTGGTTCTGTTAGCAAGTATTTGGCTCAGAGTACAGAATAGAAAAAAACAAACTCACATGGTGCATGGAACATCACTAGCACAGACGAATGATCTTTTATAAACCTGTCGAAGTCCTCATCAGTCAGGTGATAAACTACGTTTTCTTCGTCCGCCCAGGGAGTCTCCGGAGCCTGCGGCTGAGGTGCCTGTGGGCTACAAGACAAACAGACACAGCTGAACAGGAGCTCTCTGGTGCTAAGCAGTCATTTTGGCAAGTCAGGCTGCAAGCAGTCACTTGGTGCAGATGTCTGTATATGTATGACATGCTAACTCTACCAAACAGCTTCCATAATTGTACCCACCCAGAGCTCATAAGCACTGAAACTCAGATAAAACTGGAGGAGGGATTAAAAAAATCCACAAGAAGCTCATGAGGAAAGATCAGCAATGGAAGGGGATGGAGCAAGGAGATAACCAGACTGTTTGGTTATTACATTATAGAAATCAGATGCATTTTTTGTCACCTTTTTACCCTTCTCAGGAGGTTGCTCCCTTTCTCACAGCATTCACACTTTGTAGTTCACAGGAGCCATTGCAAATGAAAGAAAAACTAGTTAGCAGAAACAGACACTCTAACTAATCACTTTGAATACTGCCACCATGATTAGGGCTGACAGAGAAAGAAGGAGGTGCAGTGTTGGGACCATGAACTAGCCCCACAAACCATTTCTCCTCAGGAATACATGGTTTTACCCTGAGCAACCCCATGACCTGAGGAAGTATTGTTATTTCCTCACTTGGCAGTGGGCTTGTAGGCTTAATTCAGCAAAAGCTACTCAACTGTATGCTTAACCTAAAAGAGAAGTGACATGTTCTACTGACTTCACCACGATTTCACATGTGTAACCATCTTTGATGGATCAGAGCCAGGCAGACTGCTCAAAGGCACGGTGGCAAATCTAGAAACTGAACCCAAGCTCCTCTGGACCAGTTTAGTGCTCATCATCCCGCTAAACAATTGCTCTCGGCTTTTATTAATGTACATTAAAAAGATAATTTGGCAGAGGTGAACTAAACTATGCTAATTGACATTTTACTTATTAAAGCAGTGTTCACACAAAGGACACCCAAACATAAGAGCATTTGGAGCCAGACTTTGAAGCTATTTTGTCCTTGCCAGTCGTAGTAATGAGTTCCAAATACCCCCCAAAATTCCCTAAATTCTTTGGCAAAGTACAGGTCTGGATGTAACCCCATCTCTGGTGAAAGCAGATTTACTATTTTTGATTAAAATGTATTATTGTGTTAGCTGCCTGGAACAAGGAATGGCAAACGGATGATAACTTGTTTATCCTGCCTGGTTCATCTCTAGGCTGGAAGCCTAGTCTGATAAAAAAAAGCAGTAGAGAGATACACAGAATCAGGCAGCAAATTCTATTGATGTAAGCAACGGGTATGATCCAAGAATATTAAGCAATCCATGCAAAACTGTGATGCACACCTCTGCTGCTGCTTGTATGATAAGCAAACCGAGAAACAAACATCAAAACAAAAGATCGGAGCTGCACTTGGCCAAGCAGATGAGAGAAAAAAAGAGGCAGATCCCTGTCCACAGGAGTCTACTCTCTAAAAGCTTAGCAGATAACCAGTTTGCTTGTTGCCATGCCTGTAAGAGGGCAATAACCTGCAGGTATCCTGGCAGAGTGAAGGCATTCCAGAAGACACCATGCCACTTAGCGAATTTGGAAGGGGAGCTGGGTTCAGTAGGCAGAGCGTGATGAACACGGACACAGTGGCTACAAAGCACTGGGAGAACGCTGTATTTAGCAGGGTCTGGCATGACCTATTTCAGTAAGGAATTAGTAAAGCAGGGCACAGGATGTTTATTCAAATTGGCCAATTTAAAATGCTGTGCATGCTAATAAGCCTACACAGGAGTTGGTAAGAAGCACCTCCAGGTCTGGAGGAAGCAACAAGCAAAATCTAAAATGGCATTTAAAACTGAGACAAGGTACATCCAATGCCTGAAGACCAAAAGTAGGATGACAGAAGTCTGGAAGAGATATCAAGAGCTCATTCAATTAAGAACAGAGAACAAGTTCTTGATTTAACTGAGTAGATGGTGCTAAGGAAAGGCCCGAGAGGAGTCCATAAAACAGCAAGACAAACTGAGCAGCTACTGAAAGCAGCAAGAAGCTGTCTGGTTTGCCTACCATCCCAGCTGATACAGCTGTGTATCAGACAAAAACCAAGAATTATGGTATGTACAAGATAGCATCTCTCATGCTAATAATGCCGTGTGTCAAAAAGCCACCTGAAACTCCATCAGATAGTAGCCAGCGCCTATTAGGGAGATAAGAGAGGTTAAGTATCTGTAAGACTGATGCATTAGCACACTTCAGTGTAAGAAAGAAGCACCTCCCATAAGTAGTAAAAGAAAAGATGTTGGAGCCCTCCAAACTAGCAGCTCTTGTTCTGAGAGGAAAGAACATGAAAAACATCCTTTCAATAATTTAAATAATTCTAACCTTCGTTAAGTTATATCATGCCGCCCTCAAAAACTTGGCACAGAACAACCACTTTCAGTGCTTTACCAGTAACGCTTAGAGGGGAAAAACAGAAAAGTGGGAGAGGGAAGAGAAAACAGCTGTTTTTCTGCAGTATGTACCTAGTGTCCACAAAAAATAGGTTATTTCATATGGCACAACGTCCGCTGGATTCTCTTTTGAGAATTTACAACGACAGCACAAGCACACACAGTATGAAAACGCAGTGGCTTTGCTCGCCACAGGCTGCCATGTCCACCCAGCACTGCCGTGCCCCTGCTCCGCACAGCAACGTCTCGCATCAGAGCGACTTCCTGACAGGATTTTAATATTATACTATTCTGAAATATAGCCTATACGCCTTGCAGCTATCTAATTACACTCTTTGGCTTTCCTAAAGCCCTTGCCATACCATTTGACTACTAGTACTGCAGATTCCTCCGAGTAATATAATATTATGTATGTACTAGATCTACCCCGTATACAGTTTTAATTGCAACATCAATTACTGGCAAAATTCAAGTATGCATGACTTCTCAATGTGGTTTCCTTAAAAGTTGTACTTATTATACAAAATAGGGGCAAGAAGGCTACTGCTCAGATCATCTTTTGGGAAACTAATAAGCATGCACTAACATTAAGTGAGGACAAACAGCTGTCTTTAGCTCTGGACTGCTGAAATACCAGCCAAAGCCCACAGTGGCTTGTTAGCAGAGATTATCGTCGGAAAGAGCTTGCAGCTGTTCTGCTTTGCCTCCAGTAGCTGTGTTCACTTGCTGTCACAGTACTGATATAAAGGCACTGCATATTACAGGGATTATCTGGATATTATGTGGGCAGACAGGGGAAGAAAAACCCCATCCCAAACATCTAACGTTTCACATGTGGTAGCCAAGAGATAACCACATCCCTGCAAAACTGAAAAGCATAATAAAGCGCAGGTGATGAAGTCATAGTGTTGCTCCAGGGGCTGATGGATCTCCTCAGCATTGCTGGAGTTGCCATCGTGATTGTTCATATCTGAAGGTTTAATGGACTAAATGAGGCTTAAAGACTATGGCTAAATTCCTCCTCTTTGATCCACCAGGCAGTACTCACCTGCAGTGTTTGCACCTCCTGATGCTAAGAGGAACATCGTGGGTTCCCAGTCCTGAAGCACCTAGCCTACCACTGCTGCAGACCCTGGGCTGCCTGCAACCCGATGTATGTCTTGAGCTTGGCCCCACCAGTACAGTAAAACACATTTATTCTGAGCCAATTTTGCTAATCCATATTATTACAATAGTTTGCAGCTGTTTGTTCCTTTCCATATGTTTGTTTCCTTTTATTAGCTTCATTTCAAGATTATTTCTGTGGCTGCAGAAAACAAGGGAGGGTTACAAAGATGACATAATGTCCAAGAGCCGGGGCTAACTGCTAATGGTTTTTCTCCATCACCAGACTATCTCAGCTCTCTCCAGCTGCTGTATCAGCCTTACTCACCACGTGCTGATTTGCACAGCTGAAGAGCAACTACACACACACTCACACACCTTTCCTATCTCTCTCTCTCAACTGCTAGTCCCACTTGCTCATTCAGCCCCCCAAATATTTATGACTGCAAATAGCTCTCTCTAGGTAGAACAAGATGCTTTCAACACCACTTCATGTCATGATGGGAAACACAGACTTTGTAAAAATGACTAGCAATCCGGGGTGCCTTGATCTCCAGTTTGTCTCTGCAAGACACTCTAAAGGCTCCAGCTAAAGCTTGACGAACCAGTGAGAACTGCGTGCTCGGCACACACATTTTTAATAAAACAAAAGAAGTCAGACCTTTTGCACGGTATTAAGTTCAGGCACCCAAGACCACTGGAAATTTAAGTTGGTATTTTTAACAAAGCTGAGATCCGCGTGTCTGCATTTATTTTGGTCCACAGACGGTCTCCTGTTACAGATGAAATGCAACTGTAAAATGCAAGGCATGCATGCTAAAAACCAAACATTATGCAATCTCCCTGTACTAGTTTAGCCAATCTCAGCGGGGTAGTTTTGTTTGCTCTTCTGAGCAGAGGGAATGAGGGAGAGAGGGCTGTTCCTCAACCATTACATTCTGTAAATAATGAAGAGTACATAAAAGGTGGAGTGCATGCAGTTCAATGCCTTACTTTTTCAGCCACTCTGCTATATCTGCTGCAGTAGCACCATAGTTCTCAAAGTGGAACAGGAACTTTCCTTTCCTGTTGAAGCAACAAAACAAGGTTTAGTCCTTGCCCTGGAAGATAAGAACATGCAATTATAGTTGAGTGTATGATTTCTGAAGTAGTAGCAAAATATAACTGACTCAAAATAGCAGATTGTAGGATATCCCCGGACATTGTATTCTTCCTTTATCCTTTCAAATTCAGCAGAGTAAACATTCATCCCCGCAAGCACCTGAAAAAACAGAGCATAATAGTATTGATTCTTACAATATGGTAGGAACATTACAACTTCTTCTAAAGAGTTAAGTAAAAACAACTGAGCTCTGGGCAGACTCTGATTTCATTCACATTGCTGTAAAGCAAAGGGATCTCTGTAAAAGGCAGTGAAGTTTTTCCGATTTTGTGCGAGGGGGAACAGAGCAATATTTGAGTCTAGTCCACAGAAAGCACACACCAACCAGCTTGTTACCTCCTCCCTGCTCTGCAAGTGTCTCCGCTCCTTTTTATTCACCCACTAACAGAAACACCTAAAGGGAATTCTCTCAGTCACACGACTTGTGCTGCTCTTTGCACATTTGTATTTTAAGCTACAAGCCTAACTAGACTGGTGTATTTTTTTTGTTTTTCTACAAGTACATGGCTTAGTTTGCATCCAGACATTAGCTAGGACACAAGAAATTCCACCCTCATCTCACTGGTGTCCACTCCAGCAATGAATTTACGATCTCAGCTAATGTCCAGAAGCTCTAACCAGCCAAGCACTGGTGTCCTCCCAGTTCAAAAAAGCACTTAGTGAACGGCAAGGGGCAATCAGCATTACTTTGTTGTGAAAGTAAAACATGCCCTATTTCCATGAGCCCAGGAAATACCACCTGGCATTTATATGCTTTACATACGTTAACTTACCTGACTGGTAGGCTACAATGAGAGTTAAGAATTAACCTTGTCCTATAGATATCAAAAGAGGGGCACAGAAGCAAAGTAGCTTTTCAGACTAGCAGGTGAAACAAAAAGCCTCTCCTTCACTTTCCTCACCTCTATCCCAACCCATCCTCCACCTTCTCCTGCAGCTTCTCCTGTGCCCTATCCAGTTGTCTTCCAAACGTTTCTGACCTGAAAATTTGAAGATGGGACTGACTCGGAGCTTCTGTGGGTGCGGGATTCACACAGAGGTCATTCTGCTGCGAAACCTTCAATCAGCAAGTTGCCGAGATACCACTTCATGATTAACTTCACTTAATGGCATTGATGGCTTAAATCATTTATAGCACCAGGGTCTTCATCCAAACCCCTCCTCCTTCCCCCTCCAAAACCAGGATTTTCTCCTTCCAGCTGAAANACCACATCAGAATTTAATACCAGGTTCCTGACTGCAGCAAACTGCACAGACCAACCAAATGTGCTGAGAGCCAGCATGAAATAAATCTTAAAGCAGAAAAATCCTCATTTGAAGGTCAACCCTTCCTAAGAACGTGATGGAAAGTCACAAAAAGATACTTAGTTTTCTCTCCCCTATCCTGAGAAAGGATAAAGGAAAGCTAACCGAGCAGAGTACAGAAATAGGTTTCATATTGGCTGGCCAAGTCTCTTTCTTTGAATTCTCCCTGTGGTTCCAACAACCAGATTGACTTAATTCGTAGGAGATATCAAGACCCAATTCTCCCCTTCTCTTATCCTCTATGTCACCACTTGAGGGTAGGTAAATGCAACAGGATCAAGACGCAGTGGTTGCTTTATAAAGTGAGAACCAGGTTCAAGAACCAATTCCTTCATGAACACCAGTCTACCAGACAGATTTCACATTTGCCATGAACTTTCAGAGGATTGCCTAGGCCTTAAATCGGCATTCCCAGCCATTTCAGATGCTCTGCTACAATTTCACTGTGTCCACCCTGCCTGCAGCAATTGATACAAGTCAGTAACTTGGATGCATTCTGGTGTTCATACGTCATTATGAAGCATAGATAGCAAAAAGCTGATTACAATGGGATTCGTTTTTAATGACAAAAGTAACAGCTTTAGCTCCCCTATAATCACAGAAATTTGTAATATCAGGCTGTCAGGGACCATCAAAGTACACGTTCTAACCAAAGCCAGGATCGTCCCTCTATACGTAAGCTGCTCCTGCCAGGTGTTTGGCTTATTTGCTTTTATCAAACAACTGAAGGAGCCTGACTTCAATTTAAGTCCACTGCTGCTTCTAACAGCCGCAGCAGACATGAAGATCAGTTTAATCCTTTCGCCTCCACAGTGACTTTTGACGTATTTCAATGCTTATCTGCTCTCCACCACGCTACCTAAAACCTAAACCGACTCTGGGACGTTCCCAGCTGGCCATGTCTTCTGGGCTTCTGATCATTCCTGTTCTACTGTGACCTCCTCCTTGCTTCACGGTTTTCTTGACAGCATTGCTCCAAAATTGGTACCTCACACCACCACTTGAAGCCTTCCTAGAGCCAAGTTTAATGAACAGATTAAACAAAGGCTTCCTTTATTTGATATCTGAGATAAGTGTAGGAACTTCATGCTTCTGAAGTCTCATGTTTTAACCAATAAAAAGACAAGCACTTAAAGGAGGAAAGCACTTCAGCATATGCTCAAGCCGGTCTTTACCAAGTAAAGCATTCTGGCACACCCATGAAGTCCATGGGCATTAAGGAGATGAAGGGCTTTGCTGACCACCAGTTCGTCCCTGCACCGGGGCCATAATGCATCAGTGACAGCCACTCGCCAGATACCTCCCTACCCGCAAACCACGGGAATCTCGCGTGCCAAGGATAAAATAAGCCATTCTCTTCCAGTTTGGAGCCCTTTTTCCCCTCTGCACTGGGTGTAATGGAATTGCAAGACTAAACCGAACGTAACACTGAAACTGCCACCCTGCCTTCCTCTCAGTAACACTCCTGGGACAAGAAACAACCAGTCCCAAGAGAACACAGCAACCAGCGACAGGTACAGTTCACCTTTACATTTTTATGACCTATTAAATAGGCAATACTGGACTTCATTTTCCTGCTATATAATAGCAATAATCGCTTCTGAGCCTGGCACACCCCGACAGCTAATGACAGGTCAGATTAAAAGGCCAAACCTTCAGCTCATCCAAACCAATCATAAACTTTCCAGCAAGGTCTGATCTGGAGGTCAACATCGCTCTAAGGTACCCCATGGATAATTTATGATGGTTACTGCAGTTAACGTTACAAATGGCAAACTGTGTACACATCCCACTCGGGAAGCTAATGAGGTCAAATGTAGATGAACATACCGATTCTTTGTGAAAGACACAGGTGGCAGTGGCATAACTGGACTTTTCTCTGAACTGATCCTGTACTAAAAACACTCCAGTGAAAAAGCACCCCGACCTGAGCTGCAGCAAGCACAGGCACTGCCAGTTTCAGAGCTGTGCCACAGCCCTGTCACTCAGCTGTCCAGGATTAACCCAGATCTACAGAAACCATTTCCAAGTGAGGAAGGAAATAATGAAAGTAGAATAGATCTGGAGTTTAAATTCTCCAGTCTGAATTTAATAAAACCAGCTGCGCATGGACAAGGCAGGCATAACTGCAGGAGAACGCAGGGCTCCGCAGCGTGCCTTCTCTCTGGCACCCGCTCTGCAGGTCCTTCTTCACCTTCCTAATTCCTGCCCACCCCACCCCTCGCAATGCACCCGCCGTGCAAGACCGAAGCGCCTTCCCTAAGACCGCAGCGCACACTCCACCGAGGGGAGACGGCATCGGAGTGCTGCCTGGCTAGGTGAAAACGCTCTTGAAGATATCTCCAAGGGTTGTACCGCATCCTACATAAATCTGAACAACTCCCACTCATTGCAGCTCTAAGCAAACAAGGATTTAGAGAAACACTTCTAAAAAACAACCAGTTGGGAGAACGCGGGGGAGTCTGACACTACTCGGTGCTCATGAACAGCAACGGCCAGAGCTGCCCTAGCAATGAACCGCAGTGCTTCACCTTTTCCTCACCACGTGCAGCCTCTGCCAAGCAAACCTGTGAACACGACTGAATGACCCAACAGGTAAGATCAGACTGAATCCAGCTAAAGCCGTGAAACAACAATCCTATTTCTTTGTCACTCATGTATTATTGGTATCATACAAATTACACACTAAGCATATTATAACACCTGGACTTGAGAAGTACCTTCATCTGACTTGGAGAGATCAATACACCTTATTAATGCAAGCAGGTAGCTAACTTATTATGACTGCTGCTGATGGATTTTATTATGGTCATAAGGAAATACCCCTCTGTGATTTTCCAGTAAAAAGAGTCAATTAATCATTACTATAAGGGCATCCATCCTTGATCCCTCTATGAAACATCAGGCCAAAAAGCTGATCAAACCCATTATGGCAAACATTTCTGCATCTTTACCAACATGAGCTCTACAAACTCACAAATTAGAAGCTAAACAATAAAACCACACAGTGTCAAAGCCCGTTTTTCCGTGGCAAGAACTACACTGGATCTAAAGGACAAGTGAGTTAACATCTCATTCTCCAAAGGTTTGAAAAGAATACAAACCCAGAGGGAGAATCCTGACTGGATCTGGCAAAGAGTCATTCACTTCTGTTTTGTTTCATCTTGCTTAAAAATTCCTCGCTTTAGTATTTGTGGTTTTAAATACTCAAAAAAATAAAGTGTTAAAAGGATTTAAGAAACTTTATATAAATCTTTTCTTCTCACTTACATATTTACCCTTCAGTTCTGTGGCTGCCTGCTGGTAAGATGGCATCATTCTCTTACAAACACCACACCCTGATAAAAAAGAAATTGTGTAAGTAATACGCCGACAACTCTATTCAAAGTGTTCTACAGGATCTATGTTCCAATGCATATGAAATTACATTTTTATATACAAAAAAAAATTTAAATAAAACTAATTATCTATTTCACTAAATAATTATTAGTTTCTAAGGATGTTTATTCTTCTGACATGCAGCTATTTTTGCATGTTTTTCATGCTATTCATTTTCATACTCATTTCTCATGTCAGTTTTGGGAAGACTAATACTGTCTTACATAGCACTGAGCCCAGAGGGGAACTTCATATGAAACTCACATTTCAAAAGTCAATGGAAGATGTCATGCTTGTGAATTAAAAAAAAAAAAAAAAAAAAGCGCTTTGTGCATTTCTGGTCTTTAAAGAGCAGGGGGGAAGGTACTTCAGATTCACCCCAGCTTAACAAGTCTTTGAATTCATTTGAGACACATTTCCTAAACACATTGTACAGACATCAAAAGGTAAACAGCACTCTTAACTGAGAAGACATAACTCAGAAGAAGCACCAGCCCGTGTAAGATACAGTAACTCTACATGCTGAGGAAAAGACAAACAGCAAGTGAGGAAGACTACCAATGTATAGCTGGAGTATGCTAAGAGCTGTTTGATGACGCTCTGGAGCGCTAAGCAGATTAGCACTAAATCACCTTGTAAGCAGCAGGTTTCACCCCTGCCAAGTAAAATACGTGCGTGCATATGGGAAGGGGCCGGAGCACAGACAGCATGAAAGCAAGCAAGCTGTGGCCAAGCACTTCAGACACTTTTCGTGGAAACTCTTTGGTCCACCACGGAAGAGTAGTCAACATTTTTATTCTGGTGAAGAGATAAGAGTTTTGACAGTATCTTCCAGAAAGCAGGAACAGATTTTGCAGTCACTTGTTTAGGACTACATCAGCATGCCCGTGAAGAACATCCTTTAATCAGAGGAAAGCTAGCTCTTGTTAAAGGGGGCTTATCTGAAAGATGGGGAAAAACTTTATAGCAGGGTCTTTTGTGACAGGACAAAGAGTAATGGCTTTAAACTAAGAGAGAGCTGATTTAGACTAGCTATAAGGAAGAAATTCTTTACAATAAGGGTGGTAAAACACTGGCATAGATTGCCCAGAGAGGTGGTCGATGCCCCAACCCTGGAAACGTTCAAGGTCAGGTTGAACGGGGCTCTGAGCAACCTGCTGAAGTTGAAGATGTCCCTGCTTATTGCAGGGCGGTTGGACTAGATGACCTTTAAAGGTCGCTTCCAACACAAACCATTCTATGATTCTATGGTCTTTCCATCTTTGATATCTCTGCTCAAATTGCCAGTGAGGTTATTTAATTAATGCTGGTGGAAATGATGATTTCTTGGTGGGCACGGACCGCTCATTTGAGGCCCACTGAGGTCTATCAGCTTCATCCAAACCACTGGACAGACATGAAAAGATAGAAGTTGTTAACACCAGCTTCTGGATCCTCTGTTTCTTCTCTCCTCAGCAGACTCAGACCCTGCTACTGATCTCCCTCTCTTCCCCTCTTCAACTTCTGATGGCTCCCTGGACTCCCTTCTGGAGCAAGGCACACACCAGCCTCCTCCAGCCAGCCATCACCCCTATCATCCTCCCCAGGTCTCTGCTCCCAAACCCACTTCAGTACCAGCTCTCCAGCCCACACATTTCTGGGTTACACTGTTCAGGACACTCGCAAGCCACAGCCTGGCAAAGTGCAACCTCAAAAAACTTATTTTTTTCTGTTCTTTCTTCTTCTATTTTGTCTCAAAAGGAGGGGCTTAATTAAACACATATTAGTTTTTCCACTATTTGTAAAGCCCTGCTTTCAATGATGTTATAAAGAGCTCCTTTTAGTTGCCAAATCCAGACCGTCTCCTGCAAGAGTCCTCTTTGACAGAGCTAGCTAGAAATAAACCTGAATGCCTGTAAGTGTACCTAATTTTTCATATTTAGTGCCGTCTGACTTTGTAATACAGGTCTAAAAGTACAGTGAATGGTCTCCAAATGGCAGGTAATATCTTCTAAGGAAAGCATGTCTTTGCTCTGAGTCGCTTTACCCAGACCAAGCATTCCTGAAATATTAAAGAAACTACATTTAAGTCTGCAGTTGCTTTCATCTCCCTCTGCACTGGTACATAATGAAAGAGCCCATTTCCTATGAATCTGCCACAATGACTCTCAAGCCCTGGCTTCCAACAAGGCAGAGAAATAATGCAGCTGTCTTCCCCCTAGCTTCTCCGACAAAGCCTCTGATGTCCTCTCGTGCCAAAGACCTCCCCGAGTCACCCTTACAAGTGAAGAAAAGCAGAATTTCCTTTAGTGACCAGCCTTGATTTACTGCTCCCAGTTATGAAAGGTAACACCTGAGCGTATCCAGCAACTTCAGCTGCCCAAAGCTAGTATTTTAATGCAACTGCTGGATGTATTCTGTCTCCAGTAACAGGAGTAAGAAAAGAAAAATTTGACAATAACCAAGTCAGAAGGTCTCGTGTGTTAAATAAAAGATGAGTGAGTTAAGAATTGTGAAATCAGAGGGGAGAAAACACCCTTACAAGTAGGCTTCCTTCACAGCAGTTTAGACAGCAGCAAAAGTATTACAGCACTGAAGACTAGCAGGTGTTTCGCCACTTCAAAAGAAGAGAAACTGGAAGGAGGAGGCTTTCTGGGGGAACGGTTCAAAGAGAACGCAGGGTTAGATAAGGCACATTTCAGGAAGAGACTCAGTTGTGGAAAACAATTATTCATGATACAGGTAAACTGTGAAAGCACTTTGGAGCTGAACTCTCCCTGAAGGGGCGATTTAGAGGCAGAGCAGGCGTATCATCACCCGCTGATGCAGCAGCAGCGACTGGGAACGACCACGTGCCATGCCAGGCCACACAGGACCATCCTGTTGCAGAGTCGGAAGGCACGGAGCTGCAACTAATTCAATTAAAGCAGAAAACATTCTCTTAGCGACGCATCAAACTAAGTCTTGGGCAATTCTGGCCATCTTGGCAGCATTTAGATGAGACTAAAACGGTAGAATGGCATTTCGTGCAGTAATTACAAGAGAAAATACACTGAGAAACAGCAGATAATGCTGCCATGGGACACAGTTTTAAAGAGAATCAGCCAGCAAATTGCTAGTGGTGCCTAACATCAATTTCCCTATCAGGGCAGCACTGGGAGGCTTTTCTAGCTTTGGTCACGCGTTCATTCCTTTCTCATTGCTCCCCTGCTTTCCATTTGAGCAACAACTCCGGTGCAACACTACCTTGTTTCGAAGAGCTAGAAAGCCTCTTGCATACCAGTCATCAGGAAAGACAAAAAAGCAGTCGCAAATCTGCAACACTAAGGAACACGCAGCCAGTGGAATGACAAGATAGCAGCAATACATGGTCAAGGTCACAAAAGAAATGCAATGATTCCAATGTGCTCTCCTCTTTTCTTCCTGCCCCCACCATGAAATCCCACTTGTATTCAAGCTGATCCTGCCAGCGTGGGTAGGAACACCCAGGGTGTCTCACGGATGGAACAGGAAAGATATTCCTGCTCCTGGCCACTGCACTGTTCCCTCCGCCTGTAGTCAGGAACAACAAATACATTGGCTTTTTTCAATTCCACTGTCTCCTCTGGAGATCTTTTGCCTGTGTGGAACCGGCTTCTCTTACGCTGTGGGCCAAACTGCAGAAGTAAACAGCGTGTGCAATACCCGTTTGCGCTTACAGCTCTGTCCAGGCCAGAGGACTAGGCACTCTCAGACAGATGTACTAACATTTTTGCACTCAGCATACAGCGTTTCTGTCTTGCACAACACAAATCTAGAAAGGACAACAGGTAAAGAAGTTATGGAAAGCAGCTGCTTAAAAGAACAACGAGCAAGAGTCACCAACACAAGAGGCAAGACTAGGACACAAGCGATGGACAACTAGAGGAAACCTGAGGACAGACAGGCAGAACACAGAGTTGAATGATAAACACGGGACAAGATGGTATTAGCGAAGCACAGGTGAGGCTTCCAGTCACACTTGGACATCTCTCAGTGGAGAAGGGAGAGAGAGGAGACAGGACATGCTGAGTTACTTACATGGGGCATAGAACATCATCAGAAGCGGTTTATCTTCCTTCTTCAGAAGCCTTCTCAATTCCTAGTGAATGAACCAAAGAAAATAAAACCAAACCTATACCCAAGGACACCTCTTATTATTGGTGTTATAACTTTAAAAATGTTCTTAGATGTATTCCTAGAATATAGGCTCATTTATCCGAGGGAAGAGGGGTCATCTTTCCTAACAGGCAACATTTGAGCTGCTTCTCCTTGCTCAAACTTAACTTGAAAGAAGATGGCAAAATTTATTATAAATTCAAATATCTGATAAATATCCTAGACCAGTATCTTCAATGTTGAGATGTGGAAGTTGTGTGAATCTCTGCAGAATCTCTGACTGGAAACTTTTTCTTCCCTGACCCATTCAAAGACCCATACTCTAATTCAAAAAGTCAGACTCAATAATAAACAAAACAAGTTCAGTTTCCACACTATGAAACCCTGTCAAAGCTATAAGAAGCCATGAGAAAAGATTTTTCAGTATCAGCATGATAAACCAGATGAAGTTTTCAAATTGAATGCAACCCTTGGAAGGCTTGTAATAGAGTACAGAGGGTGAATATTGAAAATTAATCTTCCTACAAAAGCTGATGTCAAAATAACTGCTTCTAATATTAAAAATGAAAGCTAGAAAATTGAAAAGGCCCTTTACAAAATACCAGCTACAGTCCAATCAATTAAAGTTTTAAAAATCTATAGACTAGAAAAGTAATACAAAAGACCAAGCTGATTATATTAGAGAGAATATAATGGGTAGCTTTGTGGTGGCACTGGATTTTTAAGGTAGTTTCATCGTATTTGCTGCTTTCCCACTTCGCACTGAGGGGACAGTTACTATACAAGGTTAAATCACTCCAGATCTGGATCCTGTTGCTTCCTGCTCCAGACTTCCTGAGATGACCGCAGGCACGTGAAGGGACCCAAGGTTTAACAACAACTCACAGTCCTAAGAGCAGCTTTTACCTCCCACTTGCGTCCTGCAGTGACTGCATCTTGCAGGCTGCTACATTTTCCTGAGACAAACCAGTCTGTTCTGCCACACCACCCTCAATGCTCTGATGCTCGCCGAGTCGCTGGCAGACTAATATCATGACCACACGCAGGAGAGAGGAAGGCGGGAAAAGCAGGAGACTTTACTCCATGGTTACCACAATCCACAAATGTTGTCAAGTCACATAAAACAGATTGGGTGCTTTAAACTTCCCTTCCAAAGCAAGGAAATAACGGTGCTTCATTAAGAGTTAACACAAACATACACACTCCCTTCATCCCACATATTCATAAAACATACAAAACATCTACCCACCTTTTCACTGTCAACATGCACAACATCTTTGGCGTCGGGATCCTCCTCCCACAGTGGAGCACCTTCTGGATCCTTGAGAAAGGCCACTACTGACTGTAATAAACACAGAAAAATGCTTTTAAAGAAAAATGAATATAAATCATGAGACTTCCAATCTCAAATCCATGCTGTCATGCAAACCCCATCCAATTACTGCCTTTGCTTTCCTGCTCATATACTCATCTGCTCTAATGCAGGTAAACACAAATTTCCTATTGCAGAACCAAGTGATACATTGGTGAGTACCCCCCTCATAACTGGTATCTCAACCTACCAGTTCCCATTTCCCCTGTGTAACTGGGGAAAACAGTGTGGAAGTAGACCAGCACACAGACAGTAGCTTCAAGGATCCTTCAGAGAGCTCTTTCAATGGTACGAGATCTGCAATACTTCCACAGCTACTCCCAGGCTTAGCAGGAAAGATTTCTCTTTAAGCAGAGGTCAGGTTCCTATGCCCTTCACCATATCTGAGTAACCTTTGAATCCAACAGGACTAGTTAGAGGGCAGTGATGCTCGCTGTGAGCAAAAGCAATGAACTCCACACTTAAAGATCAAACTGCTTATTTGGTCAAAAGAAGAATAATCCACCAATAGTTCCCTCTATGACCCATCTATCTAGAAACTGCATGCAATGGATTTTTAAGTAGCAGAGTAAGAAGCAAATGTGACATGAGAAGTGGTAAATACGATTCTGCAGCTCCTATATTCAACAGGCTGAATACACATGCATGCATACTTGGTAACTGCTTAAAACAACTGACACGCAGCCAACAATCTGTTTCAGCAGACCACAGATATTCTCTTAATCACAACGAAATACTCTCTGATGGTTCCAGTTTCAGCCTGAGCCTGAGGGAAACTCCAGCCCTCCAAAGCCAATGAGATGCTCTCCATGGATTCCAGCAGAGTCCCACTGCCCCCCATTTCCAGCTGCACATGGAAGCACAAGCTTGCTCACTGTTATCCTCAGATGTCTGTGCTCTAGTAAACATAATACTTGGTATTCTGTGTTCATTCACCACTCAGACTGATCCCATTTCTTTCCATGTGGCATTGTTTGTAGGTACATGACCATTCCCAGACAGGATCTCTGCCACATCAGTAACGAAGCGAGATCCCCGAGGAGCTTCCTTAATGTAAGAGCAAGCAGATGATGCTGCCACAGTAGTAAGTGAACTCACCTGGAGTTGGAGCAAAGAAAAGTTTCACTAAATGGGCTATTTTGGCAAAGCAACTCATGACCGAGGAGCAGAGCTGAGCATATACTAACACACACCACGAATATCCACCTAAAAGCCTAGGTCTGTACTCCACCTTCCTGAGAGCAGTTTAGCAGCACGCCTGGTGATGCATGCCTCCGAAACAGTCTCAGAGACACTTTTGCCACCTCTCTGTCTTTGATAGGGCAGCTCTGGTACACCATCCCAACAGCTTATCAACAGATAGCAGAGTTCAGCTCATTTTCCTCAATCTTAGGAGGTACTGCAAGGCTCAGGAGGATTCAGAGCTTATGGCAGGATCCATCTATTGAATTTCTGTTTCTGTCTACTTGCACAGCTAATATTGAAGAGATTTGTCTTCTCACAAGAGGCAGCATATATTAGTCACTAGACAGCAAGCAAAGCACTTAAGGTACCTAGTAAGAAGACCTAAGGGGTGAGGTAGTAGTGTTGGGGCCACAAACACTTCAAGAAGAAATTTATTTTAATATGGCATGAGCAGAGAAAGGAGCTAGCGGGGGGGGGGCGGGGAAGAAAAATCAAGTCATTTATAATGCAGTTATAGTTGTTAAAAGCTCTAAAACTAGAGGTATTAACATCCCAAATAATCCCCTAAGAAGACTTTATAATATATGGGGAAAGGAGAGAAGACAACAAAACAAGGAAGATGTTCTACATTTAGGAAAGCTACATCAAGTTCTGCTCGCTCTCAGTCTGCACAGACCTCAACTACACAGTGGAGGGGAGGAGAAGGGGGTCAACATTTTAAATGGCTAACGAGTGCAATTGACTCTGCTAGTTTCAAGAAATCCTGCGTGCCAAGTTCAGTCATGTAGAAACAGATGTTGTTAGAGGATGGGGAATTAAAGAGTTTTAATTTATCCAGCCTCTCCCCCTCAGCCAAAACAGAAAAAATTAGATGCGTAATGTCTTCTGGCAGGAGCAGGCAGTATGCTGCCTTGCCCTCGTTACTCCGTGCGGTGAAGAGAACTTCCTGTGTGCCTTTAAATAGGAAAGAATCCCCCTCCAACAAACCACAGGACTTTCTAACCACAGAAATGCAGTGGTCCCCAGGCTGCTGAGTTAGAGACCAGAGCAAGGCCCAGGCCACAGCAAACGCCACGCTGAAGAATCACCTACACTCCTGTCCTGCCATGATGTGGTCAGGACCTGCTTTGACCCCACGGCACCGACCGAGACATGCTGGGCTGTAACCCGCTGCCCAGATCCCTGCGACAGCTTTGAACCTTAAACATCGAACAGGCAGAATGCAGGACACGGCTTCACCCAGCCTATGCTGCTAAAAGCAAGCAAGTTTTAACAGCATAATAGCTGGCTATCATATATGGACCTAGGTGTTACCCTGGGGAAAATAAAAATAATATATATATACACATACAGAAACACATCCCTGTACTTTTCACTCCTTTGAAGTATAATGCAGTAGGGATGCTAATAGAAAGACTTCCCTTGATTTCACAGACACACTCTTTACAACAGCAAACTTGAAAAGGATTCAGAGTTTAGAGCAGGATCTATTTATTGGGCTAGTCTATTCCCTTTGCTAGTATCGAGCAGATGTGTACTTTTAATGAGTTTTCTCCATTTTAGAAGGAGAGTAAAACTCTCCCTCTACTTTATCCTCCAGAAAAGGCTTAATCATGTACTAAACACAGCCTGGATACTGGTCTCATGGCACTATCAAGGATTAGGATGTGGTGTGACTAAAGCAACGTATGAGCAGCCGTATCATTTAAGACGAAAGACTGATCTAAGCTTAGGTCTCCAACAGTAGCTGACTACAGATACTTGGGGAAAAACTATACTAGTACGATTCTTACATAGCATACACTGGTATGCGTTCTCAATTTCTGACAAAAAGTAATCAAGTTTATGGACTCTGCACCAGCTGCTGTATTTGGGCCTCTGCACTTGCTAACTATCAATGGATCTATCTGTTATGACCATCTAAAACTGTTTTTAAGACTCCTAAGTTCTTGGCTTTCACAACACGTAACTATGAGTTCCACAACTTTGTTTTAAACATTGTAGTTACTTGTTTCAAATCAAGTTTGGAGAAAAAAATAAGTAATCATCCCCTTTTGTAAGCTACTTACAGCCATACAAACATCTATTGTAATCTCCTCCAGTTGTCCTTTTTTCCAAGCTCAAGAATCTTCACTTAAATATTCAAGCCATCTGTGCCTCTGATCATCCTCACTGCCCTTCCGCAGTACTTCTACACCTTTCACTCGATGGGGCAACCAGTATAACATAAAAGACACAAGAAGAAGGAACCCAGCAAACTCAGGTAGTAGAATAACATTTCCTTTTCCATCTTCTCTTCCTTTCCTAATCATTTTACTTTTAAATACTGTTAAACACACGGCCAGTATTTTCAAGCCAACCACTGTCCTGACTGGTAATTCAAAACCATTACAATAGCCTGCTTTACCCCAGTGTAGTTGGAGCTGCGTCCTTCCCTTCCCTCTCATTACCCCGCAAGTTCCTACTGTCATATTGACAAGCCACTTGTTATTGTGAGAACTTAAGGCCTTCTGCAAAGAGTTGGAATTTTTTTTTTTTAAACTAGCCGTAACGATTTTGCATCACTGAACTTCGTTATCTTGCAGCCCACCTCCCTTCACCAGATACCCCAACCAGCTCAGATCCTAGCGCAGGTCTCAGCAGCAGGAGGTTCTGACGGCTAACCAACCTCCTCTCACTGTGAACACTGAGCTATCCTTTATTCCTCATTTTTCTAACAGTAAACCCACAAGGACATCTCTCCTAATTACAGGAGGATTTAGTCACTTTAAGAAATGAAAAGCTTTTCTTAAAAACCTGAGTACACAATCAGCTGGATCAGCCACATCTATGAAATTGTCGATTACTTCAGAAGAATCCTTTTACAGCTCTTCAGACCTGTGTCCACCACTCTCCAAAATGTCATACATATATTAATATGTCTACTGGATGCCTGCAAAGAAGATCCGAGTTTTATTGCCACAAGCTTGCTGAATGATGTGAAACAAATCCTTTAATCTCCCTGTTCTTCAGTGTGTCCACCTGTCCGTAAAATAAGTATGATACCCTATGTAATTGTGTTGCTCTGCTGCTCGCTGTTTGTAATGTACTGGGAGATTCCTGACAAACACAGCCAAGAGAGAGAAAGGTCACTGCCTCAACAGCAGAAAACAAGGAGAAGAAGTGGTATAGAAGGAGAAATACAGACAATATTCAGGCAGCTGTGAGCAGCAGAACAAGTAAACACTCCGCTGAGTTATCTGACCACTGCCCAGCTCTAATGCAGTGTCCAACCTGTAAATCATTGGCAGCCGGTTTCACGGGGGCAGTTGAATTAAGAAAGACTAGAGCTCCTAGAGCAATGGACGTTCAGAACCCCTCTCCCACCCCAGCTGGAATCCCACATCCCCGTCCACGGGATGCTGCTTCCTTCTCCCCAGCTGGCAGGGCAAAAGGGAAGGGGGAAACGCTCATGGCAAAACAGCAGCTGAAGGAATAAATGCTTTATGGTTCCTGTTGTGCTACGACTGCCTCTCAGCCCCACACTCCCCGAGGCTCTGCAGGTGCCTTCCAGTTGATCCGATCGGTAAGGGTGAGCCACTAACTCCTGGTTGCAGCGCTTTACGGGGGCAGGAAAGACATGTCATGCACTCTTCAAACCACCCAAATTCAGGCAACTAACTAGTCTCCCTCGCCCCACCACCCACCAAGAGGGGAAAAAATGCCCCAGGTGCATTTCCTCGCTAAGCACAGGAGGAGCTTCAGGCACTTGCTGACTAGGCTGGGTATCCAGCATTGCCCTTCCTAGGGCCAGGATTTCTACTGCAGGAGAAGGGAAGGTACACAGTCCTGCCCTCCCCACCTCGGGCGAATCCTGCGTGACGACCCCAAGGGCAGGCTGAACGGATGATCCAAGCCAGGGCGCACTCCCAAGACAGCCCTGCCATCAGCCACCCCACAACAACTCTGGCTGTAAAAGGAAGGTCCGGAGCAAGCGCGCTTAGGAACGGCCACTCTGACAGACTCGGGTTCCTGCAGCACCTTGCACAGGCTTTCCTGCCAGACCCCTGACAAGCCAGAAAGGGAAAGTGAATGTTCAGAAGTCACCAAAGCCTTCGCAAGACCAGCTATGGTGCAGAGCCCGGGTTTGCTTGAGCAGGAAGAGAAATGGGAACCAGAGCTGGACAGAAGCAATTTCTGGAAGCCAAGTCATCGCAGGGCTGCAGCCTCGCGTGAGGACACTCCCAGTGCTTCACCAGGGCTTCGCAGAGGAAGGCTGCACACTTTCGGCCTGCTTACTGTGCTTTCCTTCCACTGTCTCCACAGTCATCAAGATCTACACATTTGTTTCGTGTTCCATGCCTTCCTCCTTCCACTGCCCTCACAGAAAGTTGCTTTCTGTTGCTCTGTGTCAAGGTTTGCAGAAGGAAGGTCGTTTTATCCCTACTGCACTCAAGGCACATCCATAGGAACTGGTTCCATAATCCAATAAAAGATAAGCTCACTTGGCTCTCTTTAAAGTCTATAAACACACAATCTAAACACCTCAGAGAATTCCTTATCAAAATGCAGTATCAGCTAATACTTTCAGTTATACTGCCTTTAATAGCACCTCGTAATCACAACAAGAAAATTCCTATTTGTTACCAGCTTGCAAGTTGACTCACAATTTACATTACAGTTCAACAGGGGTTCAATCTTTTTAATAATATCCAATTTTCCTGGATCTGTGGTTGGCAGACACGTACACACACAAAAACTTTTAGGTCATTCTGACAGCTATTTGTGAAGATTAACCCCCTTCCTTTCACATCCTCAGCATGAAAAATACCAACACCTGGTTTTAATCCACAAATGTCTCCCCCATATCTAGCAAAACCAAAAAAATAATAATCAAATATTTACATTTACCTTCAATGTGACCGCTCTGTTATATTCAGTATGAAATGCACCGTCCCTGTTGAACAAGGAGTGGGGAATAGTGTTAACTTACAGTAACGTTGCTGGAAATCATACAGCTGCTCTTCCTCACTTCTCACTAACCAGAACAACATCACCCTGCTGAAGCCACAGAACTAAGTAGAATTTACAGTACAGTAATTTAAGGGCTGAAAAGAGAGTCACGAAAAAGGGAGGGTGCAAAACAGAGTGTAAAGCAAACAGGTTTCTAGTAAATAATTTCCTCCCTGACACTTTAACAGGAATATTTACTAAAACATGATCTTTGGGGATGGAGATGCGGCTGCTTGGTGTCTCTTAGGCCTAACAGTACTCCCACTACTATTATTTCCAGGAAGAAAATCTCTTGCTGTTTCACCACACTTGCCTTTCTCCACCTACTTCACAAAGCACCATCTCAAGTCCAAAAAGCAAGCACAGAGAGGTGAAGCGACTTGCCCAAGGCACACGCCAGCGGGCACGTGTCGGAGAAAGCAAGAGAGCTCCAATCTCAGGCATCAGCCCTGTGCATTGGGTGGTTTCAGTCCACTGGGCATCTCTCCCCAGGCCCCGCTCATGCTTCTAGTGTACTCTATTCAACAGCAGAATAAATTTATCTCATCTTCTGTCACAACACATGCTTGCAAACTGAAGAAACAGCAATCAATGTCACATGTCAAAGGATAAAAAATAAGAAGTCTTTGCGCTGCAGCAGTATGGAGCTGCAAGGAGAACGAATGGTCCTAACGGGGGCATCAACAATTAGGAACTACAGATCCCAGCCCAGCACTCACTTATAATGGAGTAATTCCACTCCTTTCTCCTTTGAATTAGGATCTACTTTCATCTTCTTGCATAATTTTCGGCTTTCAGTATCACTGCAAAAAACACATATTGGAAGAAAAAAGGTTACAAAAAAGGAAATCAAATGCATTCAGTTCTGAAAACTCATTGCTGTGCTTCCTCATCAGCAATTAGTTACAACTAACAGTAATTTGGAAGCTGTTCAGCTAAGTTGGTGAGACAAGCATTGTGGAAAGCTGCATTACCCAATTTAATTTCTCCACTTGCTTGGTCAGGACACAGTGAACTGTGTTAAAACCACATTCCAAAGCCAGACCCTGACCAGCAGAAAAGTAGCCTGTCCTAGCATGTCCGAGTACCTCAGCAGACCTTCTGTCCACGGGATTAACATAAAATTTAGGAAGTCAAGTTTTCAAGAAGATTGTGCTGCTGTTAGGGTGGTAGTCAAAGATGATTGTTTGTGAAATGATTCAAAGAGAAAGAGCAGGTCAGCTTTTCTATCTGGCAGAAGTTAACTCAAAACCAAAAAGAAACATCTTCATGGTATCTCCAAGCCCAGATCACAAGTAGCTAGACTTAAAAAGGTCCTGCAGAAAACCAAAACTAGTTCCAGTCTTGCAGCCCCAAGCCCAGCAATCCCATTCACTCTAGGTATGAGGGATGTGACCTGTAGCCACACCTGGCAAGTGGAGGTAGAGACCATCTGCCACAGCTCCTGAAGGAGGCACGGAACAGACAGACAGACTTGCTGGGGGTGGTTTTCAAACTGAACACGAGTGAATCACTTCCAGCAGATTAGGCTGAGCTGAAGAAAGGTCATGGGAGAATACTGCATACACATTTGCTTAGGTGGGCAGGTGAAGGGTCTTCAGGGCCTAGCTGCTGTCCTAAACAATGCAGAAGTGAAGCTGCTAGGATACTTCAAGCTGAAGTGAATGAGAAGTCAGACCTGGGGATAACTACAAAGCGGATGATTCACATCGACAAGACTATCCTTCGCATTGACAAACAGCAAGATTAAAAAGCTTGGAAACTTGTTCCCAGCAGAGAACAACTTGTACCTTTTATGCAGATAAATCCATTTAGAAAATGAAAACATTGAAAACCCATCAAGTTTAAACTGATTAGAGACACATTAGAGACACCGAGATGCAAGGGTTGCAAGAGCCCCACCAAATTAAGCACTGCTGCCAGCACTGGTGCTAATTCTCCCAATGTTCTCCAGCTGCCTTTCTGCAAAGGTGAGGAACAACAAACAGCAAGTTTGCAGCATGCTGCAGATGAGAGCATGCCTTTGTGGAAACTTCCCCAATGCTGACTGTAGACGGAAATGAGGAGTGGGCTGCTGTGGACACACACAAAAATCAGAATATTCTGCTGAAGACAGAAATGAGCATTTCAAGGAACTAACAAAGCATGCAAGTACCTCACCAGGAAGGAGCACCCGTAATCCCAACTGTATAGAAGCATGTTCATCTGAAGAGTCTTACTGAATTCATGTCAGTTCTGCATTTTTCGATCATAGCCAAAGCTAGTCATTGTAACCCGCAAACGCTTTCTTTGCTTCTCCAGGAGGCTGGAGATCTGAGCCTGAGAAGACAGGTATTTTCCTGTCATCTGCTGTATCTTCGTTTTCCCCAGACTGCAGTGGAGGGTGGAGCTAAAACGTGTCATCTGTTCACTGAATAAAACGAAGCTCTCCCCTTGTAACACAACTAGATTACGAAACAAGCAGCCCAGATTTGGAGTTTTGCCGAAAAGCTGGTTTGCCACTTGGACTTTGTACAGAAAGCCTGTAGCAACATCAAACCCAGGGGCCAGAAACATCCTGTCTTCTCCCACCTGCAGTCCTCCAGCAGTGCCATGGGCTAAACCTAAGCGACACGAAGGTCAGGGGACCTCAGCAGGCAGCACCAGTTTCAGACCATCCTCCCACCTTACCCCAGACAGATCTGGAGGCACGGAGAAGCCCTGTGGCCCTGCTGCAGCTGACTGCCAGACAGCTGACAAAAGTCAGTCTGCACTACAGGCAACATTTAAAATGCTCTTCTAGACACTCCCAAACGTTTCCCGCACACACACGTATTTGTGACCATCTCAGCCGTGCCAAGGCAAATGTTAGGCGGTTGATGCGAACAAGTGTAATGGTGAAATCTACCTCCAGCCGCAGGGTCTGTCAAACCCTGAGATGTGCAGACAATTGTTCTGGTACCAGCAGAGGACCGAAATGGGTATCAAGGCAACTCTGTTACCAGTTCTGCCACCAATGTGGTTCAACTTCAAACCACGTAGGAAAAAAGTGTAATTGTTCCTTATGTGTCACTTCGTGATCCGGATATCCAGAATTGAGTTCTGCAAGGTTCACAGTTGAAAAAAGTTACAGAACATTACTACTGAGATGTACCTGTGAGCAAGCAGCTAGCAACTCCTACCACCCCAAATCCTACCAATTAATTTGCTATTTGCATGAGTTTTTATTAAAAAAAGAGATAAGAACAGCTGTTTCACTGGAAGGAAACGGAATCTAAGCCCGCCCTGCTTTCAGGATTGCTCCATTAGTAGAGATTCACGTGGCTGCTTGAATGTACATCCACTACCCCAGGAAAGAAAGCAGCAGTTTACTCTGGTATGACTCTTCGCACCCAGTAAGCGGACTCTCTGCACCACTGCACTGGGAGTTTAGCCTGTGCAAGCTATTTGCACTGATGCAAGGGATGGAAGAGGAGCAAACTCCCAGAATAGAAAATGTCTAAATATACATCAGTAATTTTTTCATGCATCAGTGCAGATTGTTGCACTTGCCAGACCCACCAACTCAGATGCTATACTAATGATTCTTCGGAAAAAGCAGAAAATGAGATGTACAGAAATGGCAGAGATGGACCCGTTCCGCTTTTCCTTTTGCTTTCACTTACAGCCAGACAAAAGTAACCTGCAAAGAGCAACCTGCTCTGATATCACTTGGTAATGACCATTATCCTTAATAAGAGTAAATATCAACACAGATGCAGTCCCTGCTCTGAGAGTTGTCTCCTCTGGATCTCCGCCAACAGCTTCTCTCTGAAGATGAGCTCCTCAACTCTCACATGGGAGAGGGTAATTAGGACTCCAGTTCTTGCAATTTAATTATACAACTTAAAGAGGCAATGTAAGAGTTTGTTACAAAGAGTAGAAGGAAAAAAAAAAGGGGGGGGGGG